>JGI24710J26742_10000543_pt1 | contig 34827 bp, 22 predicted proteins | sample BioPla2DNA2_FD_26742 | JGI IMG/M metagenome (IMG submission 26742)
AAGAGGGCGAAAAGGAAGAAGTACAAGAAGAACTACAAGAGCAATTAAATCAAGAAAAAAATGAAACCGAAAGTATCGTAACCCAAACACCTAGCGAAGAAGATAATACGCAGGATAATACCAATCCAGCCGACAATCTATCGAAGGAAAATGTTAAGAATAATTCGGATTCACAAGACTCCAATGAAAGTATTGATATGGACAATATAGACTCAGATGAAGAACCGGATCAAAATCCAAAACCTACCCCCACAATAAAACCTACACCGAAACCAACATTATCTCCTACTCCAACTCCTGTGCTTGCTTCAGAAACTACTTCATACCCATATCTACTATTGGTTCAAAACTATGATGAGACCTGGACAGCATATGAGAATAAAATAGATGATAAATTGATGTTAGAAGTGTCTGAAATAACTTCCATCATGGATTTGAATTATGAAGATCGAGGAAGCAATGTATTTCGTATAAAAAGAGGACGAAATTATGCTGAATTTAAAATTGGGAGAAAGAGAGTTGATGCTGATTATCAGTACAATTACTATGAGGTTTACGCAAAAAATGCACCAATTAAAAAAGATGGAAAGTTGTACGTGTATTATGAGCCACTAGGTCTTTTGGGCAAATTAAAATTTTATGATGGATCCCAAGCAAAAGATTATAAAGATTATGAAGGAGTCGTATGCTTCAGTAAAATTCATAGTATAGAAGGTCTTCCAGAGAAATATTTGGTTTATGACTCTGAGGGGAAGCCCTGGTTTCCTAATGCAAAAAAACCTACCCCTGTCCCTATTCCTACAATTGTACCGAGCAATGTTGATTCAAAACCTGCTAATTATCTTGTTTTAAATAATGGTATTGTAAGAGATTATTTTGATAAACCCGAGGATGGGTATGAAAGTTATAAGGGTCTTGTTGAGACCGTTGATGATTATGTAATGATTAATGCTAATATATTCATTGAATCTTTAGACAGCTCAACAGCGAGGTTTTTTGCAACAAACTTCACATACCATAACATTGACGAAAAATTCTTTTCTATCATCGTAAACTATAATGAAAAAGATGAAAGTACGTTAATATTTGAAAGAGATAGTACAAGATACAAGCAAGTATTTAAATATTCTGATGAAGTTATTATACATACTGCTAGAATTGCACCTTATGTAAGTAAAAACAATGGTTTTGACTTCATTGATCCAGAAGTATTAAGACCCTTGTTTACCAAAGGCCAATATGAATACAAATGCTATCATGCCAATGACACGAAAAACTATACAAAAAAGGGTTATGGTGATTATGAAGGAGTATTAGTATTTGATAGCTATGTAGGCAAAGCTACTTTACCCAAAAAAGAACAAATTTATAGGAATTATGATTTATCAAACTTATCGAAATTTGAACTAGATAAACTACCATCTACCATGGTCAATGGAGTAAAGATTTATGGAACAGATAAATTCTTAAAGCCCAGTGAACAGGGTATCGGATATAGTGACTGGGGATATTACGAACTTGATTTACCAGAATTGGAATATATGACACGCAAATACATTAATGAAAGACCATACTTGGATGATATGTATAGCAGTTACATTGCCTTTGGTCATGGAGGAACCCTAGATGCATGGTGCATTAAATTAATGAAGGATAGTAAAGATGAGTATCGACTGCAATTCTCTTCCTATTATCTTACTGGTTTATCAAATACAAATAATGAACATGAAATCGTAGGCGATTATGATCAACTTGCCAGAAATGCCAGGGAAATATTAAGGGCTTTTCTTTATAAAATTAGCTCCACACCAGAACTTTTATATGATGCTATCTTAGAATCCTGGTTGGGAAGCGGAGAAAAATACAATATCGATGCTGAATATGTAACCGTAGGCGATGCGAAAATTAGGTTTGATTTCGATAGTTGGGAATATGTAATAACGGCTGCTGATTAAGATCTGTCTGAACTTTAGTAATGAAAACCACCTTCTTGTTGAAAATTTCTAACCATGTTTTCAATAAGAAGGTGGACTTTTATATGGATTTTTGGTAGTGTAAAAATTTATATCTTATGCCTATTGTCTATGGTAGTGTAATAAAGTTAGTATCTGTGGCAAAAATGACTCTTCCTAAGAATTAGACGAATAAATTTAAACTGATTATTTTGTAATGAAACTGCGATTACGATAATAACTCATAACACGATAATCAATCGCATCCTTCATATGCTTTTTAAATGCACTTAAATGAATTACTTCTTGGAGATCTTCTGCTAATGCTAGTAGTGTACCTTCTTTTTTAACAAAGAAATCCCCATGTGACTGCAACATAAAATGTATGGGATTATCCTTGGCCAACTTAATATATTTTCTTTTATCCCAGTTTTCAAACGATCTTGTACTTTTAGATCTAAGCATATCTACCTTATTACTACCGCGGTGATAAAATTCATAGAAACATTGATATACATCTTCTTCAAAAATCTGCATTTTAATATTTCCATTATTATAAAACGCTAATAATAGTGGCATCTTATATGTTTTAGACATACTTGTGTTTTCTATCATGTTAATAAATTCCTTGCCTCTACTGGAGCATAATATCTTTTCTTGTTCTGTAAGATCGTTCATCTCCTTTAAAAAATCAAGATAATTTGCAAATACATTTAGTTTCCTTTTTGTTTTTATACTATCATATAAATCAGAATCAATTTGAGCAAAAAATTCCATTCTTGAAGGAATATGTCCTATTTCGCCTTTGATTCTTTTATACTCATTTATTATTCTATTTTTGATGGATAGTTCTTGTTTTGCTTGTTTCTCAAAAATATCTACAATACGAAAATCAAAATCTACAATACATTCATCTGGATATTCAAAATCTGTAATTTTATAACCTTTATACTTGGTCAAATTCATAGGTTCGTTACTTAAAAATGATGGTATTAAATTTGCTCTTCTATAGTTACCTATAAAATCAAGAACATTGAGATAATCCTTTCCCTTACATTTTCTAAGCCCTCGCCCTAATTGCTGAAGAAACACTGTAGGTGACTGGGTAGGACGTAAAAACATAACCATATCAATATCCTTTATATCAAGACCTTCATTAAACATATCTACAGAGAAGATGACCTTTAATTCTCCTTTGATTAAACTTTCCACTGCTGTTCTTCGATCCATGCTATACTTTCCCTGACATCCACTATATACAGCAGCAGAAGGTATTCCAAAATGATTAAACTCTCTTGCCATATATTCTGCATGGAGCTTCGATGAACAAAAGCCTAGTGCTTTATTTGAGCTATACTTACTATAATGTTTGAAAATTAGTTCCCTTCGTCGATTAAGCATCAAGGCTTTTTCCAAATCTTTTTCATGATACTTACCATTTAAATAACGAATATTCTCATAATTTACTGTTTCATCATAAATCCCATAATAATGAAAAGGTACCAGCCAGCCCTTATTGATACATTCTTTTAATCGAACTTCGTATACAATGTTATAGTCACATAAAGCAAATACATTTTTTGAATCCAAACGTTCAGGAGTAGCTGTAAGTCCCAACATAAATTTGGGTTTAAAGTAGTTAATAATATTTAAATAATTATTTGCAACCGCATGATGAAACTCATCAATGATGATATAATCAAAATACTCTTGATCAAATAGGTCCGAACGAAGATATTTTTCCTTACCAATCGATTGTACTAAAGCAAATATTACTGCTTTTCCAGTATCTTTCTGCTTACCAGTAAAAAATCCATAATTATCAGATTTTCTTATATTGTAAAAACTTTGTGCTGCTTGTCTAAGAATCTCTTCCCTGTGGGCAACGTATAAGATTTTTTTGTACTGTTCTGAATCAAAGGCAGCCAAATAAGTTTTACCAACCCCAGTTGCAGCTACAATAATTCCCTTATCAAAACCTTCAGCGCGACTTTTTTCTAATAAATATAAAGCCTCAATCTGTGCCCCCTTAGGTCTGAAAATATTTACGGCCTTATGCTGCTGTTTTTCATATCTTTCAAAGTCCTTGCTTACATAGGGTTTTTTCCAATTCTTTGAATAATCAATTAACACTTTATCTGTTACAACATAGGAATGGTTATAAAACAAATCTTTAAATGCCTTATAAAATCCATTAAAATCTTCTCCATTCGATGATTTCGTAAAACGATAATTCCACTCTATGGACGAGGTCAGTGCCCCATAAGAAAGATTCGATGATCCAATGTAAATTTCACCATTATTTTTCTGATGAAAAATATATGATTTAGGATGAAATGATTTATTCGGATTACTATATAATCGAAGATCCACCTGGTCGCCTAATTCTTTCTTAAGGAGAAATAATGCGGAAGGTTGAGTTATCCCTAGATAATTTCCGGTTAATATTCTAAGTTTTGCTCCTCTTTTTAATGCGGCTTTTAAATCATCAAGAATTAAGCGAACACCGGACTCCATTAAAAATGAAACTATAATATCAATTCGATCTGAAGATAAAATACTCATTATTAACTGATAGTATAAAAATCTACTATCCCCTGTAATTACATTTTGATAAGCGTAGTCTTCCCATAGATTAAGATTACTAAGTGACGTTTGGGATTCTATTGTATATTCGATTTTCTTAGAATTATATTGATCCATTTTTCATCTTCTCTCCCTGGCCTTACATCAGAACTAATCATCATTTCTACAGTTTCAAATCCCCCCACCGATGCAAGAAAATCTTCTAACCTATCCTCCGTCATATCTGTAAAATATCTTCCATTTCGAAATCCACTAAAATTTCCATATTTAAATGATGTATATAGGTATCCTCCAACTATCAAAGCTTTTCTCATTCTTATAAAAACATCATAAAGCTTTTGAATCTCTAAATGTAGGATAGATGAACATGCCCATATGCCATCATATTTATTAACATCATTGAGATCTTGAAACTGTTGACATAGCACCTTTTTTCCTAGTATTTTTTCTGCCCGTTTACACATTTCTATGGAACCATCTAATGCATCTACTTTAAATCCTTTATCCATGAATACCTTACTGTCTCTTCCTGAGCCACAACCAAAATCTAGTATGTATGCATTGCTATTTAAGTATTTAATAAAGATGTTTTGTATCTTAGAAAAAGCAACATTATAGGTATCATTATAAAATTTTTCCGCATTTTCATTATAATAATTTATTGTAATAATCTCACTTTTATTATTCATTATAATCCTCCCTAACATTCAAGCATACCCAATTATTACTAATTACTTTTCAAACTCAAGAACCGCAAATACAATTGGAACCTCCTGTTCTTTCTTCTCTTCTTTCCAATATAGAACATAATCTACCTTGGCATCAATCGGCTGGTATCCTTTTCGCTTGAATTGTTTCAACTCTTTTTTAAATCGTTCTGAAAAATACAAAATACGGTTACCCTCTAAATCCAAACAACCAGCTTCATCAACTTTTAATTTGTCTCCACTTTTCATTTTGCAAACTAGATTTCTAACTTTGTAAAAATAAGATAAAAAGATATCCCTATGACGCAATTGCTTTACAATACAGTTAGAATCTTCATAATATGAATAGTCATATAAATAATGCATGGCCTCAACCGTACGATATCTTAAATTGGTTTGTACAGAAAAATAGTTGTTGTTATAGTGGATTGTGAGACTCTTTTTTGCTCTAGTTATCCCAACATATAATAATCTTTTTGCTTCATCAGAATTTAAGTAAAAATCACTTAATAGCATAACGACATGATCAAACTCCCAACCTTTGGATTTATGAATTGTTGCTACTGTTACAATTCCTTGAGTGCGATCATAAAAGTCCTCTTCTTTTGATTCACTTAAAAATGTCATGAAATCCGATGTATATTTAACCTCTGGATTTGCTACTTCAAAATCCTTTATTAAACGCAAACATAAATTTAAGTTCTTACTAGTTTTATATATCTTTTGTAATTGTTCCTTTGCATTTGACCAAATATCATCGGATAAGATATAAGTATCTTTGGTCAGTTGAAGCTGCTCTAGAAAAAATCGTATCTCTACTAAATGTTCCAATTTAAACCCTTCATTGGTTTTTAATAATCTGGTTCGTATACTGTTCTTCTTTAATAAAGCAGCTACTTGCAAAGCTTCCTCATTGGTTTTCGTTAATATGCCCGTAGAACCGTATATTCCCTTCATTATCAATTTTTGAATAGCTGGAACTAAAAATTTGTTACTACGATATTGAACAATTTGTATTTGTCCATTATCCTTCTGAATTGGAATTATCAGATTATGCTTCATACGGTTTTTTATCTTTTCAACAAATACATTTGCTAATTGAACCAGATTAGACTTACTACGGTAATTCTCAACTAATTCATATAGTCTTGAATTTTCTATGCTTAATAATCCACTCATATACTTAGAGTCAGATCCCCGAAATGAGTAAATATTTTGATCATCATCTCCTACTGCTATCACTCTCATCTCTGGATTTATCCGTATCAGTTCTTGTATCAACCTAGTTTCATACTCATCCATGTCCTGAGCCTCATCTATTACTAACACTGTTTTTGCTACCCGCGAAGGTTCCACTTCGCCTTGATTTAAGCGCTCTATTGCCTCTTTTATTACTTTATCAGATTTTTCAATTGTACCAACACGTCCTAAAAGATCAAAACAATATGAGTGGAATGTTTTTATTTCAACGAAATTAGCAGCATTACCAATCAACTCTATTAGTCGCTTTTTAAATTCTGTAGCTGCTGCTCTTGAAAATGTTATCATCAAAAGTTGCTCATGCTTAACATCCTCCATAAGTAGTAAGGATGCCAATTTATGTACCAAAATTCTTGTTTTCCCACTACCCGGCCCTGCTGCAACAACAATGTATTGAGATTGCTTATCATTTATTATTCTTAATTGAGCTGGAGATAACTTTCCAAAAAGCTTAGAAAACTTCTCTGGGGAAAGATTTCTCTTAATTTCATCACCTCGACTACCCTTAAAATACTTGCGAAGAAAGGAACTATACTCCAGCCGAAAATAATCATCTACGAACTGTAGCGCTGCCTGATAATCCTCCATCATCTTCCTTGCATACTCGCCAACGATATGAATCATTTGTGTTTTTTGTTCATAATATTGTTTTAGTTTTTTATAATCTTCCAACTTATATCTTATCTTATTATCTCTCTCTACTCGTTCGATACTCATTGTGTTATAGGTTATTAGGAATCCGCCTTCCAGTTTTAGAGCACCGATTCTTGAAAGATAAAATAAAGCTTCTTCTATCTCTTGACTAGAGGCCTGTTTCATTAATAGTTGCCTATCAAAATCATAGTCCTCTTTAAGCTCAAGTACAGAAAACTCAACGGTTGTTTCATTATCTATATTGATCTCATCTAAACGTTGTAAAATAAATTCAGCGATATCCCAACGTTTCTCCATGTTTTTAAGAATTTTTTGCTTATCTTGCAGAAGTGCCAGTTTCACATGATTATGTGAATACTTTATATTTTCTCTTTTCATGATCCCTTTAATAGCCCAATAATTCATAAGGGTTCTAACTTTATCGGGTGTTATATTCTTAAGCCCTTCCTCTTCTAATTTTTCATTTAGTTCTTTCAAATTCACTACGATTGGTTCCTCAGATAGCTCTTTCAACAAGAACTTCTCTAATTTTTGATAGCATTTCAGTATGTTCATACCTTTTAACCCTGAACCATCCTCCAAATACGCAGTAAGATCCTTAGAATCGGTTAGAAGTCTGATATCTCGAAGTTTTTGTATTATTTTTAATACTTGTTCTTTGGAAATTCCTAAAGAATCAGAAATATAATCAACCCTAGATTCTGCAACATCCTTTTGATCATTTTTTCTACTTCTACTAGAAATTAATTTTTTAATAATTCGGATTGCTTGTTCCTCTTCTTGTTCTTCAAAAGCATTGGATTGCTTTATTTTATCTATTGCTTCCATTGCACTTCTCGCCTGAATACTATCTGCATAGATATGCGGTATATTCTGGCCCCGTTTTATATAACCAGCATCCTCCAGTGCTGCAATTGCTGTTTTAACACGGGTTTCTATATCATTCAAATTGTCATCCCATCCTGCATGTCTTGCTATCTCCAGTGCCGAATTAGACATTCTAGATCGCGTGCGTGTTGCACTTTTGATAGCTTTCCACACCTGCTGAATTTCTTCCAGAGTAATCTTGGTCTGATTTAACATTAAAAAATGCTTATTTAAATCTTCATCATTGAATAGAACAAAACATTCAGCAGAAATGCTTGGGTCTCTTCCTGCTCGCCCTGCTTCCTGCACATAATTTTCCAGAGAGTCTGATATATCATAATGGATAACTAAACCAACATTTTTCTTATCAACGCCCATACCAAAAGCCGAGGTGGCAACCATAATATCAACTTCACCTCGGATAAATGCATCCTGATTCTCTCTTTTTTCCTTTTTATCCATTTGACCATGATATGCTTTCGCTACATAGCCATCCTGATTCAAACGCTCTGCCAAATCAGTAGCCCGTTTTGTTCTTGAAACATAGATAATCGTTGGGCATTTCTTATAGCTTAAAAGATCTCGTATAGCATTGTACTTATCATTTTCTGCTTTTTGAATTACCTTATAAGATAAATTTTTTCTAGCAGAACTAGCTGCAAATAATTCCAAATTAAGATTTAAGTTATGATAAAAATAATTTTTAATATCTTCAATTACATTTTGCTTTGCAGTTGCCGTAAAACAAGATACAGGTATTATTTCCTGTAAATTCTTCTTCTTACACAAATTTCTAATAAACTCTGCGATATACAAATAATCCACACGAAAATCCTGTCCCCAAGCAGAAAAGCAGTGAGCCTCATCAATGACAAAGCGATTTATCTTTCGTCCTAATAATAACCTTTCTATGGTTCTTGAACGAAGTAATTCTGGTGATATATAAAGTAAGCTTACCTCACCCTCTTCTACTCGGCGAAGTGCTTCTGCTCGCTCAATCGGATCCAGTAATCCATTTATACTTACAGCACTTGTAATATTATTTTTTTCTAGATTATCCACCTGATCCTTCATCAAGGACTGCAAGGGCGATATGACCACCGTTAAGCCCTTGGTATACTTACCAGCCATAAGAGCTGGTACTTGAAAGGTAATTGATTTTCCTCCACCTGTTGGAAATACTGCAAGTAATGACATATTATGAAGTGCAGTATTTACAGCCATCTCCTGTAGTGGAACTCCATCAAAAGAACGGTATTCATTGTAACCAAAAAACATTTTTAGTCCTTTCTTGGCATCTAGCTTTTCATTACAATAGCTACACCCTTGAATACAAGGAGTTCCCCTTAGATTATTTAAAATATAATCTACCTTAGGGTATTTGATTACTACCCATCTTGGCGTAATTGAATATTCATCCACAACCTGTATCAAGGAAAGACAATAAGCTAGTTCCAAAGGAGCCTCTTGAATAAATTGAATTAAATTACTATTGCTACAAATCTTATCTTGAAAATAATCCAAAATATCTACCTGAATCATATCAGCATTGATATGATAGTCTATGTAACGAAAAAACGCCCCAAACTCTATGGTATTACTAAGTAGGCCACTATATATTTTTTTAAGAGCGTATGGTAACTTTTGAAATGCTTCTATTTCATCTAAGAATAGATTTTTTGCTTTCTTTGCATCATTAAGAGGATTATTAATCTCCTCTGTTTGTAATTTATCATCTTTAAGAAGTTTATGATATGGCCTATGGGGAAACAATAAGGGTGAAAGATATAGGGTATCTATAACATTCCAGCGATTTAAAAAATCATTATATTCTACCTGACCTAATGTTTGATAAATATATTTCATATCATGATCTATCACATTATGACCACATAAAAATTCTTCCCCATCAATAAATCTATGGAATTCAGAAGCGGATGTGGTATGTAAGGCTTCTCCAGTAATCTTTACTGCCCCATAATCTAATATTTTATTTTTTTCAGATACCTCCGTATCAATAAATGTAATATTTTTCATATGCATAATTCCTTATCATATATAATATTTCATTAATTCTACCGAAGGTTCATCTTTTTGATGCCAAACAAACCAAAAGGTGCCTTACCATTCACAATTCTCTTTCCTATTTCATTTCCTTCGGAATAAATAAAAAGTATCCATATTTTATATTTTTATCACTACTTTTACCATAATCCCATTATATAACAGTTACTTACAAAATTGTATATATTTTTTATATTATTTATACTTTCAAGCACCTTGTGCTATATTCAAATTTTACATCAAGCTATCCTACTCCAAACACTTAGCCAGCCTCTCCCGATCCAATATCTTAAAGCTTCTCCCATAAAAATCTATTAAGCCCTCATCCTTCATTCTAGTCAATTCTCTACACATAGAGGTTCTAGAGACATTCAAGTAATTAGACATTTCCGTTCTATTTAGCATGATTTGAAATATTTTACCTTCGGTTTCATTGGCTTCGCTAAGCAGGTAGCTAGCGATTTTTTCTCTCATTCCCTTCAATGTCAGTAGTTCTATTTTACGGTTTAAGCCTATGTTTTTCTCTCCTAATACCACCATCATATTCTGGATTAAACCAATATGGAAGTTACAACCATTTCCGCAGGAACGAAGAATTCTTTCATAAGGAATTAAGAGAACCTGAGCATCATCCTTTACCTGTACCGTTACTGGTGAAATCCGTTTTGCCGTACAGACAATCCCTTCTGCAAACAGATCCGATGGCCGAATCACAGCAACTATCAATTTATTTCCCGCAAGACTTTCCTTAATGATTTGTAAGGAACCGCTAAGTACTATTCCTACGGTATTAATCACATCTCCTGCAAAAAATATGTATTCTCCTTCCTTATAATGTTTATACTGTGCGTTCATACATTTTAATAAATGTCCGTAATTATTTTCTTCAATACCTCGAAACAATACACACTGCTTTAGTACCGGATGATATTTCTCCATCTTAATCTCCCCTTTCACATGACACCAAACTGCTGGACTTGACCATTCATTTACTTAAAAAGTACTAGTTAATAATAAACATCCATCTTTCGTATACATCGGCTCTTTTCCATCGACTCTTATGTATCGACACTTTTCCATCTATTCTTTTCATACATGAGATTCATTTTAAAATCTATGATTGAAATCAATCTATAAAAATAATATTTAGAAATAATTATTCCTTTAAAAATCCATAATTATAAATAATCTACAAAAGCATACTTCCTCTAAAATCTTTGATTAAAATTAAACTAACAAAGATAACACTTCCTCTAAATACTTTAAAATAGAACCCATCTTACTGAGACAATATCCCCTTATAAATCCATAATTAAAAAATAAATCTCCTTAAGAAAACATTTCCTTAAAGTCTGTCATTGAAGTCAAACCATCTGAATTAATACAAATGTTCATTGTTTTCTTATTTAAAAAATTTTTTATTATTTGTAGCCAAGGCTACACTTTTTTATATTTANCTGTATTATACTCGCCTTGTAAACAAAAAGCAACGCGACAATATAAAAACTTTAAATAAATCAAGGAGAGTATAAGATGGAGAATGCAATGTTTTGTTATCAATGTCAAGAAACAGCTGGCTGTACTGGCTGTACAAAGTTTGGTGTGTGTGGTAAATCACCAGACTTGGCAAGAATGCAAGATTTATTAATCTATGCAACCAAAGGCTTAAGCGCAGTAACCACTGCTCTTAGAAAACAAGGTGTAGAGATTTCACCTGAGGTTAACCACTATGTTACCATCAACCTGTTCACAACAATTACTAATGCGAACTTCGATGATGAGATATTTTACTTAAGAGTATTTGAGACCTTAAAATTTAAAAACGAATTATTAGCACAAGTTACCGATCAAAGCTCTCTACCAGAAGCTGCTCTTTGGAAGGCTAGCACAAGAGAAGAACTAGACAGAAAATCTACCACAGTTGGTATTCTTACAACAAAGGACGAAGATATCAGAAGCCTTAGAGAGTTAATTACTTATGGACTAAAAGGTTTGGCAGCTTACATGAAGCATGCTAATGAATTAAACTACGATAATGCTGAAATCAGTGCATTTATGCAAAAAGCACTGGCAGCAACTTTAGATGATAGCTTAAGCGTGAATGACTTAATTTCACTTACTCTTGAAACTGGTAAAATTGGTGTAGATGGCATGGCTCTTCTAGATGCAGCTAATACAGGAACTTATGGAAATCCTGAGATTACCAAGGTTAATATCGGTGTAGGAACCCGCCCTGGTATCTTAGTATCTGGTCATGACCTAAGAGATTTAGAACAATTATTAGAGCAAACCGAAGGAACTGGTGTTGACGTATATACTCACTCCGAAATGCTTCCTGCTCACTACTACCCAGCATTTAAGAAATACAAACACTTTATCGGTAACTACGGTAATGCATGGTGGAAACAAAAAGAGGAATTCGAAAGCTTCCGTGGTCCAATCCTTATGACTACCAACTGTGTTGTTCCTCCTGCTGCCTCCTATAAGGATAGATTATTTACTACCGGTGCATCTGGTGTTCCAGGTTGTACACATATTGAACGTGATGAAAAGGGTCATAAGGATTTCTCCCAGATTATTGAGTTGGCTAAGACCTGTGAGGCTCCAATTGAAATCGAAAAAGGTGAAATCATTGGTGGATTTGCTCACAATCAAGTATTTGCCCTTGCTGATCAAGTAGTAGAAGCTGTTAAGAGTGGAGCTATTCGTAAATTCTTTGTTATGGCTGGTTGCGACGGTCGTCAAAAGTCTAGAAATTACTATACTGATTTTGCCAAGGCACTTCCAAAGGATACGGTTATTTTAACTGCAGGTTGTGCTAAGTATAAATATAACAAGTTAGAATTAGGTGATATTAACGGTATTCCAAGAGTCCTGGATGCTGGACAATGTAATGACTCCTATTCTCTTGCATTAATCGCTCTTAAATTGAAGGAAGTATTTGAACTTCAGGATATTAATGAACTTCCAATTGCCTTCAATATTGCATGGTATGAGCAGAAAGCTGTTATCGTTCTTCTTTCCCTATTATATCTAGGTGTGAAGAACATCCATCTTGGACCAACACTACCTGCTTTCCTTTCTCCGAATGTTGCTAAAGTTTTAGTTGAAAACTTTGGTATAGCAGGAATCGGAACTGTTGAAGATGATATCAAGTTATTTTTAGAATAAATCCCCCAACACATGGAAAATCTACCGGATAGATATGAAATATTTGTCCGGTAGATTTTCTTAAACAAACATTTCATTTCAATTTTTAATAAATAAAACAAAAAGGTAGGTATTAAAGCAATGAGTGCATTTTTAGGACCCATTCATTATTGGTTGTATAACAAAATCAAATTACAACATGAAATTGTTGAAGAAATCTTTCAAATAGGCGAGAAACATGGTTTATCCTTAAGAGAGGAATGTACACAAGCTTATGGTAGCTTAGAAAACAAACCTCTCGAAGAGATGATTGACTTAAGCAATATTCATGGATGGCTGCAAGATAAGGTATCCTTGGTGGAATATCAGTATGCATATTCCATAACAAAATTATTAAAAGAAAAGCCAGAAACCATAGATGAAATAAAACAAATTCTTTCTAATAAGGGTAAAAAACTAGCCGAAACCCTTGCTAACCAAGAACCCAATGCTCAAAAGATTTACCAAGTCATATCCGATAACCTCTTGGATGGTATGCCCTGCGATCATGCTTACAGTATATTGAGTCAGGGTGAAAATGATATTACCTTAAGAAGAAACCAATGTGTGCACCAGAATTATTGGGATGAAGTAGGAGGCCAAATTGAAGTTTATTATGAACTTCGAGACGCATGGATCAATGGTTTGGTAAATGAATTCGGCTTTATATATAAGAAATTAGATGATACTACATTAAACATTTCTAAGGAGGTTTAAGATGGATAGTGTTAAACTTATGATGGAAGAGCATCAAAACATTTTACGGATGCTAGAGGTTGTAAGGAATGCCTGCTATGGCATTTACAAGGGTGAAGACATCTGTTATGAAGACTTTGCCAAAATGATTGATTTCATCCGTAATTATGCTGATAACCATCATCATGGTAAAGAAGAAAAATTATTGTTTAATCGAATGGTGGAACACTTAGGCCCTGTGGGTACAAAATTAATTACCCATGGAATGATGGTAGAACATGATTTTGGACGTTTATATATTCGAGAATTAGAAGAGGCTTTAGAAGAGGTGAAAAAGGGTGATGATACCCGTATCATCGATGTTATTGCCAATGCCGTAGGCTATACGAATCTCTTGAAGCGACATATACAAAAAGAGGACACTGTAGTTTATAGCTTTGCTACTCGCCAACTTTCCAAGGAAATTATAGATCAAGTAAATCAAGAAACAGCTGACTTTGAAGCAGAAGCTGATAAAAATGGCACTAGAACCCATTATCTAGATATCCTAGAAGAATTAGAGAAAAAATATAGCAAATAGAAAGTGTCCTCATTACTTATAGATCTTTCTCCCTTACTTTCTCCTTTGAATGCCGTACCTAAATTAGGGTACGGCATTTTGTTTTCTTTCTTAAAATCCCTTGGATTTTTTCTAATAAATGGTATAATAAGTCATAATCAACCTTAATCAACCTTTGTAATTCATAAACAAAAAAGAACTCTATTACAACTCGTCAACATCATTGGAAAGACATAAATAAAATCATTGTTTACAAAAGATTCGATAGGCGGATTTATTCCTTATCGGCATTTGAAAGGAGCTTTCAGTTAATATGATTGATGTGATGGGAATAAAGAGTTACAAGCTTCTACAGGGAGACTGTATGAAGATTATGAAGGATATTCCCGACAGGAGCATCGACCTAATTCTATGTGATCCCCCTTATAATCTAGCCAAATACTCCACCGGCAACATGCATTTTGATTGGAGATCAGAAATTAATAATGATGTTGCTCAATGGGATCTGGAAGAATTGTCTCCAGCCGATTTTCTGGAGGATTTTAAAAGAATACTGTCACCCAAGGGTAATATCTTTGTTTTCACCAGTTATAATATGATTGGGAAATGGCATGAGGTTTTTGATCCTGTCTTTGCCACCTTTCAGTTCATGGTATGGCATAAGACAAACCCCATTCCCAATATTCGAAAATCATCTTTTTTAAATAGCTGCGAGTTGATTGTATGTATGTGGAACAAGGGGCATACCTGGAATTTCACCAAACAGAGTGAAATGCACAATTTCTTTGAATGTCCCATCTGTATGGGAAGCGAGCGATTAAAAAACCCCAAACATCCCACCCAAAAACCACTCCCAATTTTAAAGCATATTATCAAACTGGCCAGCAATGAAAAGGATCTGGTATTTGATCCTTTTATGGGCGTTGCTTCCACTGGTGTAGCCGCTAGGCAGCTAAATCGTCGTTTTCTTGGTATAGAGATCGACCATACCTATTACAAGGCCTGTGTAGATCGTTTAGCAGACTACAAAGAATATGGAGTAGAAAGTACATAAAAAAATCCCGTATCAATAAGAAAGTCCTTGTCTAATTTATACTTATTGATCGGGATTTTTATGATTTTTCCTTTTTAGTTTTCCTTCACCAAAACCCATTGATGCGTTTTAATATGGTATTTAAGATTTATCATTTGCATACACTCTCCTCTAAGGATATTACAACAGAAAAGAAGAGCAGAAATCCCAGCATAATTTTCTTCCCTGCTATAAAGGATCTTCTCTATTTTGTAGGTACGCAGGATATGCTCCTCATCCTCCAGACGGATGTAATTGGGTTTAATCCTACCCTGCACATTAAAAGTTGCAATCACATCGACAGGCATATGATACATTAAATAATCCCTTCTTTATTCTTAACTTTTCTCTTTTCCGGTGGTATTCCCCCTGACATATGATAAATATGCTTGTTTAAGAAAATGGCTCTCATAATTGAATCGNCCCCATATCGATCTCGNATGCGATCCACTGCAAGATCCAACTTAGAAAACTTCTCATAGCGATCCATATCAAATAGATTCATTTGCCTTAAGGAGTCACCAGAAACTATCTTACTAGTATGAATTCCAAGTTTTCTAAGGGGAGTGCCATCCCACATCTCATCAAAAAGTTTACAAGCCACCTTATGGATTTCATTGGTGGTGTTTGTCGCCGTAAGTAAGGTCCTCTGATGGGATGTATGGTGAAACTCATGGGTTACCATTCTGACAGCAACCACCGTGGCCATCACAGAATCCGCACGTAACCTTGTACAGACCGTCTCTGCCAAGGATAGCAAGACAATCTTAGCAACCTGTTCATCATCTACGTCAAATGCTATGGTTGTGGAATTTCCATAGCCCTTGTTGGGTGCTGCTTCCTCCGCAACTACAGATAGATCGATTCCGTTAGCAAATGCATAGATGATCTCCCCATATTTTTTAAAATGGGCTCTTAAGATATTCAAATCCGTCTTGGCCAATTCACCTATGGTATGAATACCTAGTGCATGAAGCTTTCTCTTGGTTGCATGGCCGACATAAAACAGTTCCTCCACTGGTAGCTTCCACATCTTCATTTCAATCTCCTCTGGAAATAAGGTGTGGACTAAATTCGGCTTTTTAAAATCAGAAGCCATCTTAGCCAGTAGTTTATTTGTAGATATACCGATATTCACGGTAAATCCCAGTTCATTATAAATTCTGTCTTTGATCATATTGGCAGCCACTACAGCAGAACCATAGATACTTATGGTTCCAGTCATATCACAAAAGGCTTCATCTACAGAGTATTGCTCAACCCTTGAAGAATACTCCCGTAAGATTTCCATAAATGCTTTCGAACAAGTATCATATAAATCATAATGGGGAGGAACCAATACCAGCTGGGGACAAAGATTCTTTGCATCACTGATCGTATCACCCGTTCGAATGCCATATCTTTTAGCTGGCGCCGACTTTGCTAAAATAATGCCATGGCGTTTTTTAATATCTCCGCCAACTGCGGAAGGAATCTCTCGTAAATCCGTAGTTTCTCCAAGGATGTGTCGTCGATAAACGGCTTCCCAACTGAGGAAAGCCGAATTCACATCAATGTGAAAAATTAAATTATCCATACATATGTTCACCCCTCTAAAATAATTATACCAGAACTAGTGTTCGATGTAAAGAAGGGTTTTATACATAAAAACTTCCTATACTAACTCTCTAACTAAAAACGGAGGAGTCCGATGCAATATCTCATTGGTTACTGAATAATCACAGATCCAAGCCTCTATATCCTGTTTTGGAATAACTAAGGGCATACGATGGTGAACGTCTTGGATGGATTCATTGGCTTGTGTGGTCAGAATAACATAACGCATCTCATCACCATAATAGGAATACAGGCCTGCCATATATAAAGTATTACTATCTTCTACCCGGAAAAGATATTTCTGTTTTTGGCTATCCCATTCATAAAAGCCTGTGGAAGGAATAATGCAACGTCTTTCTAATAAACTGTTTCGAAAGGTCTTTTTTTCAAAGGCTGTTTCTGATCTAGCATTGATAATGACCCCTTTTTTATCAAACTTCGGAAATCCCCAAATACTTAAAACAGGTGAAAGCTCCTTCTTCTCTTCTATTAGAATGGGTACTTGATTTGTGGGAAATATTTCTCCTGTCTTAACTTCTTTTTCCTGAAACTTTACATTGATTTTTTCAAGTATCTCCTGGATTTCTTCACTTTCTTCCACTGTAAAATTATATCTTCCACACATAAATTCAACCTCTTTCTATAAAATACATTATTCTTTGAATGAAACACATAGCATAGTTTGTAATATAACAAGGAGTTGCACCATTTATGTGCCCCTGCAACACCCATTTGTTTCCATTATTTTAACATGTTACAATCTTGGCTTCAAGAATTAAAGAAAAGGTCAACCAATAATAAATTCCACTTCTTATTATTGCTAAGTAAGTTTCATTTTCAAAACTAAATAAATTTCCTCTTCCAACAATAAGAATAAAGTTCTTTCTCAAGACATGTAATTAATGAAGTTATTCCTCAAAAAAATGTACTTATTATACTTAATTATGTGATAATAAGTCTCCTCTATAAAATGGTAAGTAAAATTAAGAAAAGACGTTTGACTTTTTTTAATTTTCCATTATGATAGAATATGGTTTTCTATTTGTTTATCTTGCATTATGAACCCCAATATAGATATACTATTACATAAAGCAGATATAGAAATTCAAGATAACTACTATAAATACCTACAAAATTACAATAAATTTACCGATAACATATTTAGAACATTTAAGGGAGGATACCAAATGAAGACAGGTTTTGATCCGCAAAAATATATTGAGGAGCAATCAAAGTACATCTTAGAAAGAGTAAATAATTATGATAAATTATATCTAGAGTTTGGCGGGAAATTAATCGGAGATAAGCATGCTCAAAGAGTGCTTCCCGGTTTTGATGAGAACGCCAAGATAAAGTTGCTTCAGAAATTAAAGGATCAGGCGGAAATCATCATTTGTGTATATGCCGGCGATATTGAACGGAATAAAATCCGTGGTGATTATGGTATCACATATGATATGGAGGTTTTGCGTTTACTTGATGACTTAAGAAGTTACGGCCTTGAGGTAAACAGTGTGGTAATCACCAGATATAATAAGCAACCTGCCACAACTGTTTTTATTAATAAATTAGAACGTCGAAATATTAAGGTTTACAAGCATTCTGAGATCCCTGGTTATCCTGCAGATGTGGAAACCATCGTTAGCGAAAATGGCTATGGAATCAACCCCTACATTCAAACAACAAAACCAATCGTTGTTGTTACCGCTCCAGGCCCCAACAGTGGTAAGCTGGCTACTTGCTTAAACCAGCTATATCATGAATATAAGATGGGAAAATCCGCTGGTTACTCAAAATTTGAAACGTTTCCTGTATGGAACGTTCCACTAAAACATCCATTAAATCTTGCTTATGAAGCCGCAACCATAGACTTAAAGGATGTTAATATGATTGATAATTTCCATTTTGAGCATTATCAACAGGTAACTGTAAATTACAACCGAGATCTTGAAATGTTTCCAGTAGTGAAACGAATTATAGAAAAAATAACAGGGAAAGAATCTATTTACCATTCTCCTACGGATATGGGTGTGAACCGGGTTGGTTTTGGCATTACTGATGACTCCGTTGTTGTAGAGGCTTCCAAACAAGAAATTATCCGTCGATATTTTTCTACCATCTGTGATTTTAAGAAAGGCCTTCTTGATGAGGAATCTTTAAATCGCATAAAAGTTATCATGGAGGAATTACAGCTAAAACAAGAGGATCGACGTTGCGTTCTTCCCGCAAGAGAATATGCTATAAAGCTGAAGGAAAAATACGGNGACAGCGAAAACATCTCCGTAATTGCCTTTGAATTACCCGATGGTAAAATCATCACCGGCAGGAGTTCTGCCACCATGGATAGTTGCTCTGCAGCTCTTCTAAACGCTATTAAGTATATGGCTGGCATTAGTGACGATATCTATCTTTTATCTCCATTGATTTTAAAGACCATTCGTGATTTAAAGGAAAAGGATTTAAACAGCAAGATTACCCATCTAAATGCTACAGAAATATTGATTGCATTAAGCATCAGCGCGGTAACCAATCCAACAGCCCAAATAGCTTATGAAAAACTGTCCATGTTAAAAGGTGTCCAGGCTCATTCTACAGTGATGCTGAATCGTAATGATGAACAGATATTAAAGAAGCTTGGTATTGATGTAACTTGTGATGCCGTATATCCATCAGAAAATTTATACTACGTTTAAAAACATATATTTATAAAATCACCCCTAAACATTTAGAAGTGACCTACTTATTAGAAAAACACATAGAGGAAAAAGAAATACAGGAACAAGAAATTATGCAAGCATAGAAATAACCGTATGTAAAGGAGGGAGTTTCCCTCCTTTTTTCATAGGCATTTATCTTCCTTTAAGAAAATATAATATAATAAAGATAATAAGAAGCGGTTTCTATGTTGAATTGGATACAGAAAATAGATAAGGAAATTCTTTTTTTTATTCAAGGTCATTGGAAAAGTTCCTTCCTTGATACTCTTATGGTCTTTGTCACATCCCTTGGTAATGGAGCATTCCTTTGGATTTTCATTGCCTTTCTCCTCCTACTGACTCGCAAATATCAAAAAAGTGGCCTTGCTCTAATTTGTACCATCTGTTTATCCTTAATTCTAGGCGATCATATTATAAAGCCCTTAATAATGAGACCACGCCCATGTCATGCATATCCATGGGTTCCTTTATTAATCTCCTGTCCCATAACCCCCTCCTTTCCCTCTGGTCATTCCATGGTAGCTGCCGCTTCGGCAACGGTTCTTATATATTATCACCGCTTAACTGCTATTGGGGCCATTATTATTGCCCTTGCCATTGCCTTTTCAAGAATTTATCTATTTGTACATTATCCAAGCGATGCTTTGGGAGGAATTCTCCTAGGGATTCTGACTTCTTCCCTAGTCATCTTGGGGATTAATAAACTTTATAAGATTTTAGAAGACAAAACAGGGATGACCTAATGATCATCCCTGTCTTTTTTATATTATTCAAAGGAAATGCTTTTCCAAGCTTCTGTATTAATCACCACATCATAGTTCGTAGACCATTCACTAAATACATTGGCGAACATGTCCATTCTTCTTTGTTCAATAATATTTTCCTTCACCTGAGTAGTGGCATCCTCATTAAAATCAGTGACACAGTAGATGATATGCCAACCATATTCTGTAGAAATAATATTACTAACTTCTCCAGTTTTTAAGGTGAATGCTGCCTGCTCAAAGGCGCTACTATACTCGGTAGGGCCTGTCCCTCTACCAAAGGTGTATTCAATGATATCCGCTTCCGTATTAGCCTCAGCAAGGGCATAAAAATCTTCTGTTTCCTTTGCTTTTGATAGAAGACTTTGTACTTTCGTATTTTACCTGCTTTTCTTCCTGACTTAAAGCAACTTCTTTTCCTTCATCATTGGTCTTTGTTCCCTTGATTAAGATATGCTGCACCGTAATCTGCTGAGCCTCATGATCTGGAACTGTATTATCAACATTGATTGTAACGGTTTCGAATACTTTCTCTGCAAGAATATTATTGGCATATACGTTTTCCAATAACTCTTTGGTCATATGGTATTTAATGATATCCTGATCCGACAGCCCTTCATAATGTTCTCTAGCAAAGGCTCTTGCATCTGCCTTTTCATCTGAATCCAACTCAATTCCCAGTTCCTTCGCCTTATCAACAATGATTTTTAGTTCAATGATTTGATCGATTACTACATCTTTTATGAGATCACCAAAGCTATTTCCATCATTTTGTATATCAACTTCCCAAATATCTTTTCCATACTCCTTCTCATAATTTTCCTGTACGGATTTTAGATATACCATAGCCTCATTATAATAAACTTTGCTGTCACCAATCATAGCCATCAGTTCACCCCTGGCAGTATCCTGGGTTTCTTCTTCTGAATCCGATGGATGTGCTTTATAAAAGGATAGCTCTGTAACCTTCTCTTGATCAATGTCAAAGGATACATATAATTCATGTTCCTTATTCATATAATGATATGTGATGGAATGGTTTGCAGAATCGATTGTCTTATTTAGCTCTTTACCAAACGTGTCATTCAGGAGTTTTTCAGCATCGCTTTTTTTCATACCAATAGCAACCCCATAAATGGTATACTCTTTAGCTTCATCCAATAAGGTAACAGAAGATACATCACCACCAGGGGCTATAACCTGAATCTTTCCCTCTGCTATATATACATCTTTACTTTGCTCTAATAAATCAATATTGGTTTTCTTTTCAAAGTTAGAAATCGAACTACCAATATAGTTGGTAACTTCATATTGTCCTTCCTTCACCCTACAGGCTGGAAGTACTGACATCATAAGTAGTGCCAAAGTTAGGATTTTGATTTTCCCCATTGTTCTCATCAATTTTCCCCTTTACTAACCTTCTAATTCTCTGTCTCTTTTACTCTACGTCTTATTTTAGGTTGGCATTATATAGTTGTCAAGGCAATTCCATACATTAATCCAGTAGTATTTGCTTAAAATCCTCCAGAAGACTATTTAGGTTTTCAAATATGCTAATATGATCCCTTCTTCCTTTGGAAGTACTAGGCAATTGATATAAGAAATATGGATTGGACTGGGTTACAAACTTTAATTGATTCTGATATTTTGTTAAAAGCTCAGGAATCCTCTCTACCTTCAGTTTTGCTTTAGGATACATCATAAGCTTAACTTCTTTTTCTTTTTGAACCAATCCCATTACGTAAACCCTCTGACAAAGCGCTTTTAATAATGCGATATTGAGTAAATTATTCACTGCTACCGGCATATCACCAAAACGATCCAGTAATTCTTCCTGAATATCCAACATCTCTTCTTCGTTTTCAATATCAGCAATTCTTTTATAGATATCCAATTTCTGTATTTCATTTTTAATATAGGTTGCTGGAATATAAGCATCCATATCCATATCTACAGTAGTTTCGAATCTTTCTTCTTCTAAGTCCTCACCCTTCATGGATTTCACTGCTTCATTTAACATCTTACAGTACAAATCATAGCCTACAGCTTCCATATGTCCACTTTGTTCTGCTCCTAGAAGGTTACCAGCACCTCGGATCTCCAGATCCCTCATAGCAATCTTAAAACCAGATCCTAACTCCGTAAACTCCTTTATGGCGTGGAGTCTTTTTTCAGCAATTTCCTTAAGCATCTTATCCCTTTTGTACATTAAGAATGCATAGGCAGTTCGATTCGACCGGCCAACCCGTCCCCGTAATTGATAAAGCTGTGATAGGCCTAATCGATCCGCATCGTCAATGATCATTGTATTTACATTGGATATATCCAATCCAGTCTCAATAATCGTGGTAGAAACTAAGACATCAATTTCCCCTGATATAAAATCAAACATGATTTTTTCCAGGGTTCGCTCATTCATCTGGCCATGGGCAAAGGCTACATTGGCATCGGGAACTAATCTTGCCACCATATTTGCAACTTCATCAATGCCATTTACCCGATTATAGACATAGTAAACCTGGCCACCTCTAGCCATTTCCCTACTGATAGCCTCTCTGATGATTTCCTCATTGTGTTCCAGTACATAGGTCTGAATCGGTAGACGGTCTACTGGAGGTTCATCCAGTACACTCATATCACGGATTCCAATCAGACTCATATGAAGGGTTCTGGGAATTGGAGTTGCAGTCAAGGTTAATACATCAATATCTTTTTTTAGTTGCTTAATCTTTTCTTTATGAGCAACTCCAAACCGTTGCTCTTCATCCACAATTAACAATCCTAGATTTTTAAATTTAACATCCGAGGATAAAACACGATGGGTACCCACTACAATATCTAAGGTTCCCTTTTTGAGGCGTTCCAGAGTTTTCTTCTGTTCTGCACTGGATCGGAAACGGGATAAGACATCCACACTGACTGGATAATCCATCATTCGTTGTACCAAGGTATTATAATGCTGTTGAGCTAAAATTGTGGTAGGCACTAAAAATACTACCTGCTTACCATAGGAAACTGCCTTGAATGCTGCCCGAATTGCAATCTCTGTTTTTCCATAGCCAACATCTCCACATATGAGGCGATCCATAATCTTCTTGCTTTCCATATCCTTCTTGGTAGCTTCAATGGCCGCCAGTTGATCGTCGGTTTCATCGTAGGGAAATGCTTCCTCGAATTCCTTCTGCCATACGGTATCGGGGCCAAATTGGAAACCTTCCTTTTCTTGTCGCTGGGCATATAGTTCCACCAATTCTTTGGCAATCTCTCGAACAGCCCCCCGTACCTTTGCTTTGGTATTTTTCCACTCTATGGAGTTCAGTTTGTTAAGTTTCGGCTTTCTTCCCTCCGCACCGGAATATTTTTGTATCACATCAAGGCCTGTTGCAGGGATATACAACACGCCTCCTCCTCCATATTCGATTTTTATATAATCCTTTGTGATCTTATCTACTTCAATTTTTTCAATTCCTCGGTAGATGCCCAGTCCATGGTTTTCATGAACCACATAATCCCCTGGTGTAAGTTCTGTAAAACTCTGAATTTTATTTCCCTGGTATGTGGCTTTTTTCTTTCTTTTCTTTTTTAAAGTACCGAAGATATCACTTTCTGAGATGATAACCAATTTGATTAAAGGATACTCAAATCCTCTCCTAAGGTTACCATAGGCTACCATAATCTCGCCCTTTTGAAGAACCCTGTCCATATCGTCGCTATAGAAAGCATTTAAGTTATAATCTCTTAAATCCTCGCTAAGTCTCATGGCTCTGGTTCTAGAACCGGATAGCAAAATCACCCGATATTTATTCTTCTTCCAACGTTCTAAGTCCTTAACTAAAAGATCAAAGTTCTTATGATAGGATGCCACTGTTTGAACCGTAAAGTCATATTTTGCTTTTGGAGTAATTGGATTATTCTTTGGCTCCATGGTACTAATGAGGATGGAATTTTTCTTGGCTAGAATCCCCATAAGTTCTTTATACCCATAGATTACGTCTACCTGACCTGGTAGGATATAGCCTTTTTCCAAGCGTCCAATCATTCCTTCTCGGAATTCTGTCTCAACCGCCTCTCCTTTTTCCCTTAGCCTCCCTGGCTCATCTAGAAAAAAGATGGTATCTTCATTATTAAAGTAATCAAAAAAGCTTACCGTATGATCATAGAAATAATTGATATAGCTTTCCATGGCAATAGAGCCTTGAAATGCTTCCACATTATCCTTAAACTCCGCGATGATTTTTTGAATCCTTGCCGCTTCCTCTGTTTTGAACTCGCTTCTTAAGTTCTTAACATATTCTTTCTTTTCTTCTTCGATTTTACGGATTCCTTCTCTAATTCGGTTGGCTTCCGGTATAATTTCAGCCGCTGGAAAGATAATAAATTCTTCTACTTGTTCAATGGATCTTTGACTGCTAACGTCAAAGGTTCTAATAGAATCTATTTCATCCCCCCAAAGTTCAATTCGGTAAGGGGCTTCTTCTGTTAAGGGAAAAATGTCAATAATACCACCACGAATCGAAAAATCTCCTGGATTTTCAACCTGTGCCTGACGCTCATAACCCAAATGTATAAGACTTGATGTAAATTTCTCTAAATCAATAGTGGATTCTAAGTTGATNCGAANTACCCGATCCTTAATCATCTGCAAGGGTAATACTCTGTCCATTCCCCCATCTAGGGATACAATAATGGTTATATCCTCATTCTCAATAATCCGACTTAAAACCCGCATCCTTTCACGAACAATTGCATTTCCATGAATGTCTGCACTATAGAAAATAATATCCTTGGACGGATATAAAAGTACATTCTTATCATATAAACGATAATCTTCATAGATTTCTTTAGCTTTTAGATCATTGTAAGTTACTATGACCTTTCGCTTAAATCCTTCTCCTAAACCATGAATCAAATGGCATTTTTGAGAATCAATACAGCCGGTAACCTGTACCGGCAAGGTTTTTCGTCTAATATTATCCTTGATATCTATATATTCTTTTAATTCCAACAAGGGTGTTGTAAAGGTTTTCAACGATATATCCTCCTGTATGAAAACTTTGTATCTACACTGTTTCCATCGCTATGATACTTTTAAGATTATGCCTTCTTTTTATTATACTGGTTCATAGCAGCCTCTATTCCTGAGCTAATGATCATCTTGCAGGCATCGGAGGCATCTTTTAGAGCTTCTCTAATGATAGGCTGCTCTTCCTTATTAAAGCGAGATAGTACGTAATCAGCCAGATCCCAATCCCCTGGCTTATCACCAACACCTATTTTAATTCTAGGGAATTCATCTGTACCAAGATGCTGAATGATGCTCTTAATCCCATTATGTCCCCCTGCACTACCCTTTTTACGAATCCGTAGTTGTCCCACTTCAAGGCTGATATCATCATAAATTATAATAACATCTTCTGAAGATACTTTAAAAAAATCTACCAATTGCCTAACGCTTTCACCACTTAAATTCATATAGGTTATCGGTTGTGCAAGTATCACTTTTTCACCTTCAATAAAACCTGTACCACATATAGCTTTATGAGCTTTTATGTTCATTGGAATGTTATAATCATCCGATAAACGAGTAATTGCATCCCATCCTATATTATGCCTAGTTGCCTGATATTTTAATGTTGGATTTCCTAAACCTACAATAATTCGCATATTCTTTCTGCCTTTCTGGAAATTTTTCTATGGATCACTTTGTCAATTTTATATGTAAACTTAGCATTCAACTAAGTGAAATGTTTTATGTTAATTCACACAAAGATAGCCTAAGGATTTAAAAATTAACGTGTTATTATTATAATGCTTATATTTTTAGAAGGCAACAAAAAAAGCAGCCTGTGCTGCTTCTTTTGTTTCTCACGGCTTTTCTACTATTCTTCAATTTCAGTGTCTAAAGCTGCGATTTCGTACTTTTCAAGGATTATTTTCTGGATTTTATCCCTGGTATCCGAGTTAATCGGATGAGCGATATCCCTATACTCTCCATCCCCGGCTTTTCTGCTAGGCATAGCAATGAATAACCCCTTGTCGCCTTCAATTACCTTAATATCATGAACTACAAATTCATTATCAATGGTAATTGATACAACGGCCTTCATTTTGCCTTCCTTGCTCACCTTTCGTACTCGTACGTCAGTAATTTCCATAGCATGGTCCCCCTTCTGTCAATTTTTATCGTTAGTTATTTTGAAAAATTAATCCTAAACTTGGTTAGTATAATTTTTCCCCAATAATAATTAATAAAAATACATTTTGTAACAAAATACCCAATTTATGTATCTTAAGGTATTATAACACATAACTTTTCAAATGTGAATAATATTTACGAAAAAATCCTTAAAATTAACAAAATTTATGTCATATTTAATAAACAAAACAAAATTTATGCTCCTTCTTTATATTTATTACACTATTCTACTCTAAAACTAGCATTGATTCTTAAATTGTAGAATATATTACTATATAAAATGCGTAAGTATTTTACTATTGTAATTTATTTGAAAACAGTTATAATAGCAGATAGAAATCGACAGTAAATTAAGAAAACTAGAATAGGAAGTGTAATATGTACAAAATAGATTTTAATCGACCATGCCGAGTGCATTTTATCGGTATAGGCGGAATCAGCATGAGTGGATTTGCTGAATATTTACATACTTTTGGGTTTCAAGTCAGTGGCTCTGATAGCCAACGCAGTAAAATTACCGATCATTTAATAGACTTAGGAATTGAAGTATATTTTGGACAACGTCCCGCCAATATCACTCCGGATATCGAAGTGGTTGTTTATACTGCTGCCATTAAGGAAGATAATGAGGAACTTATGGAAGTAAAGAGAAGAAATATTCCTCTCTTAAATAGAGCCGAATTAATTGGTCAGTTAATGCTTAATTACGATAATGCCATTGCTGTTTCTGGAACCCACGGAAAGACAACAACCACATCTATGCTCTCCTTAATATTTATGGAAGGCAATTTAGACCCAACCATTTCTGTTGGAGGTATTTTAGACGCCATCGGAGGAAATATGAGAATGGGTAAATCACAGCACTTTATTACAGAAGCCTGTGAATATACCAATACATTTCTAGAATTCAATCCAAAACGTAGTATTATTTTAAATATCGACTTAGATCATCTGGACTTTTTTAAAGATATCCATGATATTCGTAATTCCTTCCGTTTATTTGCTAAGCGGTTACCTAAGGATGGTCAACTCTTTATAAATGGAGAAATTGATCGCTATGAAGAAATCACAAAGGATTTAGATTGTGAAGTGCTAACCTATGGAATTATAGACCCTGCCTATGCCCAGACACCAGAGAAAAACTTTGACTATGCTGCCGATCGTATTGTATTTGATGATATGAGTACTGGTAGCTTCGACTTCTACTATAAAGGTCAATTTATAGATCGCGTAAGGCTCAATGTTGTAGGTGTTTATAATATTTCAAACTCTCTTCCAGCCATCGGCGTTTCTTTACAATCTGGAATTCCAATGGATGTGATTAAAAAAGCACTTTTGAAATTCAAGGGAGCCAAACGACGTTTTGAATACAAAGGCAGTGTTGGTGGTGTAAAAGTAATTGACGATTACGCCCATCATCCAACTGAAATAACTGCTACCTTAACAGCAGCACAAGCTTATCCACATAAAAATCTTTGGTGTGTATTCCAACCTCATACTTATACTCGAACCAAACAACTCCTAAAATCCTTTGCCCAATCCTTAGCCTTAGCGGATAAGATTGTCCTCTCTGATATTTATGCCTCCAGAGAAAAAGATCCTGGAGACATATCTTCCAAGGATTTAGCCAATGAATTGTCGAATTTGGGTAAGGAAGTTTACTACTTCCCTTCCTTCGATGATATTGAAAATTTTTTACTTCAAAATTGCATGAACGGTGACCTGTTGATAACTATGGGCGCCGGAGATATTGTAACTATTGGAGAATCCTTGCTTGGTCAATAATAATCCACATTATCCACAGTATTATCAACATTTTTATAAAGATACTACTGTGGATAATTTTTTTCTTCCAATCTTTTCTACAATTATAGATTANTCAAGGATTTTNCAATGGTAAACCCTATATTTCTTTATTGTTTTACATTATTTTACATTCTGAAATTTTACAATAATCCACANTATCCACAGTATCCACGGATAATTTATCCCTTGGGACGCCAGAAAATAGGCTATTTCCAGAAATCTTTATGTGTGTTATAATCTTCGTGAGCAAGGAAACTGATTGAGAGGTTTCCTAATTTGTTGTTGAAATTATATTTTAGAAGGGACGGGGTAAAGTGGATACGATTACATTACATTCTGAAGGTATTCCCGGTGTAACCATCGTACCAAATACCTTTATTGACCGATTTATGCCTACTGCCAATGGGGCTTATGTAAAAGTATATTTATATTTGCTTCGTTGTTTAGGCTCTAACTGCCGGGAGATTTCCGTCTCCTCCATAGCAGACTTTTTAGATAATACAGAAAAAGACATTATTCGGGCATTAAATTATTGGGACAAGTTAAACTTAATTAAAGTAGTTTATAATAAACAAAAAGAAATTACTGCAATCTACCTTTGTGACTTTTCTCAAATGCACTCCTCAATTCCAGCTGCAGTTACCATAGAACCTGAACCACTAGCAGTAAAAATTCCTGTGGAAACCCCTTACATACCTCCCAAAAAACACGAGTTTTCCGAGGAGGAAGTTCTTCAGTTAACAGAAAACGATGAGGTTCAATCGGTGATGCATTGTGTGGAATACTATCTAAAACGTCCTCTCAAATCGACAGAAATTCAATTGATCCTATATTTATATCATGATCTTAAATTTTCTGCCGAATTAATTATGTACTTATATGATTACTGTATTAATAAGGGTAAAAAAAGTACCGCTTATATTGAGGCTGTAGCTCTTGGATGGGCAGAGGAAGGGATTGATACTCAGGATAAAGCAATGGAAGCTACCATTGCCTACAATGATCATCTTAACGCCGTAATTAAAGCCTTTGGCCTCAATAGAGCTCCAGGCCAAATTGAACGCCAATACATAAAAAAATGGGTTGATGATTATGGCTTTTCTGTTGAACTTATAAGGGAGGCTTGTAACAGAGCCTTACTTCATACCCAAAAACCTGACTTTAAGTATACGGATAAAATACTGGAAACCTGGCATAAAAAAGGTGCTAAAGATATGCAGGATATTGCCCGTCTTGACGATAATTTTATTAAGAGTAATAAAGCAATTGGAAGAAAACTTACACCAACCATAAGTTCCTCCTCAAATAAATTTAATCAGTTCCCTCAGAGAACCTATTCCCCCAAAGATTATGCTGAATTGGAGAAAAAGCTTCTTAGCAAAGGGTTATAAAGGAGATGAATAGCCATGGCCTTGAGAAATGATCAATACAATCAAATTCTACGTGAATATGATAACCGCAGATTTCAGAATAAGCATGACCAAGACAAAAGAATCAAGGAAGCCTATGAAAAGGTACCGGAATTAAAACAATTAGAAGAGGAAATGATTACTTTGGCAGCCCAAAGCGGTCGAATGGCCTTATTTGGAGACAATAGCGTTATGGAAAGCTTAAAGGATAAAGCCTTGGATTTAAAAGCACGTCAGATTGAGCTTCTATTGTCCAATGGCTATCCAGCGGATTATCTGGAATTGCAATATCAATGCAGCAAGTGTAAGGATACTGGATTTATTGAAAACGAAAAATGTAATTGTTTTAAACAAGCCATAGCTGATCTAATCTATTCGGATTCTAACCTAAAAAACATCTTGAAACGGGAAAACTTTAAAACTTTTTCCTTTGATTATTACTCCGATGACTATGTTGATGAAAAGCTAGGCTTATCTCCCTTGTCTAATATGCAGAAAGTTGTAGCCGAATGCAAAAGTTTTATAAGGCATTTTGATCGGGAATGTAAAAATCTTCTCTTTATGGGCAATACTGGAGTTGGGAAAACATTTTTAGCAAACTGCATTGCAAAAGAACTTCTGGATCGTGGTTACACTGTCATATATTTGACCGCCTTCCGTTTGTTTGATATCCTTGAAAAAAACAAGTTTAGTAAGGATATCGAAAGCAGTTACACTGCTTCCAATCAATTTGATTACATTTTGGATTGCGATCTACTAATCATAGATGATTTAGGGACAGAATTAAACAACACCTTTACTTCTTCCCAATTACATCTGATTATCAACGAACGATTGTTACGGCAAAAATCCACACTTATTTCCACCAATCTTTCTTTGGATAATATTTTAGCAAGTTACAGTGAACGGATATATTCCCGTATCATTAGTAATTATTCTATCCGCGCTATCATTGGAGAAGATATCCGATTAAAAAAGACCATTGGAAATTTATCAAGATAATGTATATGATTCCAATATTGTCCAAATGATATTAATTAGATAATCAATTTTAAGATAAAAACCAGTCAACATGCTTGACTTAATAATTTTATAATGGTATAACTTTTATTGGTTTGTAGAAACGTAATATATTATGGAGGGAAATGTAATGTCTAAGCACGAAAAGATTGTAGAAACCATTCCTGTTGGCCGTCTTGGAATTATCGCTCTTGAGAGCAGCAAAGCTTTGGGTCAAAAAGTCAATGATTATCTTGTACAGTGGCGTAACTCCAGGGAAAGTGAACATAAGGGTACCATAGCTTTTTCTGGATATCAAAGAGATTCTTACCTATTGGAAGCCTATTGTCCAAGATTTGGTACGGGTGAAGCTAAGGGACAAATTAAAGAATCTGTTCGTGGTACTGATCTATACCTATTAGTTGACGTAACTAATTATAGTTTAACCTATACTGTAAGTGGCCACAAGAATCATATGTCTCCGGATGACCACTATCAAGATTTAAAACGTATTATCGCTGCCGTAGGTGGTAAAGCAAGAAGAATCACTGTTATAATGCCTTATTTATACGAGGGTAGACAACATAGACGCACTTCTAGGGAATCTCTTGACTGTGCACTGGCATTACAGGAATTAACCCAAATGGGCGTAGAAAGCATTCTAACCTTTGATGCCCATGATCCTAGGGTTCAAAATGCAATCCCTCTAAAAAGTCTTGAAACTGTGAATCCAAACTATCAGTTCATCAAAGCCTTATTAAAAAATGTACCTGATATTAAATTCAATTCAAAAAACATGATGGTAATCAGTCCTGATGAAGGTGGTATGTCAAGAGCTGTATACTATGCCAATGTTCTAGGACTCGACATGGGTATGTTCTATAAGAGACGAGATTATTCAAAAATCGTTAATGGACGTAATCCCATTGTAGCTCATGAATTTTTAGGGACTGACGTGGAAGGTAAGGATCTCTTAATCGTAGACGATATGATTTCCTCTGGTGAAAGTATTCTGGATGTTGCCACAGAACTAAAGAGAAGAAAAGCTGGCAGAATCTTCGTAGCAGCAACATATGGATTGTTTACTGATGGCCTAGAGAAATTTGATGAAGCCTATGAAAAAGGATTAATCCATCGTTTGCTTACCACAAACTTGATTTATCAAACACCTGAGCTTTTAACCAAACCTTATTACATTGATGTAGATATGAGTAAATATATAGCTCTGATTATAGATACCTTAAATCATGATAGAAGCATTAGTTCATTATTAAATCCTGTAGAAAGAATACACAATATACTAAAAAAATATAATCAAGAATAACCATAAGAAAACCATCCCTAAAGATGGAATTGGTCTTAAATACCAATCCACATCTCTAGNGATGGTTTTTTATTTCCTTTTTCTATGGATTAATGCCGTTAAAATATAGATCCCTTAATAATCAACAATTTAGATCAATATAGTGATAGGATTGCCCAAGATCCTTTAATATTTCTTGCTCCCGCCTATGGCAGCTAAATAACAAAATCTGTTCTTGATCCTTCATTTGTTCCAAGACTGCCCTTAGTCGTTTATCATCATATAAAGTAAAACTATCATCCAAAATTAGTGGTATCCTATCTTTTCCTAAGAGTACTTCTCCAACTGCTAAACGCAGAGCAAAATATAATTGATCAATTGTTCCAGCACTTAGCCGATCTATGATTATATAATCACCATGGCTTCCTACTTTAATGTTAAGGTTTTCATCTACCTTAATATCGGTATACCTTTGCTTGGTGATTTGGCTGATTTTTTTAGAGACGGACTGATTGAATTGTACACCGAAACTATCATGAATCTCTACCGAAATTCCTTTGATGGTTTCCAAAGCCAGGTTAATGGCTTCTAATTCCACCTCACATTCTTTATGTTTTCTGATTCGTTCATTATATTTATGCTGATTTTTGATGAGCTGATCTTCATTATCCTCTAAGGCATTAATTTGCCACCTTATTTTTTCCAAATTCAATCTACAATTGTTTTTTTCTTCTTCTATCTCCATCCGCTCTTCCGTTGCCTTCTTCTTTCTGCGATTAATCTCCTCCCTAAGACGACCCATAGAATTCTCCGTTAGTACCTCCTCCGGTATAAAATAAAGCATATATTTCATAATGACATCATAAAGAGCGTCCCTGCGATTTTCTAATTCATCAATCNCTTCTAAAACCCCAATCAAATGCCGTTTTTCATGCTCTAAATTATAGTATTTCTTTAAAACCAACTCATATTGACGGGATAATTCCTCTATGGTACTTACTTGGTTCCTTATTAGAATCTCTCTAATATCATAATCTATGGATTGTATTTTTTTATTTAGCCTTTGATAGACATCCTCCAACTGCATACCTCGCTTGTTCAGGCTACTCCTATTAAGGAAATGAAGGATAAAAGCAAAAAGATATGCTCCTACTGCTATTAAAATCCCTGTTGGTTTAAAAGCTGTAATCAATAAGGCTGTTATAGAAACTAGGCTAGTACAAACTAAGGTATACAGTAGATTCTTACGAGAAGTTTTTTTATTTTCTTCTCTTTCCTCTATCAAGGTATCGATTTCTAAGACTAATTCTTTTTGCTTATTGGATAATTTGATTGCATCTTCTAAGTCTTTCTTATATTGATCTATATTTGAAACATAACTCTCCCAGCCACTAAGATCCCTTTGAATTTGACTGGCTTCATCCTCTAGCTTTTGAAGCTGTAGATTTAACCCTTGATACTGACGAAATTTCTCCTGGATGGCCGGAAGCTCCTCCATTTTTACACGTTCTTCCCTAAGGTTAAGCTCCTTTTCGAAAGATGTTTTCTTATGATCCAGATCCTGCTCCAACTTAAGTAAGTCTTTTAACTTAGCTGTCAGCTCTTCTAATTGGATTTCCTTTTCCTCACCTTCCCGTATCTTTGCTTCAAGTCTAGCTATCTGCTGATTATCCATGGATCCTCGGATCACTTTTCTTTGTTGATTTAGTTCCCACAAAGCCTTAGCAACATCCACCTCTTTCGCCTTTGATATGGAAAGATTGGCGATATAATTACCTAACTGCTTGGCCAGTTCCGTATCCGTCTTTGCTCCTAGTTGTTCCATACTAACCGTATTACGAAAAGTGGATTCTGTAAGCCCTGGAATTAGTTCACTAATATGATTCTCTCGTAATTTTACTTCCCTACCAGTCTTTAAATCCAAAATGACAAACCTTTTATCGTTTGCATGAAAGCTTCTCTGTATACGATAATCCTTATGATCAATAGAAATATCCATGCTGCCATTAAAAGCTCCGGGATTATTCCAGGGAAGATATCTTGTATAGACATCATCTTTGCCAGCCACGCCTCTTCCTCTGCTACGTTCTATACCAAATAACATACCTTTGATAAAGGCATGAATGGTTGATTTCCCCGCCTCGTTTTCTCCATAGATTAGATTAAGACCTGGCTTAAGCTCTATCTCCTTGTTGTGGAAACGGCCAAAGTTCTGTAATACCAGCTTTTTGAAAAACATTGCTTCCTCCTAATCCTTAGCTTTTAATAATGCTTCTATCCCATAATATAATGCTTTTTTTGCCACTTCATCCTGAGCCCTTTGATCCCGTATTTTCTGTATAAAGATCCCTATGATATTATCTTTGTTTTGACGATAAAGTTCATCAAAATCATAATCAGGAACTGACTTGTCAATCACCTCTAGAATATT
>JGI24710J26742_10000544_pt1 | contig 34813 bp, 20 predicted proteins | sample BioPla2DNA2_FD_26742 | JGI IMG/M metagenome (IMG submission 26742)
CAGGAGATGCGCTCCCTGGTTTGCGCGCAATGCCACGTGGAGTACTACTTCGTTCCCGATGGCAAGTACCTCATCTTCCCGTGGCATAACGGGATGACGATGGAGGGGGGCGAAGCTTACTTCGACGACCTGCAGTATGCCGACTACACGCATAAGCTGAGCCGTGCACCCATCATCAAGGCGCAACACCCCGATTACGAGCTCTTTGTAACCGGTATCCACGCGCAGCGCGGCGTGTCGTGTGCCGACTGCCATATGCCCTACGTCTCGGAAGGGGGAATCAAATACAGCAGCCACCACGTGCGTAGCCCGCTGGCCAGCATCAACAACACCTGCCAGGTTTGTCACCGGGAGACGGAGGAGGACCTGCGCGAATCGGTTTACGAGCGTCAGCGTAGCGCCACCCAGATCCGCGATCTGGTGGAAAAAGAGTTGGCCGCCGCCCATATCGAGGCGCAGTTCGCCTGGGAAAAGGGAGCTACCGAAGCCCAAATGAAGGATGCACTGCAGCTCATCCGTCAATCGCAATGGCGTTGGGATTACGCGGTGGCATCGCACGGTGGGGCTTTCCACGCGCCGATTGAATTCCAGCGTCTCCTTGCCCTGGGCTTGGACCTCGCGCACAAGGCCCGCTTCGAGATTGCCAAGGTGTTGGCGCAATTGGGCTATACTGGCGATGTTCCCATGCCCGATATCTCCACCAAGGAGAAGGCACAGGCATACATCGGGCTGGATATACCGCAGGAGATGGTGGACAAGCAGAAGTTCCAGGAGACCGTTGTCCCGGAATGGCTCAAGCAGGCCAAGGAGAACAACCGCCTCGTCAGTCTCAAATAATGTAAACAGTTGCAAAGACCCGTAAACGCCCCATGATTCAGGGGCGAAGAGAATAGTAACATAGATGGAGAAGTCATCCCGTAAAATCTGGGAACATCCATGGGGATATGTTGAAGGCTTTATCGTTGCATCGGGAGTGCTGCTTGCCGGACTCATGCTGCAACTCACGTTAGGTAACATCGACAAGGCCGCTTTTGGTTTCCCCGTGAATATCATCATCGGAGCCCTATTTATGGTAGGGCTTCTTTCTTTACACTTTTTTCTTCGCCGTAAAAAGGTTGTCCGGTGGTTATCGGGCGTGAGCTCGACCATCCCGGCCATCTCACTCTTGCTGGCGGTGATCGTCATCATGGGTTTCACGCCGCAGTTCTCGGACCACGTCTCCCGGGAACAGCTGCCGCCCACGCCACTCCGGGGTTTGGGATGGTACCAGATGACCACGTCGTGGCCGTTCGTGCTGCTCTGCTTCTATATGCTCACCATCCTGGGGTTGACAACGCTTAGGCGCACCACAAAGAAGAAGGGTTGGCGAGACATCGGCTTTTACCTCAACCACGTCGGGTTGTTCCTGGCGCTCCTGGGAGGGATGTTAGGCAGCGGCGATATGAAGCGGTACACCATGAGCGTGAAAGAGGGGAGCGTCGAATGGCGCGGTACCGACCAGCTGGGACAGGTTCACGAACTGCCCATCGCCATTCAGCTCGACACCTTTATGATTGAGGAGTACCCGCCCAAGCTGGTCATCATCGACAACCAAACCGGTAGGATCCTCCCGGCCGATCGTCCCGAGGCGTATATGTTCGAGGGGGTGGGGAAGACGACCACGCTGGCTGGGAATCAGATAGAGATACTCGACTTCATGGCCGATGCCGCCATCGTGCGGGACTCCAACATCGTGAATTTCGTGCACATGCCCATGGAGGGGGCCACCAGTGCGATCAAGGTGCGGGTCACCCACCCGTCGATCGGCCAACCCGTGGAAGGGTGGGTGAGCAACGGGAGCTATATCTACCCGTACGAGGTGCTCTATATAGACAGCACGAAAAGCGTGGCGATGCCCGTGCAGGAGGTGAGGAAGTACACATCTAAGGTGACCGTTTACACGAAGTCGGGACATGTGCGAAAAGCCGAGATAGAGGTCAACCGACCGCTTTCGATAGAGAACAAGGTGGTTTATCAGTATAGCTACGATGAAACGAGGGGGAAGTACTCCCAGGTCAGCATTTTCGAGATCGTGACCGACCCGTGGCTGGCAGTGGTTTACGTGGGTATTTTCATGCTGCTGGCCGGGGCGCTGTTCATGTTCATCGCGGGGCCGAGACAAGAGGCTACACCCGAGAGGTGTTTGTAAGTTGAACCAGTGTTTCAGACGATTGTCCTTTCGCGAATGGCGAACAAAATGTCACCCCCCGGGGGTATCGTAAGACCAAAAACGTAAGCCAACGAGAAGTTATAAATAGCAGGTCGAGATGAGTTGGGATTCATTCATATATTTTGCCATTGCAGCCATCATATTATGGTCGGCAGGGGCATTGACCGCCTTCAAAGGCGAAAAGAAAACCATCCCGTCGCTGCTCACGGCGTTGGGGCTGGCGGTCTTCTTCGTGTTCATCCTTGGCTTGTGGGTGTCGCTTGAGCGTCCCCCGCTACGCACCATGGGCGAGACCCGCTTGTGGTACTCCCTCTTCCTCCCGCTGGCCGGGCTGCTTACCTACCGCCGTTGGGGTTACCGCTGGATATTGTCGTTCACCACGTTGCTCTCCGTGGTGTTCATCATCGTGAACATCACCAAACCCGATATCCACAACAAGGTGCTGATGCCCGCGCTGCAAAGCCCGTGGTTCGCACCACACGTGATCATCTACATGTTCTCATACGCGATCCTGGGTGCGGTGACGCTTATCGCGATCTACTACCTGGTACGGGAAAGCAAGATCAGCAACAAGGGGCGCCTGATGGCGATGACCGACAACCTGGTCTACGTCGGCACCGCCCTGATCACCATGGGGATGCTCATGGGGGCGATATGGGCGAAAGCCGCCTGGGGACACTACTGGAGCTGGGATCCGAAAGAGACGTGGGCGGCCGCCACCTGGTTGGGCTACCTGCTCTACATCCATTACCGGTTACGGCGAAAGGCATCCAATAAAACATCCATGTATATCCTTATCATCGCGTTTCTCATGCTGCAAATCTGCTGGGTGGGGGTCAACTACCTCCCTTCGGCACAGGGTCGCAGCGTGCATACCTACACGATGGAATAATTTTTTCGCTGCAAAGTTTCAAGTAAACGTCATGACAAAAATGCGCAAACTGATTAATTTTCAATTATATAACACTACCATTATGAGAAAGATTTACATATTCATTATTGCCCTCCTGCTTCTCGCACCCGAAAACGTGGTTTTCGCGCAGGAAGGGGGAGAGTTTTCGGTAAAGGCACAGGTCAGGCCGCGCTACGAATACAACCACGGGGGCATTTTGCCGCTGAGGGAGAAGGATGACCCCATCTCCTTCATCTCCAACCGGGCTAGGTTAAGCCTTGGCTACGATAACGGCTTCCTGTCGATGGGGCTGTCGGGACAAGATATTTCGGTGTGGGGACAAAAACCGCAAATTGACAATGCCGCCAACTTCACGCTTAACGAGGCGTGGGTAAAACTGACCAACAACGATTGGTTCCTGCAGTTGGGACGACAGTCGTTGTCGTATGATGACGACCGTATCCTCGGTACGCTTGACTGGCATCAGGCGGGTCGCTGGCACGATGCCCTCCGAATGGGTTTTGATAAAAAGGAGCATCGCTTGCATCTTATTTTGGCTTATAACCAAACACCCAAAAGTCCGCGGCAAGGTAGCTTTTACGAGTTTGGTGGACAGCCTTACAAGCTGATGCAGACTTTCCACTACCTGTACAATGGTACCGAGAACCTTACTGCCAGCTTCCTGTTGATGAACCTCGGTTTCCAGGGGGGCGATGAGGTAAAGCCCAGCATTAACCAGATGCAAACGGTGGGTACGCACCTTACCTACAACCTCAACGCGTTGGGTTTAACCGGCTCGCTTTACTATCAAATGGGGAAAACTGCGACAGAACTAGATCTCAGCGCGTATATGATTGCTTTGAAAGGGCAGTACAAGTTTACACCCACCTTCTCGGCAGCGCTGGGTATTGACTACCTTTCGGGCGACGACCATACGAATAAGAAGTTCACCGCTTTTAACCCGCTCTACGGCACGCACCACAAGTTCTATGGCGCGATGGACTACTTCTACGCTTCGCCTTTTGGAAACTATGGTTTGGTAGATATTTACGGCTCGCTTATTTTCAAGCCCGACAATAAGTTGACCATCGACCTTACCTATCATAACTTTTCCACCCAACAACCCGTGAAGGTGAACGGTGATGAGAAAAATGGGCTGGGCTCCGAAATCGACTTGACGGTTACCTATCCCATTCGTCCCTATATCACCCTACAAGGTGGTTACTCGATGATGTTTGGCACCGATGCGTTTTTCACCATTAAAGGCGGTACGAAGGATCGCATGCAAAACTGGATGTTTGTTACGCTTAACGTGAACCCCACGATTTTCAAGGCGAAGTTTTAACGGGGGATTTCACTCTTATTAAATCCATTGCGTCAATTGCAAGGACTATTTTACCTCACTTATATATCAAAGGGCTGGCTTCGAACCAGCCCTTTGATTTGGATTCATTTTTATCATGCGCCCCCTACTTCCACGTCCGGCTCAAAACACACCCATCGTATAGCCGGGTTGGAAGCTATTAAAGCTTTTTCGCATGGATTTTCAATCCATAGTAGTTCAGTTTAGTATAATAGTTGCCGAATAGTTCCTAGATTCATCCTCCACTGTTTCAGGAATGATCTCATTACCATCAAATTCGATGCGATAACATTTGGCGAACTTAGAATTATCAGGTAAATATTTCTTTGGAACATCCCAATATGTAACAAACTCATGTACAGCGTTATCGCCAAACACATAATCGACTTTCAGCTTGTAGGTGAGTATTCTCTGTTCCGGACAATCTTCTGCCGGTAAACTAAAACTACTGTTTAAATAACAATTGCCATTATTCTTATGCATAGTTAATATTGGACGATTAACATCAGGTTCAAAGCCGGGTCTGGCTGGTGCATTGTAAATTTCATTATCCCAATTCGTACAAGGTTCCGAAACAATAATATCCAATACATACAAGTCGCGGTTTACAGTACCCGATAGTGCATCCTCCATTGCTATATCTGAGGGAATCCACTCCTCCAGTCCAATTCCTTTTACCAAATCATTACCGGAAGAATCCTGAAAATTGAACCCTAAATTATAGACAATTGTTTTCGGAGGAAGGGTGTCAAAAAATAAATCACAGGAAGTAAGGCTCATCAACGCCATGACCCAAAGTCCGAATCTTATTAATGTTTTCATAATAGCTATGGTTTAGTGATATAAAAATTTTGTCTTGCATATTGATAATTACCATTGCCTGTATTAGTTAAGACTTTATCTGACAGTTTGGTCATTTCACTAAGCATTCAATATAGGGTTTTCAAAGTCATTAATGACCGGAACAGCCAATGGGAAAGAGGGGGTGTTTTCGTCCCCTCGGTCATTCCAGCCAGTCGGGTTATTACTGACAGGTTACTCCGGGTGGGGGGTTGGGATTTAAAACCGACCCTCGACCGTCGGGTTATTACTGACAGGTTGCTCCCCAGCAGACCCTGTTTCCTCTTGGCCCGACAGTTGCAAAGATATAAAATTTTCATTTAGAGTCATAAGTGTCCACTAAAAAACCTGCAGGCAAAGATCAATGGTGGTCGATTTAAATCGTCACCGAGAAATTTTCAATCTAAATGTCTATATATGAATTATTTACAAACTATTTTCAAGACTTTTAGGGGACACTACTGAAATGATCTATGCCTATTTGTCAAATAACAATCTGTTTAAGGCTTGAATCTACGGTAATTTTAGCCATAAAACTTTGCTTCTTTCCTTGTTCAAGTAACACGAAAATTGTGTATCTTTGTTCTTAGAGGTACGTGTGCCCTCTTTTTCTTATTACAACTTGCGAGTAAGCATGTTTATCCCAATAACCGGAAGAACGCGTCATCCGGTTTTTTTTACTTGATGTTGGATTTACTATTTGCACTTGCGGTGTGATCAAGTCGCGTTGTTTTTAATGTTTTAATACCTAATATAATATGAAAAGTAAACTATCACTAGCGGGTTTGTTGATTGTCTGTTTTATCCCCCTCTTGGCTTTCATTCAAGTCAGTAAAAAAGCAGCAGAGCCAATTTATCTCAACAGATCTTATTCCTTCAAAGAGCGGGCGGTGGACCTCGTGTCCAGAATGACCCTGGAAGAAAAGATTAGTCAGTTAGGCAACACCATGCCACCTATTCCCCGTTTGGGAGTAAATCACTACGATCTTTGGGGAGAGGCTCTACATGGTGTTATGGGTAGGAATAACAACAGTGGAATGACCGCGACCTCCTTTCCCAATAGCGTTGCCGTTGGGGCTACATGGGATCCGGAGTTGATAAAACGGGAAGCCTCCGTGATTGCCGATGAGGCCCGGGGCTTTAATCACGATTTGATTTTCACCCTTACCTACTGGTCACCGGTTGTAGAACCGGCGAGAGATCCAAGATGGGGGAGAACGGCTGAAACCTTCGCTGAAGACCCATTCCTGGTTTCACAAATCGGAAAGGGATTTATCCAAGGAATGATGGGCGATGATCCCGTCTACCTGAAAACCGTTCCTTGTGGAAAACACTATCTGGCAAACAACACCGAGTTTAATCGCCATACCGGGAGCTCAAATATGGACGACCGGGATATGAGGGAGTTTTACCTCGCGCCATACCGGACGTTAATCCGCGATTATAACCTGCCTTCAATCATGACCGCTTATAATGCTGTAAACGGTACGCCCGTATCGGCCAGTAAATTCCTCGTTGATACCATCGCCAGAAGAACGTATGGACTGGACGGCTATATAACGGGCGATTGTGGTGCCATAGACGACATTTTAAGGGGGCACATGTACGCTGAAAGTCCTGAAGAGGCCGCGGCAATGGGATTGACGTCGGGAGTCGACTCCGATTGCGGGGGAATGTATCAAAGTCATTTGATGACGGCGTTAGAGAAAGGACTTTTAACGGAGTACGACCTGGATAAAGCCCTGATCAATATCTTCTCCATAAGAATGAGGATTGGCGAATTCGATCCAGCAGAAATAGTTACCTATGCAGGTATTAAGCCAGACATTATCAATGATCCTTCACACAATGACCTGGCCATTGAAGTAGCCACCAAGACACCCGTGCTTCTGAAAAACAACCTGGTGGCATCGACCGGTGAAAAAGCTTTGCCTATCAATCCTAATAAAATAAAGAAAATTGCCGTTTTAGGCCCCCAGGCCGATAAGGTAGAGCTGGGAGACTATTCCGGACCAATCGAGGCCGAGTACAGTGTTTCACACCTGAAGGGGATTCAAAACTATCTTGCAGACAATGATTTAGATATTGAGGTCGTCTCTCGTACTACAGGAAATACCGAGCGCAGAACAGACTTCTTTACCATGACCAGCTTTTCAACCATCGCCGATGGAAAGGTCGTGATGGAGTATGATGCCACCAAGTTTGATGACTCCTCTGCCGGGTTGATCACGTCTGCAAGGTATGGTGCAGCCTCCGTTCGTGGGATTAAGGATGGTGATTGGACCATGTATCATGGCGTGGATATCACCAATGTCGATTCTATACGATTCAATATGACGACCTCCGGTGCTGGTGGACTGTTGGAAGTAAGGGTGAGTTCCGCGACCGGTAATATTTTAGCCTCTCAAGTCATTAAGCCTGAAGCGGGTGGTGCCGGATTCAGGGGGTTTGGCAGATCCCGTCCGGTTTCGCTAAAAATTAACAACTTAGGACTTACCGGTCCCCAAACCGTTGTTTTGGTTTATCGCGAGGTGGAGAGCCCCGATATAGAGCAGGAAACGTTAGATATAGCTGCCGCTGCCGACATGGTCTTGGTTTTTGTTGGAACCGATCAATCCACCGGACGCGAAGAGTCGGACCGTTTCGCCATCACCCTGCCAGGAAACCAAAATCAATTGATCCAGGCCGTTGCTTCGGTAAATCCCAATACCGTGGTGGTAATGCAAACGATGGGGATGGTAGAGGTAGAGCAGTTCAAGCACTTGCCCAATATTTCCGGGATCATTTGGACCGGCTATAATGGACAGGCTCAAGGAACAGCTATGGCCAGGATCCTATTTGGTGACGTGAATCCCGGTGGAAAGCTTAACGTCACCTGGCATAAGTCGCTCAGTGACCTCCCCGAACTCAATGATTATACTTTACGTGGTGATGGGACTAATGGTAGGACCTATTGGTATTACGATAAAGAGGTATCGTACGAGTTCGGTTTCGGGATCTCTTACACCACTTTTGATTATAGCAACTTCACCATTAGCAAAACCAACATAACCCCCAACGATAAAGTCACGGTGACGGTTGATGTGAAAAACTCCGGCGATGTGGATGGAGATGAGATTGTACAGGTTTACGTGAGAACCCCGGAAAGTCCCAAGTCGTGGGAAAGACCGATCAAAAGGCTCAAAGGGTTTAAACGGGTAACTATTCCCAGGGGACAGGTAAAGACCGTCTCCATCGATATCGATTGCTCCGACCTATGGTTCTGGGATGCAGAGAACGACAAGATCACGTTTGACCCAGGCAAGTATGTATTTGAAGTCGGGGCATCATCGAGAGACATCAGGGGACAAGTAGAAGCCACGATGAGCGGTAAATACAAGCCCGTGCTAAGTACCGTTGTCGCCGAAGGCAATCAGGCCATATTAAGACCGGGCAACACGATAGAGACCAGTGTGACTGCCAGTATGTCGGACGACAGCTTTTATGACCTTACGAAGGCAAAGGTCGTTTACAAGTGTAACAACCCGTCGGTGGCCACTGTAGATGCGGCCGGTAAGGTAACTGCCGTTGGGGTTGGCGTGGCGACAATCTTTGCCGATGTGACCGTGGATGGAACTACCGTTTCGGGCAGTTACCCCATTAAGGTCATGCCAGATCTTTCTCCTAAATCCATCTTGGTTAATAAAAGAGTAGTAAGCGGCTTCGATAAAGAGACCAAGGCATACAGTTACCTGCTGGATAACAAGTCAAAAACCCCGGTCGTTGAGGCTACGGCAATAGATCCTGGCGTGAAGGTGGAGATTCAACAGGCAGATAAGGTGCCGGGGACGGCGGTAGTTAAGTTCATCGATGAGATAACGTCTGAAACCAACACCTACTATTTGAATTTCGACGTGAAATCGGTCAGTGACGAGTTCAATGGCAATAGCATTGGTGACCAATGGGAATGGCTCAGGGAAGACCCGGCAGGTTATAGCCTGTCTAAAAAGCCGGGCTCACTCACCATTACGAGTGATGTTGGGGATGTATCGGAGGGTACCAACAACGCGAAAAATATTCTCCTGCAAAGTGCCAACAACGACTGGGTCATTGAAACCAAGTTGGTCGCTTCAAGGGTCCCTTCCCAGCCCGAGAACGCCGGGATATTGGTCTATGAGAATGATGACAACTTTGTGAAACTCATGTTTAGGGCAGTGATCAAAACCACCCAGATGGGTAGGCCGGGTGCACCTGTCCAGGCAGGTACGGTTGACCTTGTAATGGAAGAAAACGGTATCGTGAAGTCGATGGGTAGCTTCAACCTTCCAGAGCCCGTGTTGGATGACAACCCGCTCGTGCTTAGATTAGAAAAGAAGGGGAGCCTGTACACCGCGTATTACTCTTTGGATGGCGATGAATTTGTATTGTTGGGAACAGCCGACATGTTACTTAAGGATATTCGTGCAGGCCTAATGGCATCTGACGGTATTGTAACGCAATACATGAAAAGTACTTTCTGGTTTGACTCAGATACGACCAAGCCCGACACTCCTTTTGATGTCTCGTTTGATTATTTCCGCATAACGAACAGTGGCTTAAAAGCCAGGTGATTACTGATGAGAGAAACTTGAAATTTCTTACTGCTTGTATAGTTCCTATTGGAAGCATATTTTATTCAACACTATATTTTATAACTAAATAAACTTTTAAAGCAATGAAACAACATCTTATTTTAATCGTATCATTTTTGATGTTTTCTGTCTCATTCAGTTTTGCACAGACAGATCAGTCGGCAATAATTGAAGACTTTAAACCATCAGTATTGAACCAGCCGGGGAGGGAGTACCCGCAGGTAAACTCGCAGGGCTATGCCAGGTTTAGGATAGAGGCGCCCGACGCGCAAAGCGTGGTTGTAAGCCTCGGATTGGGAGGAAGAGGTGGTACAACGCTCACTAAAAATGATGAGGGAGTTTGGGTCGGTACTACTGAAGGTCCTTTGGATGAAGGATTCCATTACTATCACTTGACCGTTGATGGGGGTGTGTTTAATGATCCGGGCACCTTGAACTTTTACGGTTCAACACGTTGGGAGAGCGGTATTGAAATACCGGCTCACGACCAGGATTTCTACGCGTTGAAGAATGTCCCACATGGATTCGTTCAACAGGTACTTTTCCCATCGGAAAGCACGAAAACATGCCGGAGGGCATTCGTCTATACCCCGCCTTGCTATGGCAAAGATCCCGCGAAACGCTACCCGGTATTATACTTGCAACATGGTTGGGGCGAAGATGAAACCGCGTGGAGCAACCAGGGACATGCCAACCTCATTATGGATAACCTGATCGCGGAAGGTAAAATTGAACCCTTCATTATCGTTATGACCTATGGTATGACCAACGAGTTGAGGTTTGGAGGTATCAGGAGCTTCGATATTACCCCATTCCAGACCGTCCTTATTGATGAGCTGATCCCCTACATTGACGCTAATTTCAACACGATTGCCGATCAACCCCACCGTGCGATGGCAGGACTTTCTATGGGAGGCATGGAGACGAAAACGATCACGATGAATCATCCCGAGGTCTTTTCACATTATGGCCTGTTCAGCGGTGGAACCTACGCTCCGGATGATATCAAGGATAAATCGAAAGTGAAGCTGATATTCATGAGTTGTGGTAGCAAAGAGCGGCCCGAAGGGGTGAGAAACGCGGACGCCGCGTTGAAAGAAGCCGGTTTTAATTCAGTACATTATGTTTCGGAGGGTACTGCCCACGAATTTCTGACATGGCGCCGGAGTTTGTACCATATGGCTCAGCTCCTTTTTAAATAGTTAATATTGAATCAGCTAATTTGTCACAGATGAAACATACAGTTGCATTAGCTCTCCTCTTCATCTCCATGTTTGTACATGTCTGTTTTGCCCAAGATGGAGGAGTAGTTGAGGATTTCAAACCATCGGAAGTGAATCAGCCTGGGAAATTGTATCCCCAGGTAAACTCCGAGGGGCGTGTTCGCACGCAGATCTTGGCACCCGATGCCAAATCGGTTCAACTCGATATCGGGGGCGTTAAGTACGATATGCGCAAAGATGACAAGGGCCTCTGGACGGGCGAATCGGCCCCTCAGGATGAAGGTTTCCATTACTATCAATTGAATATCGATGGAGCGTCGGTACCCGATCCGGGCACCATCTACTTTTACGGTGCCGGACGATGGGGGAGTGGTATTGAAATCCCGGCACACGATCAAGATTTTTATGCCGTGAAAGATGTTCCACATGGACTGCTTAGCGAGGTGATTTACTTTTCGGAAATCACGCGGGCATGGCGACGCTGTTTCGTCTACACGCCCCCCGGCTACGAGAGTAATTCAAATGAGCGCTATCCGGTGATATACTTGCAACATGGCAGCTTTGAAGATGAAACGGGATGGGCTAAGCAGGGTAAGACAAACCTGATCATGGATAACCTGATTGCCTCCAAGAAAGCGGTTCCAATGATTGTTGTCATGGATAACGGTTACGCGTATAAACCGCGTGAGGGCGCGGCGGCTGATGCCCCGAGGGCTCCTCAGGTCTCCGCCTTTGAAGAGGTAATGGTGAATGAAATTGTTCCACTGATCGATTCGAGGTTTCGCACGAAAGCCGACCGGAAGAGCAGGGCCATCGCGGGTCTCTCCATGGGGGCGAATCAAACCATGAGAATTATCATGAATAACCTCGATGTGTTCTCCAATTATGGCGGTTTTAGCGGAACATCCAATTATCCCAGCTCGGATGAGATCGACACCAAAACATTTTTGAATGGGGTGTTTGACGATGCCGCGTTGGTGAATGATCGGGTTGATGTTTTGTGGCTTGGCTTGGGTACGAAAGAGCCCAGGCCATTCCCGACCTCTGTGGGCGCTTTTCGAAATATGTTAGATAAGCAGGGTATACGGTACGTTTATTACGAATCACCGGAGACCGCCCATGAATGGCTAACTTGGCGAAGGTCGTTGTATCAGTTCGCGCAACTGCTATTCAAGTAAGTTGTTTTTCAGGAATGAGTAATCATGAGGCCGACATGTTTAAAACAGTCATGACCAAAAGCGTGTGATGACTGTTTTAAACATTGGCGTATCATGCACCTTGGTGTAAATATAAATCAAATGAAACCGACCTATTTAAAATTAAGAAAAATATGGGTGATACTAGTTGTCGTTGTGATTAGTTCGTGCCAAGCAAAAACACTTGACATTACTTCTCCTGACGGGAACTTGAAAGTTACGGTAGAACTCGCGGAAGAAAAAGGCTATGGCGAGATCGGTTTTTCAATGGATTACGAGGGTGAAGCTGTGCTTTCTCAATCAAAGTTGGGGCTGGAAACAGATGTACAGAAGTTAGCCGGAAACCTGAAATTGAAATCCGTTACTGCCGCAAAACATGTGACCGATGACTACATAATGATAACAGGGAAGCGCAGCCATTGTGTGAACGAGGCTTCGGAGCGAACCTACTCCTTTGAAAATGAGGCTGGACAGGCATTGGAGGTTACATTCAGGGTCTATAATGATGGCGTTGCCTTGAAGTACGGGATAAATGCCGTTGCTGATGAAGAGCATGTCACCCATGAATATACAACCTATACCGTTCCAAAAGGCACCAGAAGATGGATACAGCAGTATGACCCGGGCTACGAAAGGTTCTTTCCGCTTTCCACGGATGGAACCGTTGCCAACCGGCCGAGAGTTGATCTTTGGGGATATCCTGCACTCGTGGAACCGCGTGACTCACTGTTTGTACTGATAACAGAAGCAAATATCAAACGCGGGCATTGTGGCTCTCTTTTGTATAATGGAGACCAGCGTGATAGCTATCAGGTTCGACTGGCAGATAAACAACCGGTTGGTGATGGACGGTGGGAATCTCCCTGGCGGTTGCTTATCACGGGGTGTCTCTCTGACGTGGTTGAATCCACGTTGGTAACCGATGTTTCCGAGCCTTGCAAAGTAGAGGATACGGGATGGATAAAGCCTGGCTTGGTGTCGTGGATCTACTGGGCAAACAATCATGGTTCCAAGGATTATCAGATAGTAAAAGAGTATATCGATCTGGCTGTCCGTATGAAGTGGCCTTATGATCTGATTGATTGGGAATGGGATGAAATGGGAAATGGAGGCAACCTGGAGGACGCGGTGGAGTATGCCCTGAAACAGGGTGTTAAGCCGTTGCTGTGGTATAACTCGAGTACCAGCTGGCTCGGTCCCGGCCCCTTGTACCGGCTGAATAAGAAAGAGGACCGGGAGAAAGAGTACAGATGGCTGAGTGATATGGGCGTTGTCGGTATCAAGGTTGACTTTTTCACAGGCGATAGTGTTTCCACCATGAACTATTATATCGATTTACTTGAGGATGCGGTGAAATATAAGCTGATGCTTAACTTCCATGGCGCCACCATCCCCCGCGGATGGCAGCGTACCTATCCCCACATGATGACGGTGGAAGGAGTGTATGGTGCCGAGTGGTATAATAATAATCCGGTACTGACCAACCGGGCTGCTGAACATAATGCCACGTTACCTTTCACGAGAAACGTTGTAGGCCCGATGGACTATACCCCGGGAACTTTTTCCGACTCGCAGCATCCGCATATCACATCGCACGGGCATGAACTCGCGCTACCCGTGCTCTTCGAATCGGCTTTGCAGCATATGCCCGACAGGCCTTCGGTTTACGATAGCTTGCCGGAAGCGGTAAAACACCTTCTGTCTGAGTTGCCCACTACCTGGGATGATACGAAACTTTTAAGTGGTTATCCCGGGGTAGAAGTTGTCATGGCACGACGTAAAGGCGATATATGGTATATCGCGGGTATCAACGGTACCGATGAGCCGAGAACGCTTTACGCTCCTTTGGCAACTATCCCTGTAAGTGGCAAAAAAGTCTCTTTGTTCAAAGATGGCAATGATGACCGAAGTTTCGCTATTGAAGAGAACATCTCTTTATCGGAAGAAGAAACCGGTTTAACGATAAAATGTTTGCCTCGCGGTGGTTTTGTAGCCGTAATAAAATGATAACCCACGGGGAACGGCATGGAGGTAGAGCTTAAATGGTGGTTTTGTGGCTGTAATCAAATGATACCCGAAACCAGGCAATGGCAGGACGGTACCATAATGATTGGCCTTATGAGTGATTATTAGTGTAAATATAAATCGTATAAAAATGAGATTAGGAAAGAATGGTTTGATATGGTTGCTATTGTCCCTACTTTTAAGTATGTTACCCGTTGGATATACATGGGCACAGCTGGTTGAGCGCTCCATTCCCGCGCCAACCAATATCAATCAGAATCATTGTCCCTGTATTTTGCAAGACAATAGTGTGTTTTTTAGGGTCACCGCGCCCAATGCCCAAAAAGTGCAGATCGACTTGGGCAAGAAGTATGACATGGTAAAAGGTGAAAATGGGGTTTGGACGGTTCAGACTGAACCGATTGAACCCGGGTTTCACTACTATTTCCTGGTGATTGATGGTGTGGCTGTCGCTGATCCCGCGAGTCAATCGTTTTTCGGGACCGGCAAAATGTCGAGCGGGATTGATATACCGGAGGTCGGCGCCGATTTTTATACCGTTAAGGATGTACCTCACGGGGCGGTCAGTTCCAAATACTATTACTCTAATGTAACAAACAGTTGGCGGAGGCTTTTCGTCTATACGCCCCCCGGATACGATCAGGCAAGGGAAACGAGGTACCCGGTGGTTTATATTCAGCATGGAGGAGGCGAAGATGAGACCGGCTGGGTTGTTCAAGGCAAAACCGATATCATCCTCGATAACCTGATAGCCGAAAAGCAGGCTGTGCCAATGATCGTCGTGATTGCCAACGGGAATATCCGTGCCGGGGGTGGCGGATATAGCAGCGAAGGGATGGCCGGCTTTAAAAAGGAAATGACACAAAACATTGTACCGTTTATCGATAAGAACTACAGGACAAAGGCCAATGCCGAAAACCGCGCGATTTGTGGCTTGTCAATGGGTGGCGGGCAATCATTTTATGTCGGCTTGGAAAGCCTGGACTATTTCAGCGCGGTGGGTGTCTTTAGCTCCGGGATCTTTGGAGGGATAAGAAGTGCCGGAGGTGCGGGTTTTGATGCCGAGAAAGAGATCCCCGGTCTTCTATCACGATCCGGCGAGTTCAATGAAAAGCTAAATTTATTTTACATCTCCTGTGGTGAGGGTGATGAGAGGGTGGAGTTTACAAAAGCCGCCATCGCCACCATGAGAGAAAATGGGTTGAAGGTTGAATCAAATACCTTCCCGGGAGGTCATGAGTGGCAGGTTTGGAGAAAATCGCTGCATGACTTCGCATCGAGGGTGTTTAAATAATAAAACAGTTTTAATTATGAGAAGAAACATACTCCTATCTATTTTTTTGTTAGTCGCGATCTCACTGTTTGGTCAGCAAGCAAATGTTAATCTCGACTATAATCCACAGAAAGACACCGAAGGTCTTATTCCTTTTAGTGCTCCGCTGAATTCACCCGAGGTGCACGACGACGGAACGGTAACCTTTCGGTTAAGGGCTCCCCATGCCCAAGCGGTGACATTGCCCTCGGGCTCTATCCTTACCGCCCTGGGTGAGGGAAACCGCCCCATCCCATTTACGAAAGGTGAAGATGGGATATGGACGTTAACGATAGGTCCGCTCAGGCCCGATATGTATGCCTACCACTTTAACGTGGATGGTATGCAGATAGCCGATCCAAGCAATACCTGCGCGGCGTTTACGGCTATGCCCCCTTATAGTCAACTGATTGTACATGGGGATGGGCCGGCTTACTATGACGCGAAAAACGTTCCGCATGGAAATGTAACCCGTCACATTTACCACTCTGATGTTACCAACGGGGAGCGGGAACTGTACGTGTACACGCCCCCTGGATATGACCCGAAGAAACAGTACCCGGTATTGTACCTGTTGGGTGGGAGCGGCGAGTTGCCCTCCAACTGGATTTACGACGGACGGGCGAACCTTATTTTGGATAACCTACTGGCCGAAGGCAAGGCTGAACCCATGCTCATTGCCATTCCCAATAACCAGGTGATTCACCGGAATCACCCGCAACACACGGAGCTGACTTTTGACATCATGGAGAGAGAGCTTCGGGAGCATGTGATCCCATTGATCGACGATAGTTACAGCACCATTGCAAATCCAAAGGGAAGGGCTATTTCCGGTCTGTCGATGGGAGGGAGGCACAGCATGTTTATCGGCTTCCGCTCACTCGATCTTTTCGCCAATTTTGGTATTTTAAGTGCCGGTGATCCCAATGCTGAGACATCGCTCAAGGATTTTTTAAATGATCCGGATGTGAATAGCAAGGTCGATTACCTTTTCGTCGGGCAGGGCACGCATGAAGCCCAAGGCTTCTTCAACCAGCGGGTCCAGGCTTTGGTCGACGCGTTGAATAACCACAACATCGAGCACGAGTATTATGTAGGCGGTCATGGCGCCCATGATTGGGCAACATGGCGACACCTGCTATATTATAGGTTTTTACCCAATCTCTGGAAAAAATAAACGATAAAAATAAAGGCTATGATGAAATTTTCAAGGTATCTGTTGTTTACGATTTTGGCCATCGCGGTTTTTTCTTGTACTAAACTTCCCGACGGTCAGGTGAAAGTGGATGGCGGTATTATTCAAGGTGTAGTTACGAAAGATGTAACCATATACAAGGGAATTCCCTTCGCGGCACCGCCTGTTGGCGATCTGCGATGGAAGGCGCCACAGCCGGTTGTGCCCTGGGAAGGCGTTAAACAGACAACCGAATATGCCCCTGCAGCGATGCAGCCGGGAAATCCGGTGTCGGGGAAAAGTGAAGATTGTCTCTACCTGAATGTTTGGACCCCGGCAAAGTCCGCCAACGAGAAACTGCCCGTCTTAGTCTGGATTTATGGCGGGGGATTCAGTTTTGGTTCCACGTCCGATCCCACCCACGATGGCGAGCAGCTCGCGCGTAAGGGGGTCGTGTTGGTGAGTATAGCTTACCGTGTTGGGCAACTGGGCTTTTTGGCACATCCCGAGTTGAGTGCCGAGAATCCCGAAAATGTTTCGGGGAACTATGGGCTGCTCGACCAGATCGCCGGTTTGGCCTGGATAAAAAACAACATTGCAGCATTCGGTGGAGACCCGGAGAAAGTCACCATTTTCGGTGAGTCGGCCGGTGGTATTTCGGTGAGCATGTTGTGCGCCTCGCCTTTAGCGAAAGGGTTGTTCCATGGTGCGATTTCGCAAAGCGGCGGCTCGTTTGGCCCCACTCGACCCACCACCTATCCCGGTGAAAATATGAAGGACCTGAAGCAGGCAGAACAGGAAGGGGTCGCCTACTTGGAAAGGGCCGGGGTTTCATCGATAGCCGAGCTGCGTGAAATCGAGGCTGATGACCTTCCCCTCGGTATGGGGATGGGCGGTGCCTGGCCCATCGTGGATGGCTACGTGATCCCTGACGATCAGTACCTCTTGTATGAAGCGGGTAATTACAACGATGTGCCTGTGCTGATAGGGTACAATTCAGATGAGGGTTTGAGCTTCCCCCTGGGTCGGACACCCGAAGAGTACGTGGAGGGGGTGAAGAACAGGTTTGGTCCGCACGCCGATGATCTGTTAGCTGCTTACCCGGTTGGTGAAACCAGTGTCCCGCGGTCGGCACGTAACTTGATGCGCGACGCGGCATTCGGGTGGCATACCTGGGCCTGGGCTGAACTTCAATCCACCACGGGGCAGTCTGAGGTATATTTATACTATTTCGACCAACATCCGGAGCGGCCGGAAGATTCTCCTATATTTGATCACGGAACACCACATGGGGTTGACGTCCCTTACGTTTTCATGAACCTCGATCCAAATAGTGAAAGGGTTTCTGAATCCGATCTGGCTATTTCGGAGACGATGGGTACCTATTGGACCAACTTCGCCAAGTATGGACATCCAAATGGTGAGGGCGTGCCGGAATGGCCAGCCTATAGCAGGGAGAACCCCGTGGTGATGTACTTGGGACCTGACGCGTATTTGGGTGACGTACCCGATGAGGCTGCATTAAGGGTCATGGATGACTATTTCCGCTGGAGGCGTTCTCCTGAAGGGAAGGAGTGGGCAAAATAATTAACGTTTAATAAATGATAAGCATGAAAAGAGGGTTAGTGAAATTAATCTTCTCCGTAGGATTAATGTTTCTTAGTTTGAACTTGTCGGCGCAAGGTGGAAACGTCCAATTCGACACGCCGCGCCAAGGTATCGCAAAGGGTAAAATCGATACCATCCAGTACCAGTCTAAGACGGTTGGTACGACCAGAAAGGCGCTGATTTACACGCCACCCGGTTTCTCGACGGCCAAAAAGTATCCCGTGTTGTATCTGCTGCATGGTATAGGCGGTGATGAAAAAGAGTGGTTAAGGGGTGGCCAGCCGCACGTTATCCTCGACAACCTCTACGCGGACAAAAAGATTGAGGATATGATCGTGGTCATGCCAAACGGGAGGGCGATGAAAGACGATCGTGCCGTGGGAAACATCATGGATCCGGATAAGGTTCAGGCGTTCGCCGACTTTGAAAGGGACCTGATCGATGACCTGATCCCCTTTATTGAAAAAAATTACCCGGTTTTGGGCAACCGTGAAAGTAGAGCCATCGCGGGATTATCGATGGGTGGAGGACAGTCCCTGAATTTTGGGTTGGGCAACCTCGACCTGTTTGCCTGGGTAGGTGGATTTTCATCTGCACCCAATACCAAAGCACCGCAAGAGTTAATCCCAAATCCGGGGGAGGCGAAAAGTAAGCTCAAGCTGCTTTGGATCTCCTGTGGTGATCAAGATGGGTTGATCTCCTTCAGCAAACGGACCCATGACTACCTGGTCGAGAATAATATCGAGCATATTTACCGGGTGGTCCCGGGTGGAGGCCACGACTTTAATGTTTGGAAAGAGGGACTGTACAACTTGGCCCAACTGCTATTCAAACCGGTGACCCCGGAGTTGATAGAGAAGTACACCAATATTCCACCCGAATCTGCTGCTGCCACCCCCCGGGGTTTCGGTGGCCCGGGTGCACGTCAGATGCGTGGGGTGCCGGCTTCAACCAACGTTCAGGGAGCCAATTACCCCCGTATCTTGAGGGATAACCGTGTGATTTTTCAAGTCAACGCGCCCGAGGCCAAACAGATTCAGGTTGATCTGGGCAAGAAGTACGACATGCAAAAAAACAGCGAAGGAGTTTGGGAGGTGATCACCGATCCAATCGTGGAAGGGTTCCATTACTATTCACTGGTGCTTGATGGGATATCCGTTTGTGACCCCGCGAGCCAGGCGTTCTTCGGTATGGGTCGCATGGCGAGTGGCATAGAAATTCCCGAGAGGTCGGGTGGGGATTATTACACGATCAAGGATGTTCCACACGGGAAAATCCAGCAGGTCAGGTACTATTCATCGGTCACTCAGGCGTGGCGCAGGGCGTTCGTCTACACGCCTCCTGGGTATGATGTCAATCTGCAACAACGCTACCCGGTAATGTATCTCCAGCATGGTGGCGGCGAAGATGAAACCGGTTGGCCCAATCAGGGAAAAATGGATCTGATTCTCGATAATTTGATTGCCGAGGGTCAGGCCAAGGAGATGTTGGTTGTTATGGATAATGGCAGTGCCGTCGTCCCGGCTCAACAAACCGGTGGGGGCGCCCCTTTCTCTCGGGGAGCCATGTTCAGTGCCTTTTCCGATGTGGTGATAAAAGACCTGATTCCCTTTATTGACCGGGAGTTCCGAACGATCCCCGACAGGGATAACAGGGCTATGACCGGCCTGTCGATGGGTGGCTTTCAGGCCTTTCATACCACGCTTACCAACCTCGATATGTTTGCTTACATCGGTGGGTTTAGCGGGGCGGCCTTTGTTCAGCCCAACGCCAATTATGAGGAGTTATACGATGGGGTTTGGGCCAATGTTGACGAGTTCAATAAAAAGGTGAAAGTGCTCTATTTAAGCATCGGTACCGACGAACCCGAAGGCATGTATCGAACGGTCAACTCTGTTCATAAGGAGTTCGAGAAAATGGGCGTGGAACACATCTATTACGAGTCCCCGGGAACGTCACATGAATGGCTCACCTGGAGAAGATCTTTGCACCAGTTCGCGCAGCTGATATTTAAGTAAGGTGTTGAGAAAAAATGTTAATTAAAGCGACAACATGTTTTATAACATGTTTTGCCGCTTGGATGCCGCAGGGGTAAAGGATAAATTTGTTAAAATTTTTTGCAAAAAAATAAGATTTACAGAGAGAATGTAGTTATTAACAAAAAATCATCTGCTAATGAAAAGTTTAATTTTTTTTAGAAAATTGGGGTTATTGCTTCTTATGATGATCCCACTCTGTGTTTTTTCGCAAAACATAGCGGTTAGGGGGACTATCGTGGAGGCAAGCGGTGAACCCTTAATCGGTGTAAACGTGGTCGAAAAAGGGACTACGAATGGTACCGTCACCGATATTGAGGGGCGTTTCGAGTTAAATGTTCCATCAAACGCGGTGCTGGTTGTTTCGTACATAGGTTTCGATTCACAGGAAATTGCTGTCGCCGGTCAATCATTCCTTGAGATCGTTTTAACTGAATCTACCGAGATGCTCGAGGAGATCGTGGTTGTAGGCTATGGTACCCAGCGAAGGGAAGCGGTAACCGGCTCGGTAGCCTCTATGTCTGGTGATGATATACGCGACATACCGGCAGCCAACTTCACGCAAGCCATCCAGGGGCGTATCCCCGGGGTTGAGTTATCGCAAACCTCATCACGTCCTGGTTCCACCATGCAGATTCGTGTTCGTGGGACCCGCTCCCTTACGGCCAGTAACGATCCGCTGGTCGTGCTTGATGGAATCCCGTTCGTGGGTAACCTCAGTGAGATTAACAATAACGATATCAAGAGCCTTGATATCCTGAAGGATGCTTCGGCAACCGCGATTTATGGTTCTAGAGGTGCCAATGGTGTGATTTTAATTACCACCCATAAGGGAGAGAAAGGGCAAAAAGCGAGGGTAAGCTATAACGGTCGTCACGGCTTCAACACTATTTTTGCCCCTTTCCCAATGATGGATGGGCCTGAATTCGTTGCACTACGTAAAGAGAGAGGTCAGTACACCAATGGGCCCGATGAATTTGATGATGTAAATATCGATTGGCAAGATCTGTTCTTCAGAAATGGATACCAGTCCAGTCATGATATTGGTCTTTCCGGGGGAACCTCAACGGGTAACTACAGTTTTGGACTTGGATTCCTGCAAGATCAGGGAGTGATTCCTACCAATAAGTTTACAAGGTATAGCTTGCGAAGCTCCATTGAGCAAGAAGTTGGGAAATACTTCCGTGTCGGATTCAATTCAAACAGCAACTATAGTTTCACCGAGGGCAATCAGGTGGGACTGTATGGTATTTTATGTATGTCTCCTATCGCGGATCCCTATAATGATGACGGAACGCTCAAGCGAATTGTCAGACTGCCGTTAGACGATCAGTTTGTACTTACCAGAGACGTGATTGAAGGCTTGGCCGACAAATGGGTGGGACATAACAGGGGTTTTGCCACCTATAACTCCGTCTTTGGAGAGGTGAAAATCCCGAAGATCGAGGGGTTGAAATATAAAGCTACCCTGGGTTTTGATTTCATTCAATCAAACAATGGTAATTATACCGCCGAAGGGATCAATAGCAGCAATCCAGCCACCGAGTCCACGGCTTCAATAAGCAACTTCCACACCTATCACTGGACGATTGAGAACCTGCTTTCATACGACCGCATATTCGCGGATTTACATCGGGTAAACGCGGTAGCGCTCTATTCAGCAGAGCAGAGTACCAGCTTCAATTCCGGTACCAATGCAAAAGGTATTCCATCAGAGGCTTTCCAATATTATAGCCTGAGTCAATCCCTTGGCGAAATAACCGCGACGAATCCATCGGGCGGTGGTTATATCCAAACCGGTTTAATCTCCTATATGGGGCGTGTCATGTATGAATATGACAACAAGTACATGCTTACCGCCACTGTTCGTTCAGATGCTTCTTCAAGGCTTGCCGAAGGGCATAAGTGGCATACCTACCCGGCTGTTTCGGTTGGGTGGAATTTGATGAATGAATCATTCATGCAAGATGCGAAAGATGTTATGGATATGCTGAAGATCAGGGTGGGTTACGGGCAAACATCCAACCAGGCGGTAGGTGCTTATAGCACGCTTGGTCGCTTGAGCTCCAGGCATTATAACTTTGGCGATGCTACCTACGCTACCGGTTACTACGTTACACAGTTGCCTAACCCGAACCTGGGATGGGAATACTCCCAAACGTGGAACTACGGGATCGATTTCTCTTTCTTTAAGAGGCGACTCACGGGTACCATTGAATACTACGTTACCGATACGAAAGACATCTTGTTGGGTCTAAATTTACCGACCACATCGGGTGTAAGCAGCTACACGGCGAATATTGGTGAGACCCAGAACAAGGGTATTGAACTTTCGCTTAACGGTACCATCTTGGATAATGTCAATGGCTGGACATGGGATGCCGGCATCAACGTCTATTCCAATAAAAACAAACTGGTGTCCTTGGCTTCAGGACAAGAGAGGGATGAGGGTAACGCCTGGTTTGTTGGCTACAGTATCAACTCGATATATGATTACGAGAAAGTTGGCTTGTGGCAGGAAGGCGATCCCTATCTGGATATCTTGGAACCGGGAGGAAACGTGGGGATGATCAAGGTGAAATATACCGGTGATTACAACGCCGATGGTACGCCGACCAGGCAGATTGGTCCCGATGACAGGCAGATCTTAGAGGTGGATCCTGACTTCCAGGGAGGCTTCAGTACCAGGGTAGCTTATCAAGGTTTTGACTTGAGCTTGATTGGCGGTTTCCAAAGTGGTGGTATACTGGTCAGCACGTTAAATGGGCCTAGCAGCTACCTTAACCTGATGTCCGGTCGAAGGGGCAATATCAAGGTCGACTACTGGACCCCACAGAATACAGGTGCCAAGTATCCTTATCCCGGTGGGGTGATCAGTGGAGACAACCCGAAATATTTAAGCACCATGGCTTATTTTAATGGTTCGTACCTTAAAGTTCGGAATATCACGCTTGGATACAATTTTAACCACAGCTTGTTAAAAGATGCTGATGTTAATTTGCGCGCCTATTTTACCGTGCAGAATCCATTTGTGCTCTTCTCCGAATTTAACAAAGAGATGGGGCTTGATCCGGAAACGAACTCACGGGGTAACCAAAACGTTGCAACGGGTGGCTACAACAGCCGTATACTTACCGTTGGATTTAACTCTCCTTCAACCCGGAACTTTATTTTCGGAGTTAATTTATCATTTTAAAAAAAGGGTATTATGAAACAATATACTATAACAAGAATTATTGGAATATTTCTGCTAGCCCTGTTCTTGACCAACTGTTCAAATATTTTGGAAGAAGAACCGCGCAGCATTCTCGAGCCTGGATATTTTAAAACTGAAAAGGGCGTAAACGGTGGCCTCACCTCTCTGTATGCACACCTTAGGTATATATACGGCAATGCCTATTTCTATAACTCGGGTACTACCGGAACCGATGAGGCAACTTATGCCCAAAGTGCCGACGGGAACTTCAAGGTGATGGATATTAGCGGGCAGGGAAATATCACCTCTACCGCTACCGGGGGCACCGGAACGCTATGGGGTCAAGCATTCCCTGCGATCAATACGGCTTCCGGAATCATCGAAAATGCCTCGGAAGTGGGACTTGATCCCTCGTTGATCGCGGAGGCACGTTTCTTTCGTGCTTTCGACTATTTCATGTTGGTGCAGACATTTGGGGGTGTGCCGTTAGATCTTGGTGCCGGTGAGTTGAAATTCAACACCTCAACGGCCAGAACTTCGGTACGAAATACGGTTCCCGAAGTCTATACAAGGGCTATTTTCCCTGATCTGATTATTGCGGTGCAGGATTTGCCAGCCGTGGGGCGTTTAACGGGTACGGTCACCAAGAACGTGGCTCGTCTGTTCCTTGCAAAGGCCTACCTGACCTACGCTTGGTGGCTTGAGAATCCGAACGGTATCCCTACTTACCCGGAAGCACCCAGGACCGATCCCGATGGGAAGAACGCGCAATGGTATTTTCAGCAGGCATATGATATCGCTACCACCGCGATTGATGATCCGGGCCCATATGGCTTAATGCCCACTTTCTACGAATTGCATGTGGGAGGCAATGAGCGCAACAAAGAGATGATGTTTTATGCAGACCACACCCAATCCAGTGAGAAATACAATGGGGCAAGCCTTACCTACGGAAGTGGTGGTGGCGCCGATAATTTCGCCTGTTGGATGATGACCTGGAACTACCCTGAAATTAGGAGTCATAAAAATCCTGAGCTCAATAGTCCTGCCAGTACGGTTCTGCGTGATGCAACTCAAGATTTAGGGCGTCCGTGGACCCGTATGGCACCGACGGTCGATGTATTTGAAAATATATTTGTCAATAAAACCGAAGATTCACGTTTTGATGCCTCATTTACCTTGGTTTACCGGGGTAACTGGCCCAAGGCTGGAGATAAAACTGAGTTTTATTACGGTGCGAACGGCATGAAGGTCTATCCCGGTGATCCAATCCTAACCTTCTTACCGGAAAATCCAAGTACCCCCATTGACTATCCTGAAGGTCCGGGACCAAGCAACGTGGGTGGTGGTATTTTACCTGGCAGGGCCGATTTTGTAATTTCCCTGGATGATATAAGCCGTGTCGTGTACCCGGGAACCTGGAAATTGAGTACTTATCGGACTGATAGCGGGGATGGTTTAGGACAGCCCAATGCTGGAATTACACGCCCGTTCAATATCGCCAAGTTTTCTGAGTTCTATTTTATCGCCGCGGAAGCCGCGGTAAAAGGTGCCACGGTAAAGCCGGGTAAAAGCGCTCGGGAGCTTATCAACGTTATCCGGGCGAGGGCAGGTAAATGGAGTTTCGACCGGTTCAATAACGTCGAGCGAGATGATGATTATAGCCAGGAGATGATGGATGCTACACCCCTGGAAATCGACATTGACTACCTGTTAGCTGAAAGCTCGCGCGAATATTATGGTGAGGGCTCTCGCTGGTACGATCTTGTCCGTACTCAGAAATGGACGGAAGTGGCTTCTACCTATAAAATAGCCTCGAGCACAAAAGGTGACCATAACGTGGTAACCTTTAACCGCGAGATTAAGCCGTATCACTACCTGCGTCCCATTCCCCAGGGGCAGATTGATGGTATGGAAATGCCCGATGCCGAAAAGGATGCCTACCAAAACCCGGGATACAGGTAAACGAGTGTACATGCTAACCCATGGAGAGCAAAGGGTATACCGTGGCCGTCTATAGATACAGGTAAACGGGTGTACATGCTAACCTGAAACGGGTTTCATAACCATTCATTAAAAAGAGGCTGTCTCCACTGCTGGGACAGCCTCTTTTGTTACCTTTTATCACCTATCTTTTTGCACCTATCCAGGTCCATTTATACCAGATCTGCTCTAAAGGGCCTCTTTTGTGCTTGCTTAGCCACCACTTGCAAAACTGTACCTGCAGCAGGAAGGTGAATATGCCGATAAAGAGGCTAATGGTGTATCCGCAGTGGGGAGCAAGGTAGAGCCCGAAAGGAAAATAGATAATAGTTCCGATGATTGATTGGGTGATGTAATTTGTCAGGCTCATTTTGCCGTAAAAGCGCAGGCTTCCCACTATCCCGCGGAATTTTTCGCTTTGGTAAAGGAGCACGAAGGTGGCGATCAGCACCAGCGTGAACGCCAGTTTCTGCCACATGTCGAACACCGTTCCCACCGTTTGTTGTATGATGGTACTGTTTTGCATGATAAGCTCCTTGAGCGTGTATAACGGGGCAAACGCGATGGCCGAAACGATGAGTATCTTTACCCACGAGCGCAAATTGTTTTTCGACGAGACAAACAGCTGTTTCCTGCCGATGTAGAAACCCAGTAGGAACAACCCCATGGTCTGGACGAAGCGTCCGGCGTTGACAGCCCACAGCAAGCTGGCTTTTTGTCCCAAGGTGATATTTACCCAAAGAAACGGCCCGAGGTTCCCGGCTTTCGTATACTCCGCCACTTCAGCGTACATCTCGCTTACCTTCAAATCGGGCAACTGGTGCGCCGGGTTTATCAGGTTGGCAATGTAGTGGTACCACTCCACGGGTTGCAACAAGAATATGATCGAGGTTATCAGGATAGCCTTGTCGCTCCAGTTGCGGGTGAGGAACAGTACGAGACCCACCACCACGAACAGCAGCAGCACGTCCCCGGCCGGGAAGAAGGCCGCATTCAGCGTGGCAAAGCCCGCCAACAGAACCAAACGCCACAGGAAACGGTACCCGAAATCCTTGCCTCGTCTTTTCTGGTTGTCGCTCTGAATATAAAAGGTGAAACCGAACAGCAAGGCGAAGATCGCGTATGCCTTTCCCGCGAAAAGGGTGAACACGGCGTTAAATACCCCTTGGTCCAAGGCATTCAACCAACCCGGGGAATCTGTCGGGTAGACCGGGAATATGAAATGCTCCAGGTTATGCACCAGGATAATGGCCATCACCGCGAACCCACGAAGGGCATCCACCACCTCAATGCGGGGGTTCTTTCTCACCATTTTCTCCATTTCTGAGAGCTTCCAACGCGCAATCTTTTTACGATTCTACAAAGTGCAATGTTATGAGCTTTAAAGCAACTACATATTGGATAAAGGCTCCTTCGTTAAGTATTGGAGCTTGTCGTTTTTAGATTGGCCCACATCTCCAAGCCGTCATCTCGCTTGAGATAAATCTGTATGGTGTAATAGTCACTGCCCGAACTCCTTGTGAACTGAGTCTGAGTACTCGAATTCCTTGAGCACCGAATCGCACCGTTCACAATATTACTACTAGAAAACTCAATGGGTGCCTGGTTTTCAAATCCTGCTTCTGTATTTGCGAAATGTACAAAAACAATATAAAGGTTGCTCCACGCCAGGCTATTTGTCTCAATCATCTGGCCCAGCATACTTTCAGTTAAACCTAATATAACTCCATAAGAGATCGTGATCCCATTGGGATAATCTTCTGGGTACATTCCCTTGGTCCAATCTACAGTATAAGATTCGCCACTTTTCGCAATACTCACATAGTCTCTTTCATCTTCTATAATCTCAACAACTTCTTCCCCGATACGAACCACGTTTTCTCCCAGTCTTTTTGCCTTTTTCAGTTGACCTTCGTTGCTGTCGTCCTCCTCCGCGGTTATTTCAGCTTTGACGGAACCACCCCACACGATCGGCACGTTGGTCTTAAATTCTGCCGTCACGCTGCCTTCGGTGAAATTTTCTTCTGCCGTGAAGGTAATATCCACCGTGCCGTCCGGGGCGGTTACGCCGGAGGCCGGGCAACTGCCGCCGACCGCCGTGAACGTGAGGGTTTTACCTTGTACGGGAGACCACTCCCCGGTTAACGAGGAGTACATTTCGAGTTTGAAGGTAATCGGTGCTTTGCCATCCTCACCGACAATCTGTGACGTAGGAGTGGCGGTCAAGCGGAAGTTGATGATTTCCGCCTCCCATAGCTCAGCCTCAACCGGGTCCTCTTCCTCATCTCCAAGCACGATCTCTGCCTTGACATTGCCTTCATCCGTGCTGGTAAGTGTAAAGGTTACCTCCACATTACCCTCGTCATCGGTATAGGCATACTCTTTGTCCAGCGTGCCTCCTTCCGCCTCGAAATGAACCAGCAAGTGCGACCCATTGTAAGTGGTGCCGGTGAGGTGATTCTTATGGGTAGCGTGGTATTTTATAACTTTCTGTTCGCCGGTCTGCATCAGGGTGGGCGTCTCAGTGGTTAGAGTCAATGCCTCCGGGAGAGCTACTATAGGCAGATCAAATAGATTAATCGGGTCAATTTCTACCAATTTCTTCTCAGTGAAGAAAAGATCCAGGTTAAGGGCAAGCTCCAGATCAATACCGGTAGAGAGTCCGGCATTCCACCCGAAATAGCGTTGTTCAACTAAACGTGCATCCGCAGCAGCTTTCACGTAGGGCTTGGGGTTGATGGTTGGGCAGAGAACGCTGTAGAGTCCTATCTCTATGGAGGGGTAGGTATAGATTCCTCCCTCCAAATGGGCGTGTGCATCAACCGTGGGGTAAATAAGTTCCAATTTCTTTTCTACTTCGTAGATGGGTTTTCCGCCGGCCTGATGGTCCCATTCAACACCAAACTTAGCCGCCATCCCGGCACTGACACCGCCTGAAACCGACACCTCACCCTCTGCTTCTGCGCTCAATTCTGCCATCAAATCGGATGAAACTGACACGTACACGGGAACAGTCCCCACCATGAAGGTAAACCTCGTCTTTACGATCTCTTCCACGAGTGTGAACTCCTTGCTGATCTCCGCGCCTGCAGTAGCTGTAATGTTTAGCGCCAGGTTCATGTCGAACCCACCTTCAAGGTATATGCTTAAACGCTCCAGATCACCCATGCCGGCATCTTCCCACGGCACCTCTCCGAAATCGAATTCAAAAGTGCCCTTAAGTCCCACGTCAAAATTGCATTGTTCCCAAGTCATGTTTAAGGGACCTTGTTCCCACAATTCGGCACCATCCATATTCTTCTCCCACTTGAACAGTTCCTGGGACATCTCTCCGGATGCTCTCGTCATGTCGTACACGGGAATATATCTTTCCCCGTTGAATATTTCCACCCGACTCGGCGTGTAGATAGGATTGAACGGAGATCGGGTCGTTACCCCCGATTCCGTGGAGAGGGTAAATTTACAGTTCTTGAACAGGTGCCCCATCTTACCCTCCGAGGTTTTTAACGACAAGGTGCCACCGCTTTTCGTTTGGACAGCGGACGAAACGAGCCGGATGTGATACTCCCCGGATTGGTCCGGGACGATGAGCACATCATTCTTTTTAAGGGGCGGAACATTCTCTTTGAAATCAATTTCGATATCGCCGGAAGTAATATCGAATTTATGAGAACTTACATCCTTCTCCCAGTCAATGGCAATATACCCGACACTCCTGGTGAAAACGGGCGCGTTGAAATAATAGAGATGGTTTGCACGGGGAGTCAGGGATTCGCAGGACAACGAGTAGACAAACGCTTCTTGTGGGGTGATGGTCAACTCGAGATCCGTGGCGCCCCCCGGGAAGATCGAGACAAAGATCATCTCCTCGCTACCAGCTTCTTGATCGCATGCCACGTTGATGTAGGAGGGTTCGGTTCCCGGTGTAAAGGTACCGGCTTTCAGATCAAACGAGCCTTCGACCACCAGACCGCTGCCACTGACGGTCAATCGCGAAATCTTCATGCCGTGCGAACCGTCCAACGAGGGTTTTTTAATCCCGAGGACGGCCATCTTACTACTGAATGAAAGGGTCATCTTTCCGGCGGAGGCTTTCCCGGAAGCACTCATCAGCACCGGCAGGGTCCGCTTGGACTGGTTCTGTATGTTTACCTGTAGTTTCCCGTTTGTAATCGAGGATGCCTGACATCCATCAGCATAGACAAAATACGCGGTTTCCCCATCCTTGGGTTCTTTAAACGCACCTACTTTCTTTAAACTGGCGGTACCGTTGTCTGCAACCTCATCCACTTCATAGGTCATCTGGATATCGACGGTGCCATTGTTATAATAACCGATAATCTTGTCCCCCTTCTCCCACTTGGGAGTAAAACTTTGACCTTCAACTCCTCCCGTTCCATCGGGCATGGTCTTGACCGATGCCCAATCCGCGATCGTAGCAGAAACAACAAGTTCGGTCTTGTCTTTGTCCGGATCAATCTTACCGTTGTTCGGGTCAATGGGTTCATCCAGATCGGTCTTGCAAGAAAAAACGCTTGCCAGCGTTACGCAGAGAGCGAAAAACAGCGTCAGCTTGTTCTTAATTACACGCTCCCAGCCTTGTTTTGATAAGTTTGTTTGTATGTTCATCATAATAAGGTAATAGTAGTAATTGAATTTAAATCAATTTGTATTAATAAATTGTCCTGTTTACCGGATGGTTTTGCACCTGTCCAAGTAATGTAAAACGTCTGAAATAGAATCTATTCCATGAAATGATAAAATATGTAAACGCGAGTATACGATTTATTTTTTAAATCCTTTATATTTTGTTGACATTCTTCTCTAATCCGGATAGATGTTTGTTTCAATGATGCTTATCTGAAGAGCGCTTTCTATTTTACAAATTGTTTCAAAAAATGGGAATCAGACTGCCCGTTCATGTAACATGATTTCAAAACTGGCACTATCAAAAATATCCACCCCAAAGATAGGACATATTTTCATAGGGTCAACTTATAGGTTTACTTTTTTGTACTTTGCAGCTTATTTTATTTCCCAATATCCGCTTTTCGTAGAGCCTTTTCGCTCTAGTTTCCCGATATTCTTGAGCTTTTCTATATCTCGATATATAAATGACTCGCTCACCTTTAATAACTTAGATATTCTCTCTCTTGAAATTTTATTATTCTTTTTTATAAGTTCTAGAACTTGTAGCTGCCTTGTTGTTATTACTTCTTCTGCTTCATTTCTTGCTTCATTTCTTGCTTCATTTTCTGCACCCTTTCTGCACCCTTTCTGCACCACTTTTCGTTTTAGGAACCTCCCGATAAAATTACGTTTATCTTCTACAAGTACATCTTAGGTTATTCCTTAGGGCAAATACTCCATTTCGATGAGTTATTTCCAGAAAATGAACAAAACTCATCTCTTAGTGACTGTAAAGGTTTTCAAACCCAAACAATATAAATGTAATCGGGAGTTATCCAATAAGCCTTGAATGCTCACAAATAGCGTTATTAGTCTGAACTCCTTAGTATTCTATCTTGACAACATATAATTATATACAATTTCGCTTCCTATAAGTCGCATTATGGGAAGAATGTACCGTTTGTGATACCAAAAAATTGGGAGTGGGTGAAAATAAAAGACATTTTTCAAATTAGCCCAAAGAATAATTTAGACGATAATACAGATGTCTCTTTTATCCCTATGCAACTAATTTCAGGTGAATTCACTAATGAACATAAGTCCGAAATTAAAAAATGGAAAGATGTAAAAAAGGGATTCACGCATTTTCAAGAAGGTGATGTAGCTATCGCAAAAATAACTCCTTGCTTTGAAAACAGGAAGTCTGTTATTCTAAATAATTTAGAAAATTGTTTTGGAGCAGGAACAACGGAACTTCATATTTTACGTCCAATACTTGAACCGTCAATAGCAAATTACACTCTTTGTTTTGTAAAATCCGAGTATTTTATTAATCATGGAATTTCTCAATTCTCTGGTGCAGTTGGACAGCAAAGAGTTGGAAGAAATATTATTGAGGATACTTGGTTTCCCTTGCCACCATTTTCCGAACAGAATAGGATAGTTGCTGAAGTTGAGCGATTGTTCGCATTAATTGATATTATAGAACAAAGTAAGTTTTCCATAGAACAAGATGTTAAACAAACAAAATCAAAGGTTATAGACCTTGCTATTCGTGGTAAGTTGGTTCCCCAAGACCTAAATGATGAGCCCGCTTCTGTGTTGATAGAAAAAACAAATAAAGTGGAAAAATCTAACAAAACAACTTCTTATAAATCTCATTATCCGTTTGAAGTGCCTAGTAGCTGGCAGTGGTGTAGGTTCGGCGAAATAAATGATATTGCTCGTGGAGGTTCTCCAAGACCCATAAAAAACTTTTTGACAGATTCGAATGATGGTGTTAATTGGATAAAGATAGGTGATGCTGAAATAGGTGGGAAGTATATATATTCAACAAAGGAAAAAATCACAAAAGAAGGTGTTGGGTTTTCACGCTATGTTAATGTTGGTGATTTTCTTTTAACAAATTCAATGAGTTTTGGGCGTCCCTACATTTTAAAAACAGAAGGATGTATTCATGATGGTTGGTTAGTGATTAGTACTGACCAGAACTTATTAGATTCCGATTTTATGTACTACCTACTCAGCTCTGATTTCATGTACAATCAATTTAGTAACTCGGCTGTAGGTTCAACTGTAAAAAACTTAAAGATTGATTCTGTGAAACTCTTATTTTTTCCCCTACCTCCTTTTGCCGAACAAAAGCGTATTGTTTCTCAAATTGAAAAAATCTTTACAGAATTAGATGTAATAGAAGATTCATTGAAAGCGTAGAAATAAATTCTACGCTTTCAAATTTATACTACCACGTAACTATTCTATCAACAATGTCTTGCTGTTCTGTTGCAGTTCTGCGTAAGTAAATACGAGTGGTTTCAATGCTTTCGTGTCCCATCAAATCAGCTAATAATGCAATGTCATTGAACTTTTCGAGAAAGTTTTTTGCAAATCGATGCCGAAATGAATGTGGGTAAATAACGTTTTTATTCAGTCCATATTTCTCTGCAAAACATTTAAGTTGTTGGGCTATTCCTCTTGCTGAAATTCTATTACCAAAGCGATTTAGGAAAATATAACCAGATGATATTTCTTTTAGCTCAAGCCATTTAATTGCCTCTTCTCTAAGTTTTTTGGGAATATAAAGTCGCCTTACTTTACCACCTTTTGTGTACATATCTAAATAACCTATCTCAACATGTTCTACTTTAATTTGAAGCAGTTCACTAACACGAGCACCTGTTGCACCAAGAAACCAAACAACAAAATACCATTCAATATATCCATCTTTTTTAAGTCTTAATTTCAAGAACTTATAATCGGCGTTACTCACAACGTTTTCAAGAAAACTTTTCTGCTGAATCTTGATAAATTTTAGTTTTAATTTTTCCTTGTTTATAAATTCAAGATATTTGTTTAGTGCTTGTAGCCTCAAGTTTACTGTTTGTGGTTTAAAATGCTCTACTAAATATCCTTTATAAGCCAATAGGTTTTCTTTGTCAATCTTCTCATATTGAGCAGTAAAATAATTGACAGTCCATACATAAGACTTTACTGTACTTTCTGAAAGGTCATTCTTCTCTAGAAATTTTTGAAATTTTGTTACCATATTTTTTAGAATTTAAAAGTTTATGGCAACAATAACGATTGTATCAAATATTAGCCTTCAAGTTCTCTTGTATTTTATCTGTTCTTTGGAAAATTTCTTCAATTTTATTAACTATTCGTCGTTGTTCTGAAATTGGAGGTATAGGATATAAAAAAGAAGTAATATTGGAGTTGTTTATAGAAGGAGAATTATCACCTTTCATGAATAAATTTAAGCCATTTATTACATATTTAGATTGCATTAAGAAATATAAATACTTTGGAAACAACAGTTTGTTTGGTTTACAAACATAAAAACCTGTCGAAGCAATACATTTATCATATTGCTTATCGACATAAGCTATATTTTCAAGATATGGTCTTACCATTGAGAACAGAGTGTCACCCTCATTTATCAATCTACTAGCTCTACTTGGAGCATCAGCTACTCTTATTTTTTTGGCTTCTTTAATCACATGATTTTTATTGTCAATAGCCTCAATGTCAATGTATCTGAAGTAATCTCCTTCGGGCTTTTTATTTATCATTGAATTAAAGCATTGAGATCCATTAAGCCAAATCCAGTTACTTGGTATATCAAACGGATAATGAGATGTATCAGAAGAAACCTTCTTTATTTTATCATCTTTTCTTATCTTCTTTAAGAGCATCGAAGCAGTTTCTTCCTCTGGGTCTTGTGGAACTAACTTTCCACGGATAGCTAAATCGAGGATTTTAGATTTTGCTTGAGCTAAAAGCTGTTCTAATGAAAGATTACTTTCATTAATAATGTCAATTAAATCAAATAGCTTTTCTATCTTATCAATAATTCTGTGCTGCTCTGATAGAGGTGGAAGAGGATATTGAAAAGAGATAATGTTGTCATTATTTATTGACGGAGAATTATCTCCCTTCATAAAAGAGTTTAATCCATAAACAACAAAAGGCGACAACATTAAATAATACAAAAACTTGGGGAAAAGTAACTCGTTTGGTCTACAAACAAAAAAACCAGTCGAAGCGATACTGTTTTTATATTGACTGTCAACGTAAGCAATATTCATGAGATATGGTCTTACCATTGAAAATAGGGTATCTCCAGATTTTACCTCTCTGGAAGCTCTACTTGGTGCATTAGTTGCCTCTAAAATTTTAGGGTTAACTATGCAATTCTTTGAATTATCAATAGCATTTATGTCTATATAGGTAAATGTTCCATTAGTTGGTTTTTTGCTTGTCATAGGTTTGAAAACATCAAAACCACTTACCCACTCCCAGCTTTCCGGCACCTCAAACGGTACATTCTTCCCATAATGCGACTTATCCACACTTTTTTTCTTATCTGGCTTAATCTTTTTTTCCTTGATTAAGCGTTTCTTTTCTGCTCTTATTTTTTGATACTGTTCCAAAAAGTGTGTCTGAGCCAATAAAAAAACATAGTCTAAAAATTTTATTAGTTTTGTATTTCACCAAAAATAAAACCGTAAAATTCA
>JGI24710J26742_10000545_pt1 | contig 34795 bp, 27 predicted proteins | sample BioPla2DNA2_FD_26742 | JGI IMG/M metagenome (IMG submission 26742)
ATGATCTAGAGCTTAATAACAGACTTTCATATCAATCTCCTGTATTAAGCTTCACAACATGGCCCCTTACCGAGGCTCCTGTTCCTATGCCTGATATTGAGCTCTCCATAGAGCCTCAGACCCATATTAATCCTGAAACAGGAGATATAAGCCTGGATGGAATCAGGGTCGATTATGAGCGCATCCTGACTGAAAGGGATTGGCAGAGATACACAACGGTAAGAGATAACAGAGCTGTCAGGTATGAGCTTTTTATAAGCAGAGATCCATTAATCTTTGATACAGATGGAAATATCATAGATGAGGCTTTTTATCCTCAGGATGCCGAGATAATTCAGAGGGGAGAGACCTTCTATNCTGATAACAAGGGGAATCCGATTCTGCCTAATACAGTTTATTATATTAAGGCCAGAGCGACCCTGGTGATTATTAACGGAAGCCCCGATGATCCAAACAATCCTGATCCTGATGATCCGGCCGATATTATTCTCGGCCGCTCGGTTGATACTGCTGTAAAGGCCATTACAACGCCCAAAATTGATGATGGCAATTTAGAGGATGTGGAAAGAGAACCCAGAGCTCCCTCTGAGTTTTCAATTGCAGTTGATGAAGAGGGACGACTACTTCTGACCGACGCAACCGTTATCCTGAATTGGCTTCATGCCGAGGAAGATGTTACATATGAAATGGTAGTTACATCAAGGGGAATAGCTCCTTACGCGGAAGCTGAGGAATATGAAGAGGATCCCTATAACCTGGGCTTTTTACAGGCATATGATGAATATAGGAACCCTGCGGGGGATAACAAATTGCATATTAATGTTTATGACCAGGCCTTTGAAGCAATCGATCTTACATTAAGTGAAAATGGCCAGGTCATTATGCCTGTAAGAAGGGATTATTTAAGACCTAACCGGATTTACTTTTTCAGCCTGCGGGCTATTCGGGATAGAAATCTGACAGATGATGAAGGAAACTCCATACAAACAGTAAGCAGATGGATTACTATACCTGTTACCACCCGTATGGTAAAGCCTCCAGCATTTTTGGAGGCTGTTAAGGATATAGAAATCGGTTTTAATATCGAGAACCCTTCTTTGGAAACAAGGGAGGACAATATTGAGGTATTTATTAAAAAAGCCGAAGGTGCGAACAACAGCTATGTCCGGCTTGTAAGAGGCGAGTACTCATGCGTTAAGGATGGAACAACATTCTATATAAGGATTTATAATCTTGAGTCAAACCAATGGTATGATGTCCAGGTAAAGGACAATAAGAATAATAAGTGGTATGACGCATCCTCAAAAACCTGGAGAGATGCACAGGGCAGCCCTGTTAAAGAGGAGACAAGAGATGCCCTCAGGGAGATTGAGGTCAGATGGGAGGGAGAGGATCCTTATAAATACTTTTTAGAGGTAAGAGCTGAAGAGGATCCAGACTACCAGCAGCTGCATTATAACAGCACCGGACATACTGATTATGGCTACGATACACCATCTGGCCGAATTGAATTCTACCGTGAAAAGACCAAGCTCTATGTAGATACAGAATCAACCAAGTATATTTATTATGCAAGAATAAAGGGTAAGCCTGTTCTTGATGCAAACCGGAACCCGGTAAATCAGCTTTTGAAACCAAATACCCTTTACTATATCAAGCTCTGGTCATATAACTTAGAGGAATCCCTGCGTGTAGGCCCTGTTACTGCGAGGACAGACTTTTCACAAGCAGATTACGACGAGCAAAAAAACAAGGATAATACTATTGACTTATTTGATGAATCGGCTGAAGGCCTCAGCAGAAAACTGTACTGGCTCATTAATATAACTGATGATACCAATCTACGGGTTCTATTAAAGGACGACAGACTGGAAGGTCTATTGAAATTGGCTGGGCAGTCAACTGTTACGGTTGATATCTCGGCAGAAAAGAGTAATGCTGATTACTATGAAATCCTAATACCATATAATACGCTAAGTGCTATTGAAAAATATGACAGCCGTTTAAACATTAAGGTATCCGGAGGGGAATTTACTTTAAATAAGGGCAGCATTGATCTTTATGAATTAAAGAACCAAACCCTTTCCGGAGATGTTAAAGAGTCCATGCTTCTTTTGAAAATAACAAAGAGACAGAATCCTAAAAACACATTGGATGCGGGATTAAGGGTTGTATCAAGTGCCTATGACTTGCAAACTACAGCCATAGGCTCTACCCGAACATATGCAGAGATTAATCAAATGATTCATGACATACTTAAAAACCCTGATGCAAGAGGACCTTTTAGTTATGGCATTCTAAACAGGGAGCTTACNTCAATTCTTTCCAATCTTGAAAGATATAGCTATCGCAGTCATGTGGATTTAAAGGATTTAATAAGCAGAGCCTTAGATAAGGTAGAAAAGGAGTTGTCCCGGNATTTAAAGGACATCATTGACGGCGGCAGCGGCCTTACCTCCTGCATAGCACTTGAAAAGACTATTAATGATTTCCCAGACAGTATGGGAATCAGGCTTGAGTACAGATACTATAATGGATTTATTACCCCCATGGCAAACTACGGATCAGGTTTTGAAGAGCCCTCAGGCGGAAAGGGCTATGTTAATCAGTATGTTCTGTTCAGGGTTAAAAAGCCTGGCGAGTTCCTGATTGTCGGAAAGGGGCAGGCAATAGATACACCTGGTATGCCAGTTGATAATGCAATTGCCAGATTATCAAAAAAATATGATCTTTCTAAGGTCTTTGGACAGGGTACCATATATCCCGCTAATCCTATAAAGGGTGAAGAGGCTGTTATGCTTTATGCCTTAGTGACAGGTCAGGAAAATAGAATAACCGGCCTGACAATTACTCAAAAGGCATCGGCATTAGGTCTGGACATAATGGAAAGAAGCATACTTACAGGCTATATGGATAATCAGAGCTCAGTGTCCATAGCAGTAATGCTCTATTGTGACAGGGCCAATATAAACCCATCTTTTATGTATCCCTCCAAGACAATTATCATACAGAATGGAAGAGATATTAATGCCAGATTGTATCCATATGTAGTCCTGGGGGTAGACCTGGACATAATTAAGTTGAACAACAAAGTATTTGATGCAAGTAAGCGAACAACCATCGGCGACATGCTGGATATGGTATCTAAAGTATTAGAAAAATTTGATTAACGAGGGAGATTGAAACGGTGAGGAGAGCAGGTTATGAAGCATAAACTGACTATCAAAATAATATCATTTTTATTAATAATTACATCATTACTTGGATTGATGCCAAATCTGAGTCTTTTTGCAAATACCATGCTGCTGCCGCCTCCAAGTGAGAATCGTGTAACAGATATAGGCTACAGGAGAGAGGAATGGTTTGCTGAGCTTCAGTGGATCCCAAATTCCTTTCCATCCGAGGCCGACGAAAGATATATATATCTTAATTTAAACGAAATTTCAGCTGGATCAGGACAAATAATCCCTGATGCCGTTTCGGTTCCGTTAGGTGGTGCAGCAACGGGCTTTAACCTTACCCCCTATACTCCCGAAGGAATTAAGGCAGGAACAATATACGAGGCCTATTTAAGATCCTCCTATAGTGTTAATCGGGTTTCTGGCCGACATACCGTTACCTCCCAGAAGTCCAATCCCGTCAAATTTTTAACCGGATTGAATGTAAGCCTGGAGTTGATTCCCGGTACAAATAATATAAAAATAAAATGGGATGATGTTTGGGATACTTCAGGTCGAATTAACTATCAGATATTAGTATCGGATACGAAGGGCTTTACTCAGCCACCTGCCATTCCGGATATAGTGGGAAGTGAGGTGGGGAAACCCGGCTCTCATGTTACTGTAAACACTGCAGAGAAAAAGCTTGAATATGTATATACACATGCCATGCCGGGCAGAGAATATTCTATCAAGGTAGTTCCCAAGCCTAATGTTAATGTGGCATGCGCGAAGACTGAGGATATTGTTGCCGTTACAATAAAAACAGATATTCTCTTAAATGCCCAGAAGGTTGGCTATAACAACGAGGGTGACACCATATGGAATTTATTCTGGAATCCTATTGTAATGGGAAGCACCTTTACCCAGGTAGATTACGAGCTTTATCAATATGTTAATGATGATGCTGAGGGTAAGCTTTGCAGGCTGATTCCGGATCAGGACAGTTATCAGATTACAATAAAAAAGGGTGACACCAACTCATACAGCTTCAGAATAGATGCAAAGGCCTATATTCCCGGGTCGGAGGCCCCGATAGATTTCAGGTCAAATAATAAGGTGGAGCTAAAGGAGCAGATTCCGCAGCAGCCTCAGGCTCCTGAAATTGTGGACTCTTTTTCCAAAGCAGTGCCTCCTGTGGATTATGAAGAATCTCTTACTTCCTTTGGCGCCTCCATACTCTGGAAGGCTCCATATACCGGAGATGGAATTATAGATACCAATGTGACCTATGATATATATCTAGTAGAGGATATTCAATATGTTACTGATCCTCCGCCATCAAATTATAGAATTGCCTCAGATATTACTATGGGGCCAGCAAATGAAATAAAGGACGATGAAGGAAGAATTCTTGGATACAGATACGATTTAGAGGGATTAAAGTCAAACTCAACATATTACTTTATCATATATGCCAAGAAAAATTTCCTTGTGCAAAGCCCGGAGCAGGGTTATATGNTTACAAAGCCTTATATATCAAAGCAGGCTGTCAAGGTAATAATCACCAAGCCCGATGCAGGCTATGACAGGCCTATAGCACCGTCATCACCGCCCTTTGGAATAAAGCCCGATGAAAATGGTCAAAGTGTTACCTTTAATAAGGCCAGCCTTGTATTAGATAAAAAGTGGTATGCATTTTTTAATGAGGAGAACGACAGATGGGAGCAGGTATCCTTTGAGGATTATGAAAAGAACAGGCTCTTAGAGCCGGGAGATGATGGATATGAGGATAAGAAGGAGGGTGCCATTGTAAATTACCTGCCCGGTTACTCTGTTGTACCGCATGTAGTAAAGTACAATGAGGCATTGAATGCAGTAAAAGTGCTTTATAATCGTGACTATATTACCTATAGCGATTTATCCCAGCCTGAAATAAAGGCCTTTGAGATCTCGCAGAACAGAGCAATAATTCCTGATTTGACGGATGAAGACAACCAGACCTTTGGCTTTGATATTACAGGACTGACACACAACACCACTTATTTAGCCTGGGTTACAATAGAAAACATTAATGGAACATCATCGGACCCCTCAGACCCTATAATAATCACAACCCCTCCCGATATTCCCGAAATTCCCATAACGCCCACAGTACCGGATGATTTAAATGGTATTGCAGGGCCCAGCTTTGTGGACCTTTTCTGGACATACAGAGCTAACATGGAATACGAGATTAGAGGCGGCACAACTGATTATTTGGACCAAGCCTCAATAAGCAGGCGTATCACATCTGAAGAAATCAGCANCCAGACATATATCAGGATAGAAAACCTCAATCCTGATACGGTGTATTATTTCTGGATTAAGGCCATCAGCAAAAGCAGCAGCGGCGTTGAAGTAGAGTCTGAGTACAGTAATCCTCTGATAATAAAAACAGAGGCCTATAAGCCGCCGGCACCTCCTACAGGCTTTGGTATAAAGCAGGGATCAGACGGAGTAACCGAGAACTCTATCACTTACATGTGGACAGATATAGAGGGATTGGAATATGTGCTGGAATTCTCTGAAGATCTTAACTTTAATCAATCCAGAAAAATTAGTGTCGCGAATGGAAGTCATAGAGTAACTGGACTTATCTCCAACAGAAGATATTATGCAAGACTATATGCATATAATCCTGAAACAGGCTTGTACAGCGAGCCAACAAGAACAGTTCTGGTGATAACCAATAAGAGCAAGAATGAGTACGATTCCAGCTTCGATTTAAACGATGTTATTGGGGGAGATGGGCTTAACATCCCGGGCAAATTGGAGGAGGGAATCTGGGTTGTCTCATCATTAGGAGCCCATGCCCATGTTTTAAGCGAAAGAATTAGGGAGCAGTATGGTCCCATTGTAAAGCTTGATTTATCCACACCTCCTTCAAGAACTAGTACTATAAGACTCGAATTAAGCTCGGTTGTCATTGATACCTTAGCAGGCCTTAAAAAGGAGCTGTATCTGGTATTGCCATGGGGTCAATATACCATTAGTCCGGGGACCTTCCATACGGATGAGTACTTCAAGCAAATAACTATAAATAAGGAGGTAGCCTTCAGGTTAGAAACCGTATCTCCTTCAAGTGAATACAGGACCTCATCTACAATGGAGCTTAAAACACCCGTTACCGACTTTAGGTTTTCATACATAGAGGATCTCGTTAATAATTCTGCTCCGTGGAGCTTGCCTATAAATACACTTTCCACACCAATCAGGGTTGAGCTTCCTGTGGCAAATATCAACAGATATTCCCAGGGCCAGTTAAGAGTATTTAACTATAGTCCCTCGCTGGGATGGGCGAGGATGGCGGCTTTCACAGATTATGATTCTGGAAGTGTAATTGGCCAGATGGAGAGACCCGGAGCAATAGCTGTTGCAACCGAGGGGGTAAAACCATCAACCACAACTCCGAATTATGTTAAGGAAAGCCTGGAAAGAGTGCAATCAATTTATGATTTAAAAAGTATAAAAAACAAAGCCTTTAACCATAATAGTTTAATGACACAAAAGGATGCGTTTATGCTNGTATTTGATGTTTTAGAAGCCGAATATGATGAATATGATGTTGTAAACAAGGCTGTAAGTTCGGGTTTCGCAAACTCCACCATGGATGTTACAAGCACACACATGCGCCGGGATAAGGCTGTAGATATATTAGTAAAGCTTTATAAGTTTAAAACCCGTGAGAGCNCGGTTCCTACAAAACCTACCCTTTGGTCCCATTATACAGATCTGTCAAAGGCGGAAGGAAGATATCTGAATTCATACAAATTTGCGTTAGAAATTGGAATAATTCAAGGNAATTCCATTAATTCTGCATATCCTGACAGAATGGTAACATTAGGTGAATTCATAGTCATGCTTGACAGAACATTACGCATATGTGGTGATTTATAACAAATTAATTATCCAATCTTTTATTTAGTTAATGATTATTTACCATGATTGAAAAAGCGTTATAAGTCTATAATAATAACATTGGAACTTCGTTATATGGACGAAAGCTTTCAATACCAATTGTTACATATTTATATGAGGTGAAGTGTATGGGAGCTTTTGTTATTAACGGGGGAAAACCCTTATTTGGTTCTGCAGTAATTTCCAGTTCAAAAAATGCGATTTTGCCGATTATATCAGCGTGTCTTCTTACAGACGAGGAGTGTATCATTAAGCAGATTCCAGGCTTGGATGATGTTACCGGTATGTGTGAACTTGTATCGAACCTTGGAGCAGATGTCAGGGTAGATGGGAAAACGAGAAATATTTATATATGCGCTAAGTCTCTTAGTGGGCATACAGCAGAATATGAGCTAGTAAGCAAGTTGAGGGCTTCATTTTTGGTTATGGGTCCTCTTTTAGCGAAAGCAGGAAAGGCTAAGGTTGCCCTTCCTGGGGGATGTCCTATAGGAAGCAGACCTGTAGATCTTCATTTGAAGGGATTTGAGGCCATGGGGGCTCAGATTGATAATGGGCATGGCTTCATTGAGGCCAGGTGTCCTGGTAATAAATTGAAGGGAACCACTATCTATTTGGATTTTCCCAGTGTAGGAGCTACCGAAAATCTTATTACGGCAGCAGTGCTGGCAGAAGGTCAGACAATCATTGAAAATGCAGCTTCAGAGCCTGAAATAGTTGATTTGGCATCCTTTTTGACTAAAATGGGCGCAAAGATTTCGGGAGCGGGAACTGATACAATAATAATCGACGGAGTTGATAAGGTAAATGGTGCTGAGCATACTATAATGCCCGACAGGATAGAGGCAGGCACNTTTATGACAGCCGCAGCGCTAACAGGCGGAGATATAACATTACTTAATGTTGTGCCAGAGCATTTAAAACCGGTGACNGCGAAGCTTCGCGAATCTGGCATGGAGATTATCGAAAATGGTAATTCAGTAAAGGTAAGGGGTATAGCAAGGCCCTCAGCATTAGATATTAAGACTCACCCTTTCCCGGGGTTTCCTACCGATATGCAGGCCCAATTATCGGCATACTCATGCTTTGCAGAGGGAACAAGTGTTATAGTAGAAACAATATTTGAAAACAGGTTTATGCATGTAAACGAGCTTAGGAGGATGGGCGCACAAATCAGGGTAGATGGAAGAACGGCCATTATTGAAGGAATAGAATCCTTGCAGGGCGCNCAGGTCAGGGCCACAGATTTACGGGCAGGAGCGGCATTGGTTATTGCAGGTCTGGCAGCAAGAGGGACTACCGAGGTTTTGGATATTCATCATATTGACAGAGGCTATGAATTTATAGAGAATAAATTACAGAGGCTTGGAGCTGATATAAGAAGAATTTAAGAAAAAGGAGGTTTAGCATGGCCGACAAAGATCAATATAGTTTTTTTGCTTTTTTATCCCGCATGCGTCATATTTACAGGTGGAGCCTGATGCGTAATGTAAACAGGGAGAACATTATGGAGCATAGCCTTCAGGTTGCCATGATAGCACATGGTCTTGCTGTTATTAATAACAAAATTTTCGGAGGCAATGCTGATCCNGAGAAAACTGCTCTTCTTGCAATTTATCACGACAGTAACGAGACTATAACAGGGGATCTTCCCACGCCTATAAAGTATTTTAATCAAGGCATGGAAAGCTCGTATAAGGATTTAGAGACTATATCAAAGCATAAGCTATTGTCCTTATTGCCTGAAGAATTGGCCGAGAGCTATAAAGAAATATTATTTTATGATGAAACAAGCCTGGAGGGGAGGCTTGTGAAGGCGGCGGACAGAATTTGTGCTTACATAAAATGCGTTGAGGAGCTGAAGGCTGGAAACGCAGAATTTCAAAAAGCTCAGCAATCTATTTTAAAGAGAATTCTAGGGCTGAATCTACCCGAGATAGACTATTTCATGAATCATTTTATGCATCCCTTCTGTCTCACCCTTGATGAGCTAAACTAAAATTACTTATTTGAAATGAGGATTATTATGAAAGCAGTTATAACCGTTATAGGCACTGATAAGATTGGAATCATTGCATCAATTACCAATATCCTGGCAAAGGCAAATGTTAATATCTTAGACATATCTCAGACCATTATGCAAAATATCTTTAGCATGATAATGCTGGTTGATACAGATAAAATGAGTATGGAGTTTACTAAGTTAGGAGAGCTCTTGCAGCAGGAGGCTGAGGCTTTGGGGGTGGATATACGGCTTCAAAGGGAAGAAATATTCACAAGTATGCACAGGATATAGGGGTGGAGATAAAATGTTTAATAGAAACGATATACTGGAAACAGTTAATATGATTTCTCAGGAGAATCTGGACATTCGCACAATTACTATGGGTATATCCCTCAGAGATTGTGCCTCAGATAGCCGAAGGGTTGTTGAGCAACGGATCTACGATAAAATAACCCGTTATGCTCAGAATCTTGTTAAAACCGGGGAAGCAATTGAAAAGGATTTTGGAATTCCCATTATTAATAAAAGAATATCAGTCACGCCAATATCAATTGTGGCAGAAAGCAGTGATGAGGACGACTTTGCCCTTTATGCAAAGGTGTTGGATAATGCAGCAAAGGCTGTTGGTGTTAATTTTATAGGAGGATTTTCTGCCCTTATACATAAGGGATATACCAAAGGTGACCGCCTGCTTATCAAGGCTATTCCTGAAGCTCTTTCCACCACCGAAAGGGTATGTGCATCGGTGAATGTGGCAACAACAAAAGCCGGCATTAATATGGANGCAGTCAAGGAAATGGGTCATGTTATCAAGGAATGTGCCGAGAAGACAAAGGACAATGGAGCGGTTGCTTGCTCGAAGCTCGTTGTGTTCGCAAATGTTCCTGAGGATAATCCTTTTATGGCAGGTGCTTTTCATGGGGTAGGAGAGCCAGAATGCGTTATCAATGTGGGAGTAAGCGGTCCGGGTGTTGTAGCCAATGCCGTAAGAGGCTTAGATCCTGCTGCAGATTTTGGCATGATTTCAGAGACCATAAAGAGAACAGCCTTTAAGATAACTAGAGTAGGCCAACTTGTGGCTCAGGAGGCTTCAACAAGGTTGAATGTGCCCTTTGGAATTGTAGACCTGTCTTTGGCCCCGACNCCTGCAATAGGTGATAGCGTAGCCCACATTCTTGAAGCAATGGGTCTGGAGCGTTGTGGTACTCATGGAACCACTGCCGCATTGGCTCTTTTGAATGACGCTGTTAAAAAAGGAGGCGTTATGGCCAGCTCATATGTAGGGGGATTAAGTGGGGCCTTTATTCCGGTAAGCGAGGATGCAGGTATGATTGAGGCCGTTAAGGCTGGCGCCCTGTCCATTGAAAAACTTGAGGCCATGACCTGTGTATGCTCTGTAGGCCTTGATATGATCGCCATACCCGGAAACACTTCTGCGGCCACAATATCTGCTATAATTGCAGACGAAGCTGCTATAGGTATGGTTAACAGCAAAACCACTGCAGTTCGCATCATTCCTGTACCGGGAATGAAGGAGGGCGACATAGTCGAGTACGGCGGACTTTTCGGCAGTGCACCTATAATGAGGGTTAACCCCTTTTCTTCAGAAAACTTCATCAGTAGAGGGGGCAGAATACCTGCACCACTACAAAGCCTTAAGAATTAATGGTGAGGGGGACTGTATGGTGAGACAGGGAACCGTCCCCTGTCCCACAATGAGGAGGTATTGTTTTGGAAAAGAGATACTTTGCAGTTGGTGACATAGTTGAGTTAAAAAAAAGCCACCCCTGTGGGAGTAAGAATTGGAAAATACTCAGAACAGGAGCGGATTTTCGCATAGAATGTCAAGGGTGTAAGCATTCGGTAATGGTTACACGGGTTAAGTTCGAAAAGAGCGTGAAGAGAATAGTCACAGCTGAAGGAAGCTCTCAAGATCAGTAAAATCCTTATTAAAGCAATAACGGTTTACAGATACATTTGTATCATTTAGAGCTTCTGATATGGCGTTAAAGCTCTTTTCAAAATTATATTTAATCAGTATTTCGGTCTGTGAGAATGAAACCGGGTATATGTCCTCTGCAATATTCTCTATTAGGGAAGGGACCTTGCTTTCCGAATAAGGAGTTGCATGGGGATCGTTAATTCTTATNACCTCAAATTCGAGATCATAGGATTTTGAATCATTGATAAGTATTTCTATATCAGAAGTAAAAATCTTCGCCATATCCCTCTTAAGAGTTTTCTTCTGTTTCTCAATATTTTTAAAGCCCTCTAATAAAGGGGCCATATGATTGGCAATAGTATCAAATATGAGGGTGTTCTCCTCATCACTAAAGGCCCCCTGTTTAATCTTAAAAATGAATATTGCACCAACGAGCACAGTATCATATTGCTCCATGGTCATGGGGATAATAATAACTCCTGAATTATCGGATACCTTTGATGCGAACTCATGGCCCAAAACCTCTGGNAATTTTTCAGATTCGGCTTCAAAGACCATGCTGCCCCTTTTTAAGGGTTGCATAGCAGAGGTAATCTGGATGATGCTGCCCTCTTCCAGCAAATCTGTGGACATACTGGCACGGAAAAAGCCATTTTCTTCGTCATAGAGTGCGATAAGGGCTTTTTCAACATCAAAGGACACTGTGAGAGTGTTGAGTGTTAGTTCAATCAGTGTTTTACTGTCAATAGCTGAATTTATATTCTTAGAAAGACGATTTAATGTAATCATTCTGTCCAGCTTTTCTTGCAGGAGCTTTTTCTGATCATTGACCNTTTTTATATGGAGGGCATTGGACAAAGCAATGTAGGTGTAGGATGCAAGGCTATCAACAAGTTCAAAGGCGCTCTTCTTATAGTCAAAGCCTGTCACCGTCTTACCTAAGGTTACAAATCCGAGGATTTGCTTGTTCTCGCCAATTATTAACACTATGTATTTGGCCTTAAGATTATCTATTAATGAATCAGCTCCGGAAAACAAATCCTGAAAATGCATAAGATCTTCTTTTGAGGATAAGTCAAGAATCTCCTTCTTTATTTCCACATGTACATTATATTCTACGCTTAGACTTAAGTTTTTGGAGGCTGTGCTGTCAAAAACATCACGGTANGCCTTAAGGGCATACTTCTCCGAGGCTTTGTCATATAGTACAAACCCTGTATTTGCGCTCTGGGTAAGCTCAGAAAACACATCGACAGCCAGCTTGAACAGTTGATCCAGTCTATGCTCGGTAAGCATTGCCTTAGCCGACTGGTTTATTGCAAAGAGGTTAAAAATCTTTTCGTCCAATTCCTTGTTGCTTTCCTGCAGCTGTTCAAGTCTGCTGGTACTTTGCAGGGAATTGTTGAAAAGATTCATCAACGTTTCGCAAACCAATATATCGTTTTCATTAAAGGGGGCTGATATTTTTTGCGACAGCAGGAAAAAGCCATAGAGCTTATTTTCAATAGCCAGAGGTATCATGACGCTTGCATCAAGGGCATCTAAAACATCAGAGGAAAAATAATTGTTAAGGGAGTCTCTACCCCATAAGACATTTCCTACAAAAAGAGCAAACTCAGAAAGCTCAGGTGTAATATCAATATAAGAATCAAGGCTTTCTATGGCACGCTTTCTGACAAGCTCAAATCTGTTGCCTTTCAAAATAAACAGTGCATTTTTTTCTACGGTGAGCATCTCGTTTACAAAGTCGAAGGCAGCCTCTGTGATTTGTTGTAGTGTAAGCTTGTTGGAGAAAAAGCGGATAGCCTCTAAGAGCCCCAGATATCTATATAAGTCTGTTCCACTGTCGTTTCTAACATCTTGTTCGATTTTTTTTAAAATATCATTATACTGCTCAGACATTTGGCACCTCACATAGTTCTTAATTCGTTGTCTTTAACATAATAGGTAACTAAAGGCTCTGGATTAAGAAGTTCTTCAAACTGATTTTTTATTTCTAATCTGACCTTTGGATACATTCGGGTTTTTGCAATAATAGCTCCTTCACCCGGGGTTTTTAAAAATTCATTGAGTTGTTTACACTCATACTCAAGGTCTTTGATTAATTCTTTAATAAGGGCATATTCATTCTTTAAGTCTTCATAGGNTTTAATCTGGTCGTTGGGAAGGTTGGCTCTGCCGCTATAAACCTGGAGCCTTTGTCTTACCTTTACCAGGCTTTGCTTAAGTTCCTGGAGCCTTTGAAGGCCTTTATCAAGCTCCATCTTTAATTCGTTACGGTTAAAACCGTTTACCTTTACAACGGTGCGTGATTCAGCTTTATTGCCTATTTCAGCAGCTACGATCTGTATGTCTGCTTCGACCCTTCCCCCAATAATTTTTCCTTTAGGTGATTCAATAATTACCTGTTTGGCCTTCACATTTGAATTCATGCAGTAAAATCCCACATATACGCTGCCTTCGCATTCGACAGTAATATCAGATAAAAACTTTACATACAGATTCTTTTTGCAGCGAATGACTGCTCTGTTTCTGCCGGTAATACCGCCTTTAATATAAATATTGCCTTCGTGGCTGGATATTTTGTCAGCAGCTCCTACGCCATACTCGCCTAGGATTTCCACATCATTACTTGCCTCGACACTGAAATTATCTTCAACGGTCCCTTTTATAGACAAATACCCATCAAAATCTATATTACCTGTTGAAAAGTCAACATCTCCTTTAATTTCAAGAAAATCATATACTCCGATGGAATCACCTTTATAATAGACTGCTCCATTCTTTTTTGAATATAAGGTGGTAACACCGTTTTCGTAATGGTCCTGGACAGAGACACGGTCAAACAATAAGGGTAAATTTCGTCCCGGAATAGGGGGGATCTGTTTACCTGTCACTGTCTTTCCCGGAAATCCTGGCGTCGGCTCAATTCGTTCACCGAGCCATTCTCCCTTCTTGATGTGATTTATAAGATTTAATTCGTAATGGTTAACCTTACCCTGATCAATCACCTGGGGTTTTAGCTCAGAAGTTTCATATAGCTTTATCACTGCATCCTTTCCATTTTCAGGAGGAGTACCCTCAGCAATTATATATTCAACTCCAGGCTTAAGCTGCCCCGTTAAGATCTGTGTATTTATTCCAAAGACTATTCCTGCAGCCTTAAGTTCATCATAAATTTCTTTAACAAGGTTTACGCGGTTCTCCGCAGACAGGTCAGACTCATGCATATACAGTGTCATATAGGCCTTAAGCTTGTCCTCGGGTATTCTCAGATTGATACGCTGACGTAGCGTGCCAAAAACCTCAGGCCCTCTGGGAGCATGAGTTATTACATTTTTCAATGTCATGAAGCTAGTAATTTTTACTGTTGGCAAAGAATCAAGTACAAGACTGTTAAACTTCTCAAGTGGAAATCCCTGTTTAAATGATTGGATATAAAAAAGTTCAGAATCTTGAATGATTTCAAAGTATTCATTTTGGTAAAGTATAAATGCCATTCTGTCACACCTCNCAAAGGGATATAGTATATATCCCACAAATACAACACATTAATCCATAATTTTTACAACAAGTGAATAAATGCATTAAAATGGTGTAGCCTTCAGGTTTGGCACAACTCTTTAAACTTTTTGCACAAACCAAAGAAAATAGCCTGCTAAACATCCAGCCTATTCAAAAATATTCCACCACATTATACGGGCCTTTTCCATGCAATAAGCACTATATTGTTTTATAATAATACATAATGGGAATAAAAAGATGTAAATTCCCCCCACATTATTTATATCGGAAGGGAACGGTAAATGATTAACTGGAAAGTGCATAATGACACAATTATATTGATAGATTTAGAACATTTTGATCCAGTACATACCTTTGAGTGTGGACAATGCTTCAGATGGCAACGGGTCGATTACGGAAACTGGTTCGGGGTAGCTAATAATCGTACTTTAGAGCTGGAATGGACAGGAAAAGACCTAGTGCTTCATAACACTAGTGAAGAGGATTTTTTAAACATCTGGTATATATATTTTGATTTGGGAAGAGACTATGGAGAAATAAAGAGCAAGCTTTCAAAAAATGATCCTGTTATGCAAAAAGCCATTGACTTTGGTGGAGGCATTCGACTTTTAAGACAGGATTTTGAGGAAACGTTGGTTTCCTTTTTAATATCGCAAAATAATGGAATTCCCCGTATAAAAAAGATTGTTGAAGACCTGTCCAGAAAATTTGGTGAACCCATAACTGGATCGGTTCAGGATGCATATTCCTTTCCCTCATGTAAAAGGCTTGCAGAAACAAGTCTGGAGGAGCTTGCCTCTGTTAGGGCAGGTTATAGGGATAAGTATATATATAAGGCAACAAGGCAAGTATGTATGAGGGAGGCAAACATGGATACAGTTTCAAAGGGGAGCCTTGAACAAGCGCGTTCGGAGCTTCAAAAGCTCTATGGCGTTGGACAGAAGGTAGCGGATTGCACTCTTTTATTCAGCGGAACCAGATATGATATTTTCCCCATAGATAGATGGGTCAAAAGAGTGATGGCTGAGCTTTACCTTGGATACGAGGCCTCCAATGAGGAGATCGAAGATTTTGCCAAAGAAAAGTTCGGGGATCTGGCAGGCTTCGCCCAGCAATACCTATTCTACTATGCAAGGGAGCAAAAAATAGGCATGTAAAAAGCGAGCCAATGAATCAGCTCGCTTTTTAATGGTGACCCCAAGGGGATTCGAACCCCTGTTACAGCCGTGAAAGGGCCGTGTCTTAACCTCTTGACCATGGGGCCATCTTTGGTGGCGGCGGTAGGAGTTGAACCAACGACACCGCGGGTATGAACCGCGTGCTCTAGCCATCTGAGCTACGCCGCCATGGCAAGCGCCAAGCTCAATTTGCTGCGTGACGCTATTACATAATAGCAAAGACCAAATTGAGAGTCAAGTCTTTTTTGAAAAAACCAATTTTTATATCTCTGCATGATGGACGTTATCAAACTTTAAGCAATAAACATGATCAATTTATCTTGCTATATATTTGGATTTTTTGAAACAGGTGAGGTTAATAAAGCTCACCTGTTTCAGTATTAAGAAAAGGATTTTTCTGATCTTTTATAATTAAACTGAGGTATATCCGCCATCAACTTTAATATTCTGACCAGTAATGTAAGAAGCCTCATCACTTGCCAGGAAAACTGCTGCAGCGTTTAACTCGCCTTCACGGCCATAGCGGCGAAGGGGAACTGTTGCTTCCATAAACTTAGTAAAGGCTTCAGTATTTAGGGTATCTGCTGTTAGTTCGGTTTCAAAATATCCGGGGCTTATAGTGTTACAAGTAATATTATACTTGGCTAATTCAGCGGCAACCGCTCTGGTGAAATTAATAACGCCGCCCTTTGAAGAATGGTATGCAACTGTATCCATAGCAGTGTTACCAACCTGTCCATAAATAGAAGCTATATTAATAATTCTTCCATATCTATTCTCAACCATATTTTTCGCGAATGCTCTGGTAACCTTAAATACACTTGTCAAGTCAGCTCGAAGAGTGAAACTCCAGTCCTCATCTGTCATTTCAAGAACGCCGGCATTTCTTGAAGATCCAGCGTTGTTAACAAGAATATCTACCTTACCATAATACTCTACAGCTTCTTTAGCTGCTTTATTTACTGCATCTGTATCGGTAACATCGCATTGAAGAGCCAAACACCTGACCCCAAAAGCCTTTATTTCTTCAGCAACTTTATTTAATTTTTCAAGTCTCCTTGCCATTATGACCAGATCCGCACCTTGCTTAGCAAATCCGAGTGCCATTTGGCGTCCTAATCCTGATGATGCTCCTGTAACTGCTGCAACTCTTCCATGTAAATCAAACATAAAATCGCCCTCCTGCTGAAATACTTTGTTATTTATTTAACAATTTTATTGTAGCAAAGCTCCATTATCTTGTCAAGTATACAATATACAAAATGTGCATATAAAAACTTACACTTTTTATACAATTTTATACAGTAAATTAGATTAATACTGTGATTTATCAATCATTGATTATGATTTACAAAAGATAGCTATTATATAACACAAGAAAATGAAACTGTGGCAGAAGATTATGGATGAGTACAAAAGTAATTAAGTTGATTAACTTTTTCGGACTGTGTTATTCTATATACATGATGTAGGCATAATTTATACTATACAAAGGTTCAAGGCTTGAAAAAACAAAATATTGTGAAGGGATTTGAGGCGTATTAAGGAAAGAATTTATACAATACCTATTAATGAGGCATTTGATCAGGATGTGGAGTGCCCGCTTTGTATTTGTGAGGATAAGTTGGAAAATGACGCTCTTGAATACGCAGTCGGTCCTGCCATGATGGAGCCTGATTTTAGAATCGAGACCAATAAGAACGGATTTTGTAAAAATCATTTTGCAAGGCTTTATGCCCTTAAGCAAGAAAAGCTGCCCCTTGCATTGGTTATAGATACCCATCTGAATGAGCAGATTAAGGAAATAGAGACTATATTCAACAAGCATAGATCAGAATTAAAAGCTCTCAGCTCAAAAGGGGTGCTGGAGGCTATTCCCGACAGGATAAAGGGCAAAAGCAATTCTGCTGCAAAGGCGGCAGCTAAATTAATAGATAAGCTTAGGGAATTGAAGAATTCATGCTCTGTGTGCAATAAAATGAATAATAACATGGACAAACTAATTGAAAACACATTGTATTTATATGACAAGGAACCAGAATTTAAAAAGAAGTTCCAAAACACCAAGGGCTTTTGTCTTAAGCATGTTGAGGATATGATAGATAAATCTGGGAAGGCATTGTCTCCAGAGAAACAGGCTCAGTTTCTGATAGATTTATTTGATCTAGAAATAAAAGAGCTAAAAAGAATAAATGAAGACATACATCATTTTACTTTGATGTTTGACTACAGGAATGCTGAATCGGATTGGAAAAACTCCAGGGATGCTGTGCCTAGAAGCATTGAAAAGATCTGCGGCTCAAGCAACCTAAAGTGAGACAGCGACACTGGGGCGAGACAGGGGGGCGGTGTCTTACGCGGCTCACGCGACTTGAGACAGGTAACGGTTCGGTGTCTTATTTACCATGTGTTATTTATTGTTACGGAGGACACGGATGATGCAGAAAAAAACAGAAGGTAAAAGATATAGTTTTCAGGATTTACAGGATATAATGGCTACCTTAAGATCCCCGGAGGGATGTCCCTGGGACAGGGAACAGGATCATAACAGTCTAAAAAGATATTTGATAGAAGAGGCCTATGAGGTTTTGGATGCGATTGATGCAAAAAGTCCGGCAAAATTGTGTGACGAGCTTGGTGATTTACTTCTGCAGGTTATATTCCATGCCCAGATAGCNAAGGAGAACAAAGAGTTTGATTTTGATGATGTAGCTCACGGGGTAAGTGCCAAAATGGTAAACAGGCACAGGCATGTGTTTGGCGAGGAAGACGCGGAAAACTCCGATGATGTAATGTCAATCTGGGAAAAAGTCAAGAAGGAAGAAAAGGGTTTGAAGACTCAGACACAGGTGCTAAAGGACATTCCGGCTAATCTTCCAGCCCTTATGAGGAGCTTTAAAGTGCAGCAGAAGGCGGCTCAGGTGGGCTTTGACTGGGACAACATTCAGGGTGCTATGGATAAGGTTAAAGAGGAAATAGGTGAGCTTGAGGCTGCCTATGAAGGAAATATTAAAGAGAAGATAGAAGAGGAGCTTGGAGACTTATTGTTTGCCGTAGTAAACGTTTCAAGGTTTTTAAAGGTTCAACCGGAACTGGCTCTGTCGGCAACAGTAAACAAGTTTATTCGAAGGTTTGAGTGGGTAGAAAAGAGTGCTACCAACCAGGGAAAGAAGCTTGAGAATATGACTTTAGAGGAAATGGACGAATTGTGGGATGAGGCTAAGATACTCGAAAGGCAAGANAAGGGGGGGAAATAGCGTTGCGGATAGATAAATTCTTGAAGGTCAGTAGAATTATTAAAAGAAGAACCCTTGCAAATGAAGCATGCTCAAAGGAAAAGGTTTCAATTAACGGGCGGATAGCCAAGCCGGGGACCGAGGTTAAGGTGGGGGATATTGTGGAAATTCAGTTTGGACAAAATACTACAAAACTTAAGGTGCTAAAAACGGCCGAGCATGTTAAAAAGGAAGATAGTATAGAAATGTATGAGCTCATGTAGATGGGCTCAATTTTTTTGGTAATATTTCATCTGGTGGTTATATGTGTGGATGCTAGTGCATACAATTCATGAGCAGAACCTTTCCTCTGTTTAATTATTATAGCCACTAGGAGGTGCTGTTATGGCTGATGAAAGAAAAAACTATGAACAAAGGTCTCAGAATCTGGTTTTAAAGGACAGAAGGCGCCTAATGATATCGGGAGTGAGGCATGTAGAAAGCTTTAATGAGGAATGTATAGTTCTTGATACCGAGCTTGGNATATTGGTGATCAGGGGAATCGCCATGCATATTAACAAGTTGAATGTCGAGACCTCTGAGATAGATGTAGAAGGCGAAATAGGATCATGCGAATACCTTGACAATAGTGGGCCACAAAGAAAAGGAGGCTTCTTCTCGGGATTGTTCAGATAGAGAGGAGGCTTAAACATGGGAGATCAAGCTATTTATGAATTGACTGTTTTCGCTGGAGCCGGCATAGCTGGTTTAGTCATAGCCTTTATTTATGATATGTTCAGATTAAAAAGGCGGGTGGTAAGAACCAGGGCTACTTTTGTACATTTTGAGGATATTCTATTTTGGATAATTGCAGCAGTTGTTTTCTTTTTATCATCTTACATTGTTAGCAGTGGTGAAACTAAATTATACTTCTTTGCAGGNACTTTTTTGGGTGGAGCATTATATTTAGCAATTTTAAGCAGGCCTATTCTACTTATACTGACAACCATTATTAAGATTATTGCATGGCCATTTATAAAAATATATGGACTTATAAANCCTGTTTTAAAGCTTTTGTTTATGCGTTATAAGAAAGCAACTGGAGCCATAAACAACAGAATCGCATTACAAAAATACAGAGTTAAGGTTGACTTTAACAGACTGAAAAATGCAATAACCAAAAAGTAGTGAAACCCATAAAAGCCTTGTTAGATGGCAGCAAACGGTGGTATAATATAACATATAATGTTTTACATAAGAAAAAGGATTGATGTGTAGTGGCCGTACAGAAGAAAAAAAAGAGCTGGTGGATGGTGCCTCTTTTAGCAGGAGTGCTTATATATGCAGCTTTTACCTTTACATCTCAATCCCATGAGATGTATATTCTGAATCTAGAAATTAAACAGCTTGAGCAGAAGATTGCGAAAGAAGAGGAAGAAAGGCTGAGGCTATTAGAGGAATTAGACGATATTTCCAGCTATGACAACATCGAGAAACTTGCCAGAGAGAAGCTTGGCATGGTTAAAGACGGAGAGAGAGTCTTCGTGGATATTAATAAATAGATATAGGATAATNACAGGCGACCTTATGGTCGCCTNTAATTTCATTAACTATACAATTCATAATAAAAATTTCTGATATTGAATTTACAACTTCAATTCCTTTAGAATTTCCTTTAATGTATGGGCAGATTTTGAAAGAAGTTGCCGTTCTTCTTCAGACAGAGGCACATCAAGAATATGATTTATACCATTTCGGTCCACAATGGTGGGGACACTAATAGCCACATCTGATATACCGTATTGCCCCTGAAGAACGCTGGACACAGTTAATATCGAGTGCTCATTGCGCATTATGGCTTCAGCTATCCTCTCTACAGCCAAAGCAACGGCATAGTAAGTGGCACCCTTCGCTTCAATAATTCTATATGCTGAATTTTTGACCTCATTGAAAATCTTGTCCATGTTCTGACTGTCAGAGCATTTATTGCAATACGAGCAGTAGGAGTCAAGGGACATCCCGGCAATATTGGTTAAGCTCCATGCAGGAAGCTCTGTATCACCATGTTCTCCTAATATATAACCGTGAACATTTCTTGAATCAACTCCCGCGTGCTCCCCAATCAGATACTTGAATCTGGCGGTGTCAAGAACAGTTCCCGATCCCAATACTCTGTTTATGGGGAACCCTGACACCTTCCAGGTGACATATGTCAAAATGTCCACAGGGTTTGTTACAACAAGTAATATACATTTGTCAGGATCATTATACTTTACAACCTGCGAAACGATATCCTTAAAAACCGCGGTGTTTTTGTGAACCAGATCCAGGCGGGTTTCCCCCTCCTTCTGGTTGGCGCCGGCTGTTATTATTACCAGATCAGAGTCCTTGCTGTCTGAATAGGTGCCTTGATAAATTTTAACCGGCCTTGCAAAGGGAAGACCATGATTTAAGTCCATTTCCTCGCCTTTTGCTTTGGTGGTATTCAAATCAATAAGCACCATCTCTGAAAACAACCCGTTAAGCATAAGGGTATATGCCGTAGTGGAACCAACAAATCCAGTACCTATAACGGTTACCTTATTAATTTCCTTTTTAATCATGGCATTCACTCCCTTTCCGAACAATACAGGGGATGGTTTCGTGTCCCCTTGTGTTAATGTCTCCCTGTCTCACGGTCACATTAGCTTTTTGCAGCNATTTTTGCCCAGGTATCTTTAAGTCCGACAGTTCTGTTGAAAACCAGTGCATCGGGTTTGGAATCCTTGCTGTCAATACAGAAGTAACCGGTTCTTAAGAACTGGAAGCGGTCTCCCGTCTGGGCATCCTTTAAGGATGGTTCAACCTTGCTGTGNTTTAAAACTATAAGGGACTCTGGATTTANATTATCCTTATAATCTCCGCCTTCAGGGATCTCGTCAGGATTCTCCACATTAAAGAGCAAGTCATAAAGTCGAATCTCAGCATCAATAGCATGCTTTGCTGATACCCACTGGATAGTTCCTCTGACCTTACGGCCGTCTGGCGACTCACCACCCCTGGAAGCAGGGTCGTAGGTAGCTCTTACCAATGTTACATTTCCATCTTCATCGGTTTCATAATCGACACATTTAATAAAATAAGCATTCTTCAAGCGGACCTCTCCACCGGGCTTTAATCTAAAATACTTCTTTGGAGGGTCTATCATGAAGTCATCCTGATCGATATAGATTTCCTTAGAAAAGGGAACCTTCCTTGTACCTCGTTCAGGACNTTCAGGATTATTCTCCACATCGAATTCCTCTGTTCTATCCTCGGGATAGTTCTCTATAATAACCTTTAGTGGATTTAGTACTCCCATGACTCTGTCTGCGGACTTATTAAGNTCCTCACGGACACAATGCTCCAAAAGGCCCCAGTCAACGGTACTGTTAGTCCTTGATACACCTACAAGGTCAATAAAGTTTCTTATAGCCTGCGCCGTAAAGCCTCTTCTTCTTAATCCGCAAAGAGTAGGCATCCTCGGGTCGTCCCAACCTGAGACATATTCTTTTTCCACAAGTTCCCGAAGCTTTCTCTTACTCATTACAGTATAGTTGATATTCAGCCTTGAAAACTCGTACTGACGAGGCGGACTCTCGATTTCCAGCTTTTCCAAGAACCAGTCATATAAAGGCCTGTGATCAGCATATTCAATTGAACAAAGTGAATGTGAGATACCCTCTATAGCATCCTGAAGGGGATGAGCAAAATCATACATAGGATAAATGCACCATTCATCCCCTGTACGATGATGATGCTCCTTCTTGATACGATAAATNACAGGGTCTCGCATGTTGATGTTAGGTGAGGACATGTCTATTTTTGCCCGTAATACTCTTTCNCCGGTATCGAATTCACCCTTACGCATTCTTTCGAAAAGATCAAGGGATTCCTCTATGGGCCTGTCGCGCCAGGGGCTGTTCTTCCCGGGCTCAGTCAAGGTTCCGCGGTATTCGCGGATTTGATCAACATCAAGCTCATCCACATAGGCCAGGCCTTTTTTTATCAATTCTACTGCATAATTATATATTTTTTCGCTGTAGTCNGATCCGTAATATAGTCTGTCCTCAAAATCGAATCCCATCCATTTGATATCTTCTATTATGGCATCAACATATTCCACATCCTCCTTGGAGGGATTTGTATCATCAAAACGCAAATTGCATTTTCCACCATATTTGTCGGCGATACCAAAATCTATGCACATAGCCTTTGTATGGCCAATGTGTAGGTATCCGTTGGGTTCGGGCGGAAAGCGTGTGTGAATCTCTTTTACGCGTCCGGTCCGAAGATCTTCTTCAACTATTTCTTCAATAAAGTTCTTCTGCTTTTTCTCCATTTCGTCCATGAAAAAACCACCTTTTTCTATTTAATGGCTTATACAACCATAGTATCAAGCTTATTTTAAGTATAGAGTATCCATTGCTGAAAGTAAATATGAGGGAATAATGACTTGATAAAGCTATTCCCCAATGATTTTTATAAGAAGACGCTTATTGCGCTTTCCGTCAAACTCTCCGTAAAAGATTTGCTCCCAGGGCCCGAAGTCCAGTTTCCCGTTTGTAACTGCAACCACAACCTCGCGTCCCATTATTTGACGCTTAAGATGAGCATCAGCATTATCCTCATAGCCATTATGGGCATATTGTGAATGGGGTTTTTCGGGAGCTAATTTTTCAAGCCATTTCTCGAAATCGGCATGAAGACCGGACTCGTCATCATTTATGAAAACGCTGGCAGTAATATGCATGGCATTAACTAAAACCAATCCTTCTTTAATTCCACTTTCATTCAGGCATTTTACAACCTCTGGTGTGATGTTAATGAAAGCTCGTCTGGTATTGGTGTTGATATAAAGCTCCTTGCGGTATGATTTCATATGAGTATCCCATCCTTTCATTTGCGGTTACTATCATTAATTATAGTGGTATATATATTGTACTAATAGTATCAATATAAGTATCCGATATATTTGGAAACGTATACCTTTATAATAAAGATAGATAAGAAAGTATTCAAGTCTTTTGATTTGGCAGGGGTTAGGACCAGATGAGATTAAACCGAAAAACAAGATTAAGGCAAAAAACAAAGAAGATGACCTTATTAGGTTATATTGTTGAGATTATTTACATTCTTGTATGTCTGGGCTTGGTTCTTCTCGCAGTTGTNTCATTTCTTGTAAACAAGAATGCCATTTATATTAATAATCAGGAGATATTTACTAAATTGTTAGGCTTGCTCGCACTAATGTTGTCGTTAAATACATTATTTCATTATTATCTGCTAAGAAAAAGCTTTAAAACTCTTTCAAGAATCAATAAATCCTTTAGACTGGCAGGGGATGAAGCCGCGGCCTTTGATTTTACCGATGAGCGACATATAGGGCTACTAACTGTTACCGAGGTATTAAACCATTCTTTAGAGACCTTAAGAAGAAAAAATAGCAGGCTTAAAGAAAAAATAAAGGTTAACCAACGACTTTCCGAGAACATATCAGCCTTTTATAGTCAAATAAAAACACTTCAGGATGCCGATCTTCTTTTTGATTTTTATGAATATGATATAAACAATTCAGTTTTTGTTTTTATGTCTGGCCTGATTTCAACCCTGTCAAAAAACCTTGACCAAACNGAAATACCTGCTGAGGAGCTGTTCAGTTCATATAATGTGGATCTTTCTTTGGTGGAGTTTAATGAGCTATTAAAGGCATCTATCAATGAAAGTACAGATCTTTCCTTCGAGTGCAGCGTAGAGGCTCAATCGGGGAAAACTCACTGGCTTCGATTTTGGGGCCGTTTAAGCAAAGACAAAAACAGGATAACAGGGGCAGTAACTGATGTTACCCGTGAGATGGAAGGAAGAAAATTTGAGAAGGAAAGAGCAATTCGGGACAATATCACCGGATTTTATAATCGAAACGCATTGCAGGAATTAGCCGGCAAGGCAATCAGAGAAAGTGCGGAGGATGAAAGAGTAATCTTTGTTTACATAGGATTAACAGGATATCAGGACTTCCAGGAGCAATTCGGAAAGATGGCCGGGAACAGTTATATCAGGGAATGCGCTAACATATTTAAGAAATATGTTAAGAGCCACATGATTCCTTTAAGGTGGCTTGGACCTGATTTTCTATTGTTGGTTACTGGCGTAAAGAGCATAGAGCAATTCAGAGATAATACTAAAGACCTCATGGAGACAGTAGAAGAGCAAGTTGCTGAGGTGGAGGGGATTTCTGTTTCTTTCCCGGTAGCGGTAGGGTATGCAGTATCGGGCATTCACGGCAATACTCCGGCAGAGCTTTTAGAATATGCTTCCTTTGCGCAACATGAGGCCATGAAATGTAAGAAATCTAGCCCGAATGAATTTAACTATGAAAGATTTGAAGAGGAACNCAAGGTTTCACTAAGACGCATGCACATAAAAGAGATTATTGAAAAGAATCAGTTAAGTATTGTGTTTCAGCCAATAGTATCCTTAATAACCGGGGATCTTTTCGGGTTTGAGGCTCTGTCAAGGCCCACAAATCCTGTCTATAGTAACATAGTAGATCTTATTAACGATTCTGAGGCATCAGGAAATTATGTCTATCTTGAAAGAAGGATGGTTTACAATGCTTTAGAGGCATATTTACAAAGGGACAGCAGGTTTAAGGACAAGTATCTGTTCATAAACACTTCTCCATACGGCACTCTGGCTGAGGAGGATTATAACGACATTAAAGACCGCTATTTCAGTAGTATGAAGGTTGTTTTTGAAGTGATTGAAAGGGAGCGGATGGATGCAGAGGAAATCAATGTCCGCAAGGATATAGTTAAGAAGGCAGGAGCAAAGTTTGCCCTTGATGATTTTGGCTCAGGCTATTCCAACCATCTAGCCCTTTTGTCTTTAGAGCCGGATATAATAAAGATTGATAGGCAATTAGTCAGAAACATCAATGAGGATTCAAGAAAGCAATATATGCTTGAGGATATTATCAGGTATGCCCGCTACAGAGGGACCAGGGTGCTTGCCGAGGGTGTGGAAACTAAAGAGGAGCTTGAAACCCTTTGCAAGATGGATGTAGACTATGTTCAAGGATATTATATCTCCAAACCCGGCCATGAACTAAAGGAACCGGATAAAGAGGTAATGGAATTAATAAAAAAGTTAAATTTTGCTGAAAAGGATGTGAAGGTTTAATCTTAAGATAATTCATGGGTTTAAATCTTCATTTTGTGGGGCATAACCTTATATAAGACTGGTTCTCTTTTTTTGCAAAAAAAGCCCGAAGCTCTTGTAAATAAACAACTTAAGCCTGGTTTTTTTGACTTTTACATTGTGATGGTGTATACTGAAAAATAAGCGAGTTTATATAATCTCCTTAAATANGCATAACAATAATGTTCATTACATCCTTATACATATACATTTGAGAGTCTGCTAATATTCCGGGGTAAATGTAAAAAGTGTGGCTATTTATGCGAAGAAGGAGCGAAATTTTATGTTCAGTATAGGGGATAAAGTTGTTTATCCTATGCATGGAGCAGGTATAATTGAATCAATTGAGGAACGGGAAATATTAGGAGAACTAAAGAAATATTATGTCATGAAAATTCCCATCGGTGAGATGAAAGTAATGATTCCTATCAATAATGTCGAGGGTATCGGAATACGAGATGTTATTGATAATAAATGTGCCGATAGTGTCTTTAAATCGTTAGAGATCAAATCTGATGAGCAGACTTCAAATTGGAACAAAAGATATAGAGAGAATATGGACAAGATAAAAAGCGGAGATGTTTTTGAGGTAGCAGATGTTGTTAAGCATCTTGTCTTGAGAGAAAGAAATAAAGGCCTGTCTACAGGCGAACGCAAAATGTTAAACAGTGCAAAGCAGATACTTATAAGCGAACTGGTTTTAGCAAAAAATATGAACCCTAATGATGTAGAAGATATAATAAATACGCGAATAACGTCCTGAATATTCATTCAAGGAGAATTTGCATGCTGGAGAAGATACTGAAATACGCGTTTGGGCTGACCGGAGCCCTTACTGGCATGACCTTAGTACGACTATTGATGATTCGAAACGGCATGGAGGAACATTTAACCACCATTTACGGAGTGGGAGTAATTGTGTTCACCTCTTTGATTCTTGGTGTCCTTATGTATTTTCTGGGGGGCAAAATCATTACCCTGACAGCCGAGAGTGTTGACAAAGTAGAAACAATAATNCAAAAAATCACCCTGTATGAGCTCTTGATGGGAGCCGGGGGCCTTATTTTAGGTTTAATTGTTGCAAATCTTATTTCAATTCCTATAGTTAAAATTGATTTAATAGGTGTTCCTATATCCATAATAATCAATGTTTTGTTTGGTATAAGCGGAATATATTTTGCAGTTATTAAAAGAAACGAAAGCATATTTGATGGCGCAGGCAAGAAAAAGCACTCTTCAGAGATTAAGCTATTGGACACAAGTGTTATTATTGACGGGCGTATTCTGGATTTAAGCAGGACAGGCTTTTTAGAAGGAGAGCTGGTTATTCCGGGCTTTGTGTTAGAGGAACTTCGCCATCTGGCCGATTCTGCTGACGATATTGTAAGGGCAAAGGGGCGCAGGGGCCTTGATGTGTTAAATATGCTCAAAAGCGATGCCAGGTTTCCTATAACAATAGATTCTACTGAGGGTGATTCCAAGGAAGAGGTAGACGAGCAGCTTCTNTCAAGGGCAAAGGAAATTGGAGCAAAGGTTATTACTAATGACTACAATCTGGGTAAGGTTGCTGCTATAAAAGGCATCGATGTGCTAAATATTAATGATCTGGCAAATGCCATGAAGCCCGTAGCGGTGTCTGGCGAGGAAATGACCATACGCATTGTAAAAGAGGGTAAGGAAAACGGTCAGGGAATAGGATATTTGGATGACGGCACCATGGTAGTCGTTGAGCAGGGATACAATTTTAAAGGTCAGACCGTTGATGTGGTAGTAACCAGTGTTCTTCAGACTTCGGCCGGGCGCATGATATTCAGTAAATTTAAAAATGTGCATTGCACAATTGCAACTTAAGCCATTATTTAATTACAGAGGGAAATAAATGAGTGATAATAAGGGCGCCATAGGCGCCATAATTGTTGGTGCAGGAACCGGTAACCGGATGGGATTGGGATACAATAAAGTGCTGGCCGACCTTTGTGGANGGCCTGTAATAGAATGGACCGTCAGAAATTTCATTCAGTCGGGGCTTATCGATAATCTGGTATTAGTCATTAATCCCAATGATCAAAAAGAGATGAAGGATATTTTTTCTTCCTTTAAGGACTTGATTGATCTTAAGATTGTTTATGGCGGAGAAACACGCCAGGACTCTGTATATAATGGAATAAAAGCACTTTCAGATGATGTGGAAATAGTTTTAATACATGACGCAGCTAGGCCCTTTATTACAAAGGATATAATAGAAAGAAGCATATTGCATGCCAGAAAATATGGTGCTGGATGTGCCGGCATTCAAGCTAAGGATACAATTAAAATCGTTGACCGAAACAATACTATTGTTTCAACTCCGGAAAGGAACAGTCTTTGGCACGCACAGACCCCTCAGGCCTTTAAGAAGGATATAATATCAGATGCCTATGAAAAGGCCTCAAAAAGAGGATTAACGGCCACTGATGATGCAGGAATAGCTGAAGAGGCTGGATACAAAGTTACGATGTTCGAGGGAAGCTATAAAAATATTAAATTAACATCCAAAGAAGACCTTGAACTAGGGAAATACTTTTTAGATAAAGATATTTAGGGATTTGCAGTACAGATAACAAATAAGTAATTAGGCAATAAAAAAAGGATCTGCCAACCGGGCGATCCTTTGTTTATTAAAGATTGTGATTAAGACAGTTCAGCTTTTAGCTTGGCATAACATTCTCCACAAATGTTTTTGCCCTTATAAACCCTTATATCGCTTGCATTATCGCAAAAAGTACATGCAGGTTCATACTTTTTCAGGATAATAGATTTGTCATCAGAATAGAATTCTAAACCATCTCCAACCTCAATATTAAGAATTCGTCGTAATTCAATTGGCAAAACAATTCTACCCAGTTGGTCCAGATTTCTGATTACACCTGTGGACTTCATTTTATCCCCCCCTATACTCGATATTGCATATATTTTACAATTACTATTTATTAATGTCAAGTATTGAATAAAAAATTAATTAAAACATTTTGTTCCATAAACGAAACAACTCCAGTTCATATTTAACACATAATTTCATTATTTAAACAAAAAAAGATTTTACCGATAAAATATGTAAGAAAAAGTGTCCTGAGCATTATGAACAGACCATTGCAAATATTACCCATTTTTTGACTTTCCGCAATTATTTATGCTAAAATAAGAATCACTTATCATTTATAGCTTGGCGGCTTCTTATAATGCATTCATTACATTATTCTGTACGGCATATCTTACAAATGTCTTTTTATAAAGCGCTGAATTTTTGCATTGCAGAGGGCGGGAGAACCAAAAATGGGGTGAATCCGTGGTAACGGTAGGGTTAGACTCTTTCGATCCGAATCCGTCAGCTAATCCCGTAAGCGTTGAAGGAGAGGGTGGTTATAATGTCTTAGCTTCAAATAATTATGTTTAGTTTCCCTATAATAATTAGATTGGAGGAGTGATTTTATGACCCGTGTTTGTCTTATTGGTTTTGGCAGAACTGGGACTGAGGTAGCGCGCACTTTTTTAGAGCATCGGGATATTAAACTGGTTGCTGCTATAGGCTCTGAGAATTCATGTAAGGCAGGTGAGGACCTAGGGAGCGTTTTGAATTTACCTGAAACCTGTGCGAGAGTATACAGGCCAAGCCAGTTAGGCTATGTAATTGAAAATCTAAAGCCTGATGTATTTGTTGACTTTTCAAATTATAAAGCCACATTAAGCTATGTAAAGCAGATTTCTGAGAGCAGGGCCGGCCTGGTTATAGGAACGACAGGCTTTTCTAATACGGATATTTTGCGATTAAAGTCCCTTGCAATGAAAAACGGCTCAGCAATTTTGTATGCGCCTAATATAACAGTGGGGGTAAATGTTATGATGCTTTTGTCAAACATCGCGGCCCTGATTTTGCCTAATTATGATTTTGAAATTAACGAAGCTCATCACAGGCATAAAAAGGATTCCCCTTCGGGAACGGCCATAAAGCTTGCGGACCGGGTCGAAGAGGCTCTAGCAAGCAGCGGACAAGAGAACGGGCAGTCTATACCTATTCATGCTGTCAGAGCAGGCGGAATAGTTGGAAAGCATGAGCTGATTATTGCAGGAGAAAACGATAAAATCGAGATTTCACATGAGTCCTTTAATAGAAGGGCATTTGCAGAAGGTGCCTTGAGGGGAGTAAAATTCATAAAAGGAAAGAAAGGATTTTTTCAGATGCAGGATGTATTGGAGCTGGAAAAGGTATTTTCAACATATTTTGAAAAGAGAAGAAAGGCTACGGCAGATACCACAACGGCTTAAATAATAAGAGGTACCATAGTTGTAAGGCGCAGCTAAGAAATTAGAAGCTGCGCTTTTGTATTATTTCAGCTTTGGATTTGGCTTAACCGTTGAGCCTTTTTTCATGCAATAGGGCAGAGGATATTTTTTATGAGCTTCATGATACTTTATACACTCTTGACATTTTCCATGCCGCGAGCAATTTTTAAACCTGCAGGTGCATGGACCGGAGCTTTGTTCAAGCAATAGGACAGCCCCTTTCTGCTTTTCTTCTTGTAAATTCCGCCAGGCTAACTTAGTATTATTCTGAAAGATATAGTATTATTGAATACACACCAGATTATTCATAACTAAAGGTTGGCAAAGCATTAATTAATAGGAGGATATATGTCAGATTTAATTTCAAGAATTTCCAAAGAGCTATCTGTTGGCAAGCATCAGGTAGAGAATACAATTAGGCTGATTGATGAAGGCAACACTATCCCATTTATTGCCCGCTATAGAAAAGAGGTTACTGGTGGGCTTGATGATCAGCTGTTAAGAGAGCTCTATGAGCGATTAATCTATTTAAGAAACCTTGAGAACAGGAAGGAAGAGGTCAGAAGATTAATTCAGGAGCAGGAAAAGCTCACAGATGAGATTTCCGCCGCCCTGGATAAAGCAGAATCGCTACAGGAAATAGAGGATATTTATCGGCCCTTTAAGCCAAAACGGCGTACACGGGCATCAATGGCAAAGGAAAAGGGTTTAGAGCCATTAGCGGTAATAATATACTCCCAGAAGCTGATTAAGGGGGATGTTATTTCAATAGCATCCGAATATNTCGATATGGAAAAGGGTGTAGAAACAGCTGAAGATGCCATTCAGGGAGCAATGGACATAATAGCTGAAACTATATCTGACAATGCTGAGTACAGAAGAGTGATAAGGGATCTGACATTTAAAGAGGGAGTAATTATAACCTCAGCAAAGAAGGAAGAGGACTCCCCTTACCGAATGTATTATGATTTTAACGAGCCTGTGTCTAAAATTGCACCCCATAGGGTTTTGGCCATTAACAGAGGTGAGAAGGAGGAGTTTTTGTCAGTTAAGCTTGAGGCTCCTCAGGCACGAATAGTTGACTGGCTTAAGGATAAATCCATTATCAGGGGCGGATCTATTTTTACAGGCATAATCGAAAAGACTGTTGAAGATGCTTATAAAAGATTAATTGCTCCATCTATTGAAAATGAGATAAGAGGGATATTGACAGAGACGGCATCGGCACAGGCCATAAAGGTATTCTCCGAAAATCTGCGGAGTCTATTACTTCAGCCTCCCATTAAGGGCAAAACGGTGCTCGGCCTTGACCCTGCTTATCGCACAGGATGTAAGCTTGCAGTTGTGAATCAGTTCGGGAGTGTTCTTCATACTGGAGTGATTTACCCTACGCCTCCCCAGAACAAGATAGCTGAGGCAACGGCAACAATTAAAGAAATAATTGCAAAATATGATGTNGACATTATTTCTATAGGAAACGGGACTGCCTCAAGGGAAAGCGAAATATTTGTTGCGGGAGTAATAAAGACTCTGGATAAAAAAGTGCTATATACCATTGTAAATGAGGCAGGTGCATCGGTTTATTCGGCGTCAAAGCTGGCGGCAGAGGAGTTCCCTGAATTTGATGTATCTTTAAGAAGTGCAGTTTCCATTGCAAGACGATTACAGGATCCGTTGGCAGAGCTTGTAAAAATTGATCCAAAGGCTATAGGGGTGGGTCAGTATCAGCATGATATGAATCAAAAGCAGCTTGGCCAGGCTCTGGCAGGAGTTGTTGAGAGCTGTGTCAACAGCGTAGGCGTTGATCTGAACACTGCATCTGCATCCCTATTGTCCTATGTGGCCGGCGTAAGTTCTGCAGTTGCAAACAATATTGTAGAATACAGGGAAAGTAATAATGGATTCAAATCAAGAAAAGAGCTATTAAAGGTTAAGAAGCTCGGGGAAAAGTCATTTGAACAATGTGCAGGCTTTTTACGGATTAGNGAGGGTGACAACATTCTGGATAACACCTCTGTTCATCCCGAGTCCTACAAGGCATGTGAAGAGCTATTAAAGCTGACAGGCCATACTCTGCAGAATGTTAAGGATAAGGAAATAGGCACATTAAGACAAGAGGTAGAAAGGCTTGGAGTAGAAAAAGTGGCAGCTACAATAAATGTCGGAGTCCCAACATTAAATGACATAATAAATGAGCTTCTAAAGCCGGGCAGAGACCCGCGAGACGAGCTTCCTCCACCACTTTTGTCAGCAGATGTTCTTGAGATGAGTGATTTAAAGCCAGAAATGATTCTTGAAGGAACAGTCAGAAATGTTGTTGACTTCGGTGCTTTTGTTGATATTGGCGTTCATCAGGATGGACTTGTGCATATATCAGAACTATCAGACAGGTTTGTGAAGCATCCCATGGAGGTTGTATCGGTGGGGGATATAGTCAAAGTGAGAGTACTGGAAGTTGTCCCTGAAAGAAAGAGGATTTCTCTTTCGATGAAGGGCTTCTAAACTGTAAAAACCTCCGAGATAGCCGGGGANATTATAACACGCAAAAACAGTCCGCACTGCACTAATTTGCAGTGCATAATAGGACAGGCAACGGGAATACTTATTAATTAAGTATTGGTGAAAAGAAGGGTTGCGTGTTTGTTTGAAAAAAGGATATTTCAGGCTGGATGATAAACTAGCTGTATTTAAAGTAGCNGGAGCAATCTCAAGGACCATGCAATTAACAGGATTTAAGAATAAAGGCATTATAGTAAATGAACGGCCCGTTATAGTAATGTGTATCGGTACCGATCGTTCTACAGGAGATTCACTGGGCCCCTTGGTGGGAGACATGCTTCAGAAATATAAATTTCCGGGTGTCCATGTTTACGGGACTCTGGAAAACCCCGTACATGCCCGAAATTTAGAGGAATCACTTTCCAAGGCACTTTTGCTTCATAAAGATGCTTATATAGTGGCTGTTGATGCATCGCTGGGGACGGTGGATCATGTGGGCTGTATTTCGGTTGGAGCAGGACCGATAAAACCTGGAGCGGGACTAAAAAAAGAGCTTCCTCCTGTCGGCGACATGCATATTACTGGTGTAGTTAATAATGGCGGCTTTATGGATTTCCTGGTTCTTCAAAGCACCCGGCTATCAGTAGTGATGAAAATGGCNGATATTATCTCACGCAGCCTTCATATGGTATTTAACGAGTACTCTTCCCTAATCATACAGGATAAATGTAATACGCTCTAATTCTTAACTTTTCCCAAGCATGTTATATCAATTAAAGGATTCAATTAATAGTTTTAGTTTTGAAAAATGGTGGTAAATTAAANAATAATCATAGGAATATTAACGAGTAAAAACTATGTGAAAGGAGTCGGAATATATGGAAAAATGGGTATGCACAATTTGTGGTTATGAATACGATCCTGAGATAGGAGATCCTGATTCTGGTGTGCAGCCAGGTACAGCGTTTGAAGATCTTCCCGAGGATTGGGTTTGCCCTGACTGCGGAGTAGGAAAAGACATGTTTGAGAAGGCATAATACCCGCAAAATAGAATCAGTTATAATTGGGTTTTACCTATGACTATGGCTTTCGAAGTGTAATTACTGGCCCGGCTTATATAGCGTGGTTTCCAGACAAGCTTGCGAAAGCCTTTTTCTTTCATATTACAAGGGGGAAAAGGGGAGACCGGCTTTACAGAAACAGTCTAGAATAGCTAGAATAGCCACATAGATGGTATAAATTTTTAAATAATNGTGTCAAAAAGAACTTGACATGTTCAAAATGATTTTGTATACTATAAAAGCCGCAACAAATGTGGCAAAGGAAATTGGGTTTGGGAGCATAGCTCAGCTGGGAGAGCGCTTGCCTTACAAGCAAGATGTCATAGGTTCAAGTCCTATTGTTCCCACCAATACGGCCCGGTAGTTCAGTTGGTTAGAACGCTAGCCTGTCACGCTAGAGGTCGAGGGTTCGAGTCCCTTCCGGGTCGCCATTATGCCCAGATAGCTCAGTTGGTAGAGCAGAGGACTGAAAATCCTCGTGTCGTTGGTTCAATTCCGACTCTGGGCACCAAAATGAGTGCGGGAATAACTCAGTGGTAGAGTGTCACCTTGCCAAGGTGAAAGTCGCGAGTTCGAATCTCGTTTCCCGCTCCACAGAAAAACCGCAGAATAGTAATTTATAATCTGCGGTTTTTAAATATCGGCGCCATAGCCAAGTGGTAAGGCAGAGGTCTGCAAAACCTTTATTCCCCGGTTCAAATCCGGGTGGCGCCTCCA
>JGI24710J26742_10000548_pt1 | contig 34681 bp, 32 predicted proteins | sample BioPla2DNA2_FD_26742 | JGI IMG/M metagenome (IMG submission 26742)
ATCCTGAGAAAATGTCATTGATTTTACCTACAGAAATAACATCATAATTAGCTTCTTTTAAGAAATCTAATACTGTTTCATCATAAGGAGAAATAGCATAATCGTGTCTATTAGCAGTACGCTTAAATGTTTCAGCTGTTTCACCTACAAAAGGTCTTGCAATAATACGTCCTACTCTCCATTGTGGTGTCATAGTTATTTCTCTGGCAATTTCACAACATCTATATAATTCATTTAGACCAAAATAATTTTCATGGCAAGCAATCTGTAAAACAGAATCAGCTGAAGTATAAACTATCATTTTTCCAGTTTTTATATGCTCTTCTCCTAATTCTTTTATTATTTCAGTTCCACTTGCAGAATAGTTTCCTATCCATCCATGACCTGTTTTTTCTGATAATTCATCTAATAATTCTTTTGGAAATCCAGTATCAGTAAAAACAACAAAAGGTGTATCAACATGTAGTCCCATTAACTCCCAATGTCCTGTTAAAGTATCTTTTCCGACACTTGATTCGTGTAATACATTGTAATAACCTAGTGGATTTCCAACTTTTCCAACACCTTTTAATGGGTGTAAATTACTAATCCCTAATTTTTGCAAGTTTGGAATGCTTAATTGATAGTTTTTAGCTATGTTTCCAAAAGTATCTGCTCCAGAATCTCCATATAAGTGAGCATCATTTGCTTGTCCTACTCCCAATGAGTCCATAACAATCACAAAAATTCTTTTATATTTTTTCATCTTTAATCTCCTTGTTAGCTCTTTTTAATTTCATATAAGCTTGTTTTAGTTGTTTGTTTTGAATATGAGTATATATTTGAGTTGTTGAAATATCAGAATGACCCAAAAGTTCTTGAACACTTCTTAAATCAACTTCACTATCTAATAAATGGGTAGCAAATGAATGTCTAAATGTATGTGGTGAAATTTCTTTTTTTATACCTAATTCCTGTTGTTTTCTTTTGACAATTTTATAAATATATTGTCTATTTACTTTTTTTCCCACATTATTTACAAAAAAATAATTACTGTCTTTTCCTTTCAACCATTTCACACGGATATTACTATAATAGAACTCCAATCTTTTAGCTGTATCGTTGTCAATTAAGACAATCCTTTCTTTATTTCCCTTACCAATAATTCTCAATAATTTATGAGTAATATTGACTTGTTTTACATTTAAATCACAGACTTCAGACACTCTTGCTCCACTTACAAAAATAAGTTGAATCATTAATCTTTCAAATAATTCCTTTTCTTCATTTTCATCGAAACTATTTAAGATTAACTGTACTTCATCAAACGATAGAAATGATGGTAAGTTAGTTTTGCTCATTTTTATAGAAAGATTACATACTTCATTATTAATATTATGATTAATAAATAAGTAATTATATAAATTTTTAATTGATGTAAGTAAGTGAGCTTGAGAACTTTTCGCTAAATGATTTTGTGAAGTAATAAAATCCAATAATATTAAACTATCTACCTCTTCAATATTGATAATATTTAACTCTTTAAGATATTTTTGATATTTCTTTAAATCGTTTTTATATGATTTTACTGTTGAAAGAGGCTTTTGTTCAATTACCTGGATATGATAAAGGTAATTTTCTATTGCGTGATCTACCTGCATAGTCTTTGGGCCTTTTCTAGTAGTTCTTCAGCAGCGCTTAAACTAGTTTTAGAAATAGTTGAACTTGATAAGATTGATAATTGTTCAATACGTTTCTCTTTACTAATTTGTTCTACTGTTGAACTAGTGCTTCTTTCAGTTTGTGTCTTGCTGATTAAATAGTGATATTTACCACATGCTGCCACACTTGGTAAATGGGTAACACTAAACACTTGAATATCTTTAGCTAATTTTGCCATTTTCACACCGATATTCAAAGCCACATAACCACTTACTCCAGCATCAATTTCATCAAATATAATCAATTTCGTACCTTGAAGTTTAGCGAAAATTACTTTTAATCCCAACATTAATCTTGATAATTCACCACCTGAGGCAACTTTATTTAATGGTTGAAGTGGCATCCCAGTATTCATAGATATCATAAACTTAACTAAATCAATACCTTTAGAAGTTGGTTTATTTTCTTCAAATAAAACTTCAAATCTTGCATTTTCCAAAGATAAATCTTTTAATTCGTTTAAAATTTCCTTTTGTAATTTTAAAGCATTGTTTTTTCTGATTTTACTTATTTCTGTAGCATATTCATAATATTTTTTATAAGCTTCATCTTTTTCTTTTAACAATTTGGAAAGAATAAACTCTTTATTATTATATGCTTCTAATTGATTGCTTAAATCTTCTTTTATTTCTAACAATTCTTTTAAAGAAGAATTATATTTTCGTTTAATTCTCTGCAAATCAAATAAACGGCTATTTAAGAAATCTATTTCTTCTGCTGATATAGTATTAAGGTCAAGTTTACTTAAAATTGTTTCATAATCATCTGTTATTGAATAATAACTATTAATAATATTTTCTATATTAGTTTGAATATCTTCAAAATTTGATAAATTATGAGATAACTTTGTAAAGTAATACAGTTTATCTAATATTCCATCCTCAGTAAATAATTCTTTTATCTCTTCAATATTTTTTTGTTGCTTTTCAAATTCTGAAATTGCTTTTAGCTTACTTTGAATTTCTATATCCTCTTCAACATTATCAATATTTAAATTATCGATTTCTTTTAGTTGATATTCAATTATTTCCAGTTGTGCTTGATTAAAAGTAGTTGAAATTAACTTCTCGTATTCTTTTTCTAAATTATTGTATTCTTTATAAAGAATAGCTAAATTATTGAGATTATCATCAAATTGACAATACTGATCTAATAAATTTAGGTGATATTTATCATTTAATAAATATTGATTATCATGCTGACAGTGAATATCAACATAATCTTCTAAACACTCTTTTACAAAGGATAAAGTAGTGTTTCTTTGATTTAGCCTTGTTATACTTCTACCATCTAGCCCTATCTCTCTTGTGACAATAAATGATTCATCATCATAACCTGCTTCTTTAAGTTTAATTTTTAAATTATTATCAATTTCAAAACTTCCTTCAATAATTGTTTTGTCACAATCTTTTCTAATCATTGAAACATTTAATTGATCACCAATTAAACAACCAATACAATCAATAAAGATACTTTTACCCGCTCCTGTTTCACCGGTAAAAACACTGAAATCATCCATGAAATCAATGTTTAATTCGTCTATTAATATAAAGTCTTTAATGTATAAATTATATAACATAATTTCTCCTTTAATTAATCTTTTTGAAATATAATAAGTACTCTTTATTGCCATCTTTTCCTTTTATAGGAGAGATAATTTTATCAATAAATTTTAAGTTAAATGTTTTTGCATACTCTATTGTTTCACTCAATCTAACTTCTATTATTTTATCATTTATTACAATACCTTGTCTATTTAGATAATCACTACCAACTTCAAATTGTGGTTTAAATAAAACTACTATTTCTTTACTGTAATCTAAAACATTGGAAATAGCTTCAAACATCTTTGTACAACTGATAAAAGAAACATCCATACAAATAAAATCAATAGTATCTTTGAAATCGTTTTTTGTTAAATAACGACAGTTAATTCTTTCTTTTTCCACTACTCTGCTATCATTTAATAAAGACTTATCTAGTTGAGAATGACCTACATCATAAGCATACACTTTTTTGGCATTATTCTGTAAACAACAATCAGTAAAGCCTCCTGTTGAAGCTCCTATATCTAACACAATTTTATCTGTCAGATCAATATTAAAGTATTGTAAGGCATGTAATAATTTATATCCACCTCTACTGATAAAATTATTTATATTCTGTTTTATTTCAATTACATCATCTTCAGACACTATAAAACCAGCTTTAGTTATTAAATTCCCATTAACTTTGACGTTTTTTTCTTTAATAGCTAAAGCTGCCTTACTTCTAGTAGTGAAATATTTTTTTTCAACAAGATATAAATCTAATCTCATAAATTACCAGTTTCTATTTTCCATTGAGGCAATTAATTCTCTAGTTTCTTTAAAATCAATATCTAAACTATCAAAAATATCGTATATTTCGCTATAAATAGTTTTAAAAGTTTCTTTGGCTTTTTCTAAACCTAATAATGTAACAAATGTGCTCTTTTTATTATATTCATCTGATTTAGTTTTTTTTCCTAAGGTTTCAAAATTGGCAGTTACATCCAAAATATCGTCTTGAATTTGAAAAGCTAATCCCAATTTTAATCCAACATTAATGAAAACATCAATATATTTTTCTTTATTTGCAATAATTAAACCACAAATTAAAGGTAACGCAATTAACTTGCCTGTTTTTAATATCTGCATATTTGTTAATTGTTCAATATCAACTGTTTTATTTTCGTAATCAATATCAAATTGCTGACCTTTTATCATTCCTTCTTTACCAGCATAGTTAGAAATATAATTAATTAATTTAACTTTAACATCATTATTATAATCGCTATTTATCACTGTTTCAAAAGCAAATGTCAATAGAGCATCACCAGCTAATATAGCAATTTGTTCATTGTACATTTTATGATTAGTTAATTTTCCTCTTCGGTAATCATCATTATCAAAAGCAGGTAAATCATCATGAATTAAGGAATAAGTATGAATCATCTCAATAGCACTTGCACAAGCAAAACCATCCGTATAATTAATATCCAGATCTTTTAAAACTGTTAATAATAAAAGTGGTCTTAATCTTTTGCTTTTAGCTAACAGTGAATAGTTCATTGCTTCTTCGACAATGTAATTTTCAGAAATTAATGATTTTAAATAATTCTCAAAATTATTCCTCATTGTTCTTATCCTTTGTTAGTTCTTCAAACTTTTCTTCAAAGAAAGATAGTTTTTCACTGCAAAACTTTGAAAGTTTTAAACCTTCTTCAAATAAAGCAAAACCTTCATCTAAAGTACACTCGTTTCTTTGGATAATTTCTGTTATTTCATTTAATCTTTTAAAAGCTTGTTCAAATGTTAATTCTTCTTTCATAAACTACTCCTTTACTGGTTTTGATGTAATAATTCCATCAACAAATCTCGTTTCTAAATTCTCTAAGTAATCAATATCTTTAATTGATTTAACAATTACATTATTTTGACTAGTAACTACATAACCTCTCTGTAAGGTCTTTAGTGGTGAATATGAATCAAGTAAATCTATGCTTTTAGATAGTCTAATCTTTTTTTTCTGTAATATATCATCAAGTGATTTTTTAAGTAAATATGAGCTGTTTTTTAAATAATCATCGTTATGTTTAATTAAAGATTTAGTAGATAATGCTAGTATTTTTCCTTGATTTTTAATATTTTGGGTATATAATTCACTTTTCTTTTTTAAAGTAAAAGCTGTTAATTTTAATAAATTATTAGTTTCAATTTGATAATAACTTACAACATTTCTATAGTTCAATAATTTATTATCATAATAATCTAATAGTTGATAATGTCTATTTATTTCATTATCAATGGTTTGAACAATAATATTTTCAAGTTTTTTGACACTACTTAACACTTCTTTATAATTTGGGGTTGCTTTAGATGCAGCAGCAGTTGGTGTAGGAGCACGAAAATCAGCAACTAAATCTGCAATTGTAAAATCTATTTCATGACCAATTCCAGTTATTATTGGTTTTTTACATTCAAAAATTGCTTTGGCAATATTTTCATCATTAAAACACCATAAATCATCAATAGAACCGCCACCCCTTGCCAATATAATTACATCAGCTGTTGTTTGATCAGCTTTTTTAATAGCAGCAATTATTGAGTCAATCGCTTGCTGTCCTTGCACCAAAGCGTGTATTTCGGTTGTTTTTACAATTGGCCAACGATTAGCTATAGTCGTTAAAATGTCTTGTAAAGCCGCTGTATTTGCTCCAGTGATGATGGCGATTTCATTTGGAAATTCTGGTATCGCCTTTTTATATTTACTATCAAAATATCCCAATGGTTCAAGTTTTTTCTTGGTTTTTTCAAACTGAATATAAAAATTACCCTCACCATCTTCCTTCATACTGGTAACAATTAGTTGTAATTGTCCCTGCTTTTCAAAAACATTAACACTTCCATTGACAATCAATTTATCACCATTTTTAGGAATAAATAAGCAATGCTGATTATATCCTTTAAACATAGCACAATTAATAAGAGCCTCTTTATCTTTTAAAGTAAAATACCAGTGCCCTGAGTAATGATTAGTAAAATTTCCAATCTCTCCTTGGATACTGATATTTTTTAATGTCATATTGTTTGTTAGTTCATTTTTAATATAACTAACTAGTTGACTAATGGTCCAAATATTATTAATCATCATATTCTATCCAATATTCCATTGATGAATCTTGGGGCCTCATCATCACAATATATCTTTGCTATTTCAATAGCTTCATTAATTATAATAGGTTTATCAATTTGTTTTAAATTTAATTGATAGGTAGATAATAATAAAAGTGCTTGTTCTATATAACCTAACCTTTTGAATCTATAGTCAATTAATAATGGTTCAATTTGTTTTACTAATGCCTCTAATTCACCAATAACTCCTATCGTATTAGTTACTATAAACTCAATTGATTCCTTATCATTTATATCGATATTATCTTCCAATATATCATCAATCTTTTTTTTAGTTAAAAGATGTTGATATATGCAGTTCATAATACGAATTCTTTGCTCGCGTCTAGTCATAAAAAACTAAATATAAAAACCTCTTACATCTAGATTAACGACAATATCATTAAAATCCGTCATGTTATCAATAACATTAACGATATGTTTTTGTACTTTTCTACAAATTTCATTGATATTATTTCCTGTTTTTACTGTAACATTCAAATTAATATTAATTTTTCCTTCTTCGACTTTACAGGTTACATTCTTTTTAAATCTAGTAGATGGGACAACTTTTATCCCACTAATATCTTCTAATGAAAACGCCGCTATTGATTCAAAAACAGCTGTAGATAAACCAATAATACCAATATTTTGCTCACGATTCTTTGCTACGATATAATCAGCCATAAAATTCACCTCACACAATATATTACCACATTTATCTAGATAATTAAACTTTATATAAATACAATCTTTACTTTCTTTTTATCAGGATATTTGATAATTTTATCTTTTAACAAATACTTTTTAGAATTGATTAGAACATTATATTCACCTTTTTTAGGAATTATATTTTCTGTACTAATTTCATTGTTTAGTATAGATGCTTCAATGTAATAATCATGATTTAATAACTTTTTTGCTAAATCTAAATTTCCTTCACTAATTAGATTACTAATTAATGTTGAACTAATTTTTTCATCTTTAAATAATATATGCTCCATAATTTCAACTTTAAAATTCTTTTTCTTTGATTTTGTTAAATAATCTGAATTTCCCTCACCTTTATGACCGAAAGTAAAGTCTCTACCACAAACTAAGGTATCCAAATCTAATCTATTTAAAACTTCTTCTAGAAACTTTTCCTTACTTATATAACTAACTTCTTTAGTAAAAGGTATAATAATAATCTCTTTTATTCCAAACATATACATATAATCTTTTTTTTGTTTTAAAGTTGTTAAAAACTTTTTTTCTTTATTTGAAAAAATGATTTCAGGATCAGGATTAAAAGTAATAACAGTAGGAATAAACTTATTATTAGCTAATTCCACTACTCTTTCAATTAATAATTGGTGTCCTTGATGGACACCATCGAAATTGCCAATACATGCTACTTTTTTCATCACCATAAACCTCTTTTACAATAGTATAAACCATCTTCATCATTTCTTTGATATGCCGCTATTACTTCATTATTTTTAGTAATCATAACTATTTCATCATTACAAAAATCAAAATTCATTTTTTTACCTTGATATATTTTTGTTAAATCTTGTAATTCAATATACCTATAACTTGATAAAACTTCATAGGAAGAAATTAAAGTAAAATTCCCCTCTTTTATTTGTTGCAATGTAAAGGCATTTTCTAGCTTAAATTTATCAATTTTAGTTCTTGTTAGTTTAGTCATTACTGCAAAATTTCCAATTTTATTTGCTATATCTTGTACTAATACTCTAACATAAGTGCCTGTTGAACATACAACTCTAAATTTTAGCGTATTATTAAAATAACCTAATAATTCTATTTCCTTAATTTCAATTTCACAACTTTCACGTTCTATTTCAATATTTTTTCTAGCTAATTTATATAATGGCTGACCATCAATTTTTTTAGCGGAATACATTGGTGGTTTTTGCAAAGATTTTCCTAAAAAAGAATTTAAAATCTTAATTAACTCTTCTTTTGAAATAAATTTTACTTCTTTTTCCTCTAAAACAGTTCCAGTAATATCCAAAGTATCAGTTCTTTGCCCAAACTTCATTTCACAAACATATTCTTTATAAACATCAGCAATATAAGGAAGTATTTTTGTAGTTTTACCAATGGTTAAAATCATTAAACCATCAGCAATTGGATCTAAAGTTCCAGTATGCCCTATTCTTTTTTGATTTAATGCCTTTCTTACTTTTACAACTAAATCATGTGATGTAATACCTATTGGTTTATTGACTAAAATAATTCCATTCATAAAAATTCCCCCTAAATAATAGCATATTTTACTAAAAAATGAGATATAATGTTTATGGTGAAATCATGAGTAATATTAAAAAAGTTTTGGGCTGTCTTAGAAAAGCTGATAATGATTATGATTTAATAAATGATGGAGATAAAATCTGTGTAGGTGTTTCAGGTGGTAAAGACTCATCTATTCTTTTGTACTGTTTATATTTATACCAAAGATTTTCACAAAAGAAATATCAATTAATTCCTATTTATTGTGATTTAGGATTTGGAGATAATAGCATTGATGAATTAATTGATTATTTTAAACAATTTAATTTAGAAATTATCATATATCCTACTCAAATAAAAGAAATTTTGGAACTTCATTTAACAAAAGAAGGAAAATTTGAATGTTCATTATGCTCAAAACTTAGAAAAGGAGCAATTATTGAAGCTGCTAAAAAATATGGTTGTAATAAATTAGCTTTTGGACATCATTCTGATGACGCTGTAGAAACATTATTTATGAATATGATTCATGGTGGTAGATTAGCTACATTTTTGCCAAATATGTATTTATCAAGAATGGATATTAATCTAATTAGACCTCTTATCTATGCTTATGAAAATGATATCTCAAAAACTATCAGGGATTTACAAATTCCAATTGTAGATTCAAAATGCAGTAACGATGGTAACACAGAACGCGAAAATATTAAAAAAATACTAGAAAATCTATATAAAACATACAAATGTCGAGAAAATTTTCAATTAATGTTAAGAAACTATAATAAAGTACAAATATTTAAACCAAAAGAAAAAGAATCTATCAAATAAATAGATTCTTTTTATTCATTAATCTTCAACTTTTACAAAAACATCTCCTGATTTAGATGATAGTATATTTGCATTCAATTGTAATTCATTTATTGATAAGATATTTACAGCAAAACTTTCAGGTTCTGCTCCATCTGTCCAAACATTTTTAAAAATTTTCTTTCTGTTTTTCCAAGTCATTTTACTGCTAGAAATACTGTGATACTCATTTAAAACAATTTCTTTTAACTGTCCACCAGCAATATAGAATTCATGTAATTCAATTTTCCAATTTTCATGCATTATAATATAACTTCCATTAGCTTTATTTACATAAACACCTTCAAAATTTGAATTTGTAGTAGCACTGATTTTTTCTGAACCTACAATATTATATTTCATAGCTATAAAAGATACTCCAAATTGCCATTCTTCAACATCTTTAACATATTTGTGACGTTTTTCAAGAGTTATTTCATATAAAAGAATAGGACCAGTCTGTGATTTATATTTAACTTTTGTTACATTAAAACCAGGTTTATTCTCTTCAACCAAATTTTTAACCGTTTCACTATCAATTTGTGGTTTAGCTGGAGCTTTATAACCATAATCTGCAGCTTTTTTATTTGGATCATAATTATTGCTTAATAATGTTTCTCCTTCTCCATTTTTTGAATCATCAGATATTGTATTGATTACTACTTTTTGTAATTTAAGCTCACCATCTTCTATAATAGCTTCACCTTCATATTCAGCACTATAGGTTCCATCATTTGAGTTAAACCTTAATGTAAACTTAATTACACCATCTTCAACTACTTGCGATACAACTGAGTATGAACCTTTCATTCCTTCTGTTACATTTTTATCAACACCTTCAATCAGATTTTTCAACATACTAGGAGTAATTTCTTTAGCTTTTTGATTACTCTCTAAAATGTCGAAACTTTCTATTTTCCAACCATGATCGACAGCATATAATTTCACCTGATATTTTGCAGTGTACTCTATCAATAGAGAACTACCTTCAAATGTAACTACTATTTCATCAGTTTTTTTATCACAAATTCTTGAAATTAAATTGTAATAGCCCTCAATGTCGTTTTCTTCTATGAAAGGGTCTCTTCCTGCTAAATACTCATCTAGCTGTGTTTCAGAAATTGGATCAAGACTTACTTCTTTTTTATCACAACCTATTAATGTTGCAAATATAAAAGAAACAATAAGTATTAATTTGATAATTTTTTTCATTTTCTTAATCTACTTTAAATTAATAAAAAACACTAATAATAAATAGTAATCAATAGATACTATAATATTTTTATTTGTTTTTTATTAATTGTATAACTAAAATATATCATTAATATTTATTAATGTAAATAAAAACAGTCCTTACGAACTGTTATTTATTTTGAAATTTTTGCAAATTCAACCGCAATTTCACTTGCTACTTTCGCATTATTATAAGCTAATTGTAAGTTGCTAGCAAAAGATTGGCCTTTAGTAATTTCTTTAATATTTGCAAGTAAAAATGGTGTTGTTTCTTTACCTTTTATACCTTTTTCATCAGCTAATTTTAACGCTTGATTAATTACCATTTCCATTTCATCAAAATCTAAAGAATATTGTTCAGGAATTGGATTAGCAATTAGAATGCCACCTTTTAGTCCCAAATCCCATTTAGTTTTCATTATTTTTGCGGTTGTTTTTGCATCTGGTAAATTATAATCCACACCAAAACCTGATTTTGTTGTATAGAAAGCAGGGAAATCATCAGTTTTATAGCCTAAAACTGGCACGCCCATAGTCTCTAAATATTCTAAAGTTAATCCAATATCCAAAATAGATTTACATCCAGCACCTATTACTGCGACATTAGTATGTGCTAATTCTTGTAAATCAGCCGAAATATCCATTGTTTGTTGAGCTCCTCGATGAACACCACCAATACCACCAGTAGCAAAAACACGAATTTTCGCCATTTCAGCTATTAACATTGTTGTTGCAACAGTAGTTGCTCCATTTTGTTTTGTAGCTAAATAAGTAGCTACATCTCTACGAGAAACTTTACCAATATTATCTGCTTTACACATCAACAGTAATTCTTCTTTATTTAGACCAACTTTTAACTTTCCGTTAATGATGGCAGTTGTAGCTGGAATTGCTCCATTTTCTCTCACTATTTTTTCGACATTGTTAGCAAATTCAACATTTTCAGGATAAGGCATACCATGTGAAAGAATTGTTGATTCTAAAGCAACAACGGGTTTACCTTTTTTAATAGCTTCTGCTATTTCATCTGTAATACTCAAGTATTTTTTAAAACTCATTTTTTACCTCTTTCTTTTAAAATAATTTCTTCAATTTTATTTAAACCCATTTCTGGGTTAATAGTGTGTGTCGTACTTATCGCAACAATTCCTGCAGCTAAAGCAAAATCTAATGTTTTTTCTATGTCAAAATCATTAACATAACTATATATTACACCGGCCATAAAGGAATCTCCTGCACCTGAAGCATTAATCATTTCTACTTCGTTAAATGACTTTGTAAGACAATTACCTAAATTATCATAATACAAACAGCCTTCTTTTCCAAGTGAAACAAAAACTCTTTTGACACCTTTTTCAATTAGTATCTTACATGCTTTAATTTTTTCTTGTTTTGTATGGGTAGGATAATCTGTCAATACTGCTAATTCCAGTTCATTTGGTTTAATTGTATGGATATAAGGTAAATATTTCTTAATTCTTTTAGCATAAGCGCTACTGACTGGATCACAAAATATTTCTTTATCCTTGGAATGTTTTTTACATATAAAGTCAAGTACTTCTTCTGAAAGACAAGGATCAATTGTAATAATCTTGGCATTTAAAATAACTTCCTCAACTTTTTTTAGGTAATCAACAGTAATATTATTTATTATATGCATGTCACTTAAAGAAATATACATATCTCCGCTTTCATTTAAAATACATAAATATGAAGATGAATTTTTATTTTTAACAGTTAACGCATATGAAAAATCAATTCCAGCTTCAGTAGAGTATTTTTTTATAAACTTACCATTATTATCATCACCAATAGCGGTAATAATTTTACAAGGATAACCAATTCTTGCCAAGTTTTCTAAAACATTTCTAGTTACTCCACCAGCAGAAATTGACATAAATCCAGGATTAGAATCATGTAAAATAATTGGCTGATTACTACGACCATTTATGTCAATATTTGCTGCACCAATACCTAAAACATATTCTTTTTTCATATCTAAACTCCATAAATATTATACCATATTAGAATATATCCATAAATAAAAAGAAGAGAACTTTATTTCTCTTCTTCCTTATTTAGTTGGCTTATAATTTCATCAATACGATTAGCTTTTTGAAGTGATGTATCTAAAACAAAGATAATTTCAGGACATTTTCTAATAGTTAATTTCTTTGATAATTTACTTCTAATTAATCCTTTAGCTTTATTTAATGCTGCTAAACGATATTCATCTTTGTTATATTTATCCAAAAAAGTAACATATACTTTAGCGATTGAACTATCATTATTTAAAATTACATCAGTAACAGTAACATAACCTACGCTTGAATCTTTAACATCATCCCTTATTATTAAGGTTAGATGTCTTAATATTTCAGATTGTAAACGTTCTTTTTTAAGTGACATATTTTACTCCGTTACTTCTTGATCTTCAAAAGCTTCAATTATATCGTCAACTTTAATGTCATTATATCTTTCAATTGTTAAACCACACTCATAACCTTCTTTAACTTCTTTGACATTATCTTTAAAGCGTTGTAGTGAACCTAATTTACCAGTGTATATAACAACACCATTTCTAATTAATCTAACACCACAATTATTCTTTATGATACCATCATCAACCATACAACCAGCAATCGTGCCAATTCTACTTACTTTAAATAACTGTCTTACTGTAGCTTGTCCTAAGACAACTTCTTCATAAACAGGAGCTAACATACCTTTCATTATGGATTCTAATTCTTCTAAGGCTTTATAAATTATATTATGCAGTCTGATAGAAATGTTGTTATCTTCTGCCATTCTTTTGACTATCGCATTTGGTCTAACATTAAAACCATAAATAATTGCATTTGATGTAGTTGCTAACATAACATCAGATTCAGTTATTCCCCCTGCTGCAGCTCTTAATACACGAATCTTTACTTCTTCATTAGAAAGTTTTTCCATAGAACTTTGTACTGCTTCAGCACTACCTGCAACATCAGCTTTAATGATAATATCTAATTGTTTAAGATCACCATCTTTAATTTTAGTAGCTATATCATCAAGAGATAAACCGATTGCTCTTCTTTCCAGTTCAATTTTTGTTTGGGTTCTTCTATCTGCAACAGTTCTTGCACGTTTTTCATCAGCGAAAACTTTAAAGTGATCACCTGCTTCAGGAACATCTGATAAACCAATTATTTCAACTGGTGTTGAAGGTTTTGCAGTTTTAATCTCTTTACCTTTATCATCAGTCATTTTTCTAATTTTACAGAATGCTGTTCCAACTACTAAACAGTCACTTGAATCAAGAGTGCCATTTTGTACTAACAAAGTAGCAACTGGTCCTCTTCCTTTATCTAATTTTGCTTCCACGACAGTACCTGTAGCCAATTTTTTAGGATTTGCTTTAAGTTCTAAAACTTCTGATAATAATAAAATCATTTCTAATAATGTTTGAACACCTTCGCCAGATTTAGCACTAATTTTTGTAAACATAGTGTCTCCGCCCCATTCTTCAGGTATCAAACCATAGTCAGCTAATTCATTATAGACTTTATCAACATTAGCATTATGTTTATCAATTTTGTTGATAGCAATAATAATAGGTACATCTGCAGCCCTTGCGTGGTCAATTGCTTCTTTTGTTTGAGGCATAACACCATCATCAGCAGCTACAATAACAACGACAATATCAGTCATTTTTGCTCCTCTAGAACGCATAGCTGTAAAAGCCTCATGTCCTGGAGTATCTAAGAATGTTACCTTTTGACCATTTACATTTGTTTGATAAGCACCAATATGTTGAGTAATACCACCAAATTCGCCAGCAGTAACATTTGTTTTTCTTATAAAGTCAAGTAAGGTCGTTTTACCATGGTCAACATGTCCCATAATGGTAACGATTGGAGCTCTAGACACCAATTCTTCTGGTTTATCAATAATATCGTCTTCCAAAGAATCTGAATCTTCAATTTCTTCTTTAGTTATACTAATATCATACTCTAAAGCAATTAATTCAATTGTTTCATCATCTAAAGATGTATTAACGGTATACATTTTACCTAACATAAATAAGAATTTAATAATATCAGCTGGTGATTTATTAATCTTCTCAGCTAATTCTTTAACTGTGATGCCTTCCTGATAAGTACAATCCTTTGCGACTTGATTCTTTTTAGTATAATTGCCATTGTACTTTTTATTGCTGTTATTTCTTTTTCTTTTATTTGGTTTTTTATTTGTCATAACTGCACCACCTTTCATTTAATTTATAACAATGAATCTAATTCATCATAAACAGTTTCTTTTACTTCACATTCAAGTTGCTTAGCAAGAAGATTTTTACTTCTTGCTAAGTCAAATACTTCTTTATCTTTTTTTAAATAGGCACCTCGGCCATTCATTTTTCCACTTAAATCAACAACAACTTCATTTTCTGGAGTTCTTACAACTCTAATTAATTCTTTTTTTGGAAAACGTTCATTTGTAATAATACATTTTCTCATTGGAATTTTTCTTTTTTTCAAATTTATTCCTCATCATAAAACTTATCGAATTCATCAAAGTCTATGTCATCATAATACCAGTAATCTTCATCTGGATTTTCAAACTCTTCAAGCTCTTCCTCAGTGTATTCAGGTTTGATTTCGTATTCTTGTTTTTTGAGTTCTTCAATCTTTTCTCTGATTTCTCTAGCTTCAATTTCTTCTTTTGTTTCTTTTCTTTTTCTTTTTGAAGTTGTTTTTTCATCATCATCTTCTTCTTTACTTGCATCAGCTAAACTTTCAAATTTTGAAACATATTTAGCAGCTTTAGCAGCAATTTTAGCTTTACGAAGTTCAATTTCTTCCTCAGTTTCTTTTACAACATCTTCAATTTTCTCTTTTTCTGGTTCTTTTACTGCTTCTTTAACTTCTTTTTCTTTAATTTCATCCTTTTCTGTTACTTCATCATGTGAATCAACAACACTTTCAGATTTTTCATCATCTAATTTAGTTTGTTCTTCCGTTTCTAAAGCTTTTTGTTGCAAGTATTGTTCTAATTCTTTCGCTTTTCTTTCAGCCTCTGCTTTAGCAAGTTCAGCAGCTTTTCTTTCAGCTTCTCTTAAGCGTTTTTCTTGTTCTTTAGCAATATATTGTGCCATTTCTGTTTGCCAATCAATTCCAGCTTCTTCTAAAGCGCTTGCTGTTTTGATATCAACTTTTTTAGCTAATAATTCAGAAGCTAATTGAGCATTAATACCTTTTTTTCCGATTGCTAATGATAATTGATCATCTTCAACAACAATTTGAATAATGTCATCTTTAGGAATTACACCTATAATATTTGCAGGCTTCATAACATTTTTAACATATTCAATATAATCATCAGACCATTCAATGATATCAATGCTTTCTTGAGTAAGTAGGTTATCTTGCTGTCTAATTTCTGAGATAACTGCTGATACTCTTGAGCCTCTATTACCAATGCATGCACCAATAGCATCAACATTAGGATCTTTTGAATATACTGCCATCTTGGTTCTACTATTTGCCACTCTAGCAATTGCTTTTATTTCTACTGTACCATCATATATTTCAGAAACAGTTTGTTCAAATAATCTTTTAACTAAATTTTTTGAAGCCCTAGAGACAGTAATTGGTGCACCTTTTGTTTTATCGCTTACTTCTTTGATGATAACTTTAAGTCTTTGTCCATCATAATACTTCTCATAAGGAATTTGTTCTCTTTGAGCTAATAATGCTAAATCAGATTCATCAATTTTAACTAAGACAAACTTGTCTTCAACAGATTCAACTACAGCATTGACAATATCATCAACTTTGTCTTTGTATTTATCAAGTAAGTTTCTTTTGTGAGCTTCTTTTATTTTTTGAGTAAAAACATTCTTCAGATTAGAAATTTCTTTTCGTCCAAAGCTTTTAATGTTAACTTCTTTTTCAATTTCATCACCAATTTTTGCTTCTGGATAAAGATCAACTATTTCATTTAATTGTAATTCTAATTCATCATCATTGACTTCTTCTACTACAGTTTTAATATGATATAGTTTTATTTCACCTTTTTTTGAAACTTCAACTCTTAATTTTGGTTTAGGCAAATTTGAATCTTTTTTAACATCAATAAACCTATAATAAGCAGTTTTTAGTCCTTCACTAAGTGCATCAATAATCACTTCACTTGAAATATTGCTGTTTTCTTCAATGGCACCAATTGCACTTACAATCTTCTTTAAATCCATAACTTTCCCCTCTTATATTTTTACAGCTAATCTTATAAATTTAACATTTTCATAATTAATAGTAGCTTGTTTTTTAATACCTTTTACATAATAAGTAATACTTAAAATATTATTTTCAAAACTAGTTAGTGTCCCATCAATTGAATCTAATCCTTTTTGTGGATTTTTTAATTCTATATGGACATAATCATTGATATGTTGCAAAATTTCATTTTCATTCTCTAAAACTTCCTCAGCACCAAAGGAACATACATCCAACACATAAGGTTGATTGGATTCATCATGCCTATCTAATGCATCAGAAATCTGATTGGAAACAATTTCACAAATATCCAAGTCAACTTCACCATCAATCTTCTTTATACAAATTTCTAAGATCGGTGTTTTACCTGATTTTCGAGAAACTTTGAATTTTCCAATACCATTGGCTTCTAATATTGGTTTAATTAAACTTTCAATTTTTTGAATACTTAGCATTTTTCCTCCAAAGCAATATATAAGGAGCGATTTCTCGCTCCTTACTGCATATTCATAATACTCTATTTAAATAAATATATCAAGTGTTTTTTATATTATTTCTTTTTCCTTCAAAAAATCTTCCCTGATTAAAAGTGCTTTATCTGGATAGTTTGTAATAATAGCATTTATATTTATTTTTAAAGCTGCATAAATGTATATTGGATCATTTATTGTCCACGCATTTATTAATAAACCATTTTCTTTTGCTTCATTTAAATAATTTTGATCTAATAATACATAATAAGCTGGGTGTAAATATTTTACATTATAACTTTTAGCATAACTAGACATACCAATAATTTTATCACTATGTAAGAAAGCACATATCGCATCAGGATCTAATTTTAACATCTTAACAATAGAATAATGATTGAATGATGAATAAATTATTCTATCATTCATTTCATATTTATTTACTAATTCTAGCACCTTTTCTTCCATTCCATCATAATCAAATACTGAGTTTTTTAATTCAATATTTAAAAGTAAATTTGTCGGTTTTACAAGCTTTAAAACTTCTTCTAATGTTGGGATTTGACAAAAAGAATATTCTTTATTTTTATTATTAAAATTGAAATTCCTTAGTTCTTGATAACAAAAGTCTTTAACAAATCCTTTGTTGTTACTTACGCGATCAATAGTTTCATCATGAATTACAACAACTACTCCGTCTTTAGTTAGCTGAACATCTAATTCAATTCCTTCAGCTTTTTGCTCAATGGCTAATTTAAATGCCTCTATTGTATTTTCTGGAGCATAAGCACTTGCCCCTCTATGAGCCCAAATATAAGTCATTCTATTTTCTCCTTTTTAAAATAAAGATAATTGATTTTCTTCTTCTAAATGATCTAATACTCCCATTCTTTCTAAAAAGGCCATTTGAGTATTATTTATTGATGTTCTCTTTAACAAATCTTCTTTTGAAATGAAATCCTGAATTGCTCTTTGTTCAACAATTGAGTAGGCCACAGCAGCGCCTAATCCATCAATACTATCAAAAGATGGAATTATTCCAAATTCATCATCAGGATCTATTATAAAATTAATCGCTTCAGATTTATCAATACAAATATTATTGAAATGATAACCTCTTAAATACATTTCTAAAGCAATTTCCAAAACTATTACTAAGTCTTCTTCTCTTTTACTAACTTTTTCACCTACTGCTATTCTATCTTCAATTTCTTTTAATCGATTATAAATTGCAACTTTTCCTTGTAACATTGTTTCGATATCATATGCATCACATCTACATGAAAAATATACAGCATAATAAGCTGCTGGTTTATGAACCTTATACCAGCCGACTCTAACTGCATTCATAGCATAAGCAACCGCGTGAGCTTTAGGAAACATGTATTTAATTAATAAACATGAATTAATATACCAATCTGGAACATCATGTTCTTTCATCGTTTTAATCCATTGATCTTTTAAACCTCTTCCTCTTCTAACTGATTCCATTATTTCAAAAGCAGTAATCTTTTTTAAGCCTTTAGTTATTAAATAAGTCATGATGTCATCACGACATGAAATAACATCATTTAAAGTACAAACTCCCTCTTCTATTAATACTTCAGCATTATTAGCCCAGACATCAGTTCCATGGGTAACTCCTTCAATAGCAACTAATTCATTAAATGTTGATGGTTTAGTTTTATCTAAAATTCTTCTATTGTTACGAGTGCCAAATTCTGGTAAGCCAGCTGCTCCATTTAATTCATGATACATGTTATCTGAATCAGAGATATTTAATGAATCAGTTGAATAAAATAGTTGATATGTTTTAGGATCACTCATTGGAACATCATTGTAATGAACACCTGAAAACATTGATAGCAACCTAATGGAAGTTGGGTCTACATGAGCTAAAATATCAAGTTTTAAAATATTATCATGTAAATCAGCAAAGGCAAAATGGGTTGTTTGCCATTCACTAAACGGATTGTTGGCTGGATATTGAATTGGAGTAAAATCATGTACATTTTTTTCTTTTGGTATAACAACAATTCCACCAGGATGTTGTCCAGTTGTTCGTTTTACTCCTTCACACATTTTAGATAAAACCTCACTAAAAGCATTCGAAAAATATGGAATCTCCATTTCCTCACAATATGCTTTGACATAACCATAAGCGGTTTTTTGAGCAACTGTACCAATTGTACCAGCACGATAAGTATGACTACTTCCAAAAATGTCCTTAATCTTTTGCATTGCTATACCTTGATACTCTGCCGAGAAATTTAAGTCAATATCAGGTACTTTGTCACAATCAAAACCTAAGAAGGTTTCAAAAGGAATATTATGACCATTTCTATTTAATAAAGTAGAACAATTTGGACATTCTTTTTCTGGCAAGTCAAAACCATTAGCATATTCGTTATTTGTATAAAAATGAGAATATTTACATTTTGGACAAACATAATGTGGAACTAAAGGATTTACTTCCGTAATATTGGCCATAGTGGCAATAAAACTACTGCCAACAGAGCCTCTACTTCCTACAGGGTAACCATCTTCTTCAGATTGTTTAACTAAAAGATGAGCGATATAATACTGAACTGCATATCCATTATTAATTACATTGTTTAATTCTTTTTCAATTCTCTCTGAAACAATTTCCGGTAAAATATCACCATAGATATTATTAGCATTTTTATATATTTCTTCTTTTAATACGATTTCGCAACCTTCAATAGTTGGTGTAACTAATTTGCTTGGAATTGGGTATTCTTTATTAATCATATCAGCAATCATATTAGTATTGGTTATAACAAATTCAACTTCCCTATTTGTCCAAGCAAATTTTTCTAATAATTCTTTAGTTGTCATTAGATGTTGGTTAGGAGAGTTAAATAATTTCCTTTTTTCTCGGTTCATTGGGTACATAGGATGTCTTAATCCACCTATTCTTTTACCCATAATATAAATATCTCTAGCAATCTTTTGATAAGGATGGGTGTAATAAGGATTACTACTAGCAATAATAGGTTTATTTAACTTATCAGCAATTTTTATAATATCTTTTACTACCATTTTAATTCTTTCCATATCAAAAGAAGAACCAATTTCTATTAAATATTCATAGTTTTCTAATGGATGTAATTCAATATAATCATAAAATTTCATGCATTGTTCTAAATCAGCTAGACTCCTATTGCAGGCAATTTCAAAAAGTTCAGAATATTGATCACAACTTCCAATTAAAATATTCTTTCTTCTTTTTTCAATTTCAGATTTTGTTATTCTTGGTTCAGCTGATACATCAGCATCTATCTTTTTGGCATTTTCTTTAGCATAATAAGTCAAATAATCAGTATGAGATAAGGTTACTAATTCATAGATATCCTTAATTCCAGCCATATTTTTGGCTAATAATGTCACACTATAAGGACGGGCTTTTTTAAAAATATCTTTCTCTTGCTCATCTTGTAGACGTTTGAAAGTCATATTTTCAAAATCTGGAATAATTGGAAGCATTCTAACCAAAACATTAGCTAATACTTCAGCATCATAATCAGCTCGATGAGCAATTGTTTCATCGTATTCAACATCAAAATAGTTTGCAATTACTCCTAAACGATAATATTTTCGATCTTTTACCGTCTCTCTGGCTAAATTTAAAGTATCTAAGCAAATATTCTTTAAAGGTTTTCTTCCTAGTTTTATTAATGTGTCATTTATAAAATTAAAATCGAAATCAGCATTATGGGCAACTATTACTCTATCTCCAATAAAATCAACAATTTTATCTATTGCTTTTTCAATAGGTAAAGCGCCTTTTAACATTTCGTTGGTTATATTAGTTTTATTAACTATAAAGGCTGGAAGTTCAATTGGTGGTTTAACAAATAGTTGTAAACTCTCATTAGTTATTGTGTTTTTGCTAACGATAACTCCACCAAACTCAATAATATGGTCATATTTGGTAGATAAACCAGTAGTTTCTAAGTCCAATACACAATACTCTTTATCAGTTAATAGTTCGTCAGTTGGATTGTATACGATATTTAATTTATCAGGGACAACTTTTACATCAATACCATAAATTATTTTAAAATCATTATTTTGATTATCTTTTTCTATTTTTTTATGGGTTTGTTGAGCTAATGGATAAGCTTGAACAACACTATTATCAGTAATGGCTATTGCTTTTTGGCCAAAATTGAAGGCTTGAGTAACAATTTCTTCAGTTTCAGAAACACCATCATATTCACTTCTGTTTGTATGAGCGTGTAATTCCACATGTTTTAAACCAGGATAATCATCAAATCTTACAAAAGGATCATGATTCATTTTCTCAATAAAATCTAACTCAAAAACATTACATTTTTCGTACATATCATATTTAACTTCACCATATATCGCTACACACATTCCTTCTTCTACAGGCATTTTTATATTTTCATTCATGGAATCAGAAACAAATCTTTTAACTATTACAGCATCATAAAAATCAGTAACAATAAACTTTTCAATCGTAAACATGCTACCCTTTTTACTTTTCAAGTTTCTTAATTCAACAGAAAATACTTTTCCTTTACAACAAATCTTATTATTAGAGGCAGTAATCTTATTCATCGCTACATATAAGTAATCATCTTTATTACCATTAAATTTACTTCTATATTTACCACTTGTCGTTTTAAAAGAACTGTTTATATCTGAAGTAATTATCTTTTCTGTTTCCACTATAGTTTCCTGATTCTTAATTAATATTTCTTTTTTAATACCTAAATTATTTAGAAATTTCTTTAAAGAATTAAATGTTTTTTTATCATCAAGATTAATATAAATCTTGTCATCTTCTATTACAGGAATTAAATTTAATGTTGTATCATTTTTTTTATTATAGTATTTAATATAATTTCTTATTTCCGAAGAGTTTATTTCTTGATCAGTAATCTTAAAAGTTAGTTTTACAGGAAGTTTTAAATAATCTGATAGTTTTAATATTAATTCTTCTATTACATCAGTATCCAAAAAATGATTATTTATTATCTTTATAGTTATTAATTTATTAGTTTTATCTAATTGAGGACGACATAAAATAACCCTCTTTAAAGAATTAAGGGCCTTTTGACTTAAATCAATTTTTTCCAATAAAGATTCAATATCCATTTATTTCACCAACTTTCCTAGTGCTTCTTTTGCGGCTAATTGTTCGGCTTTTTTCTTTGTTTTTCCTTTTCCTTTACCTAGTAAAACATCATCTAGATATACTCCTATTTCAAATAAAGGGTCATTTGATGGACCAGTTTCTGATAAAAGTTCATATTTCAACACCGCCCTAGTATCTAATTGAACATATTCTTGAAGTCTAGATTTATAATCAATTATTTCAGATAATTCAGGATGATTAACAATATCAATTGTATCTTTTAAAATTTTATTAACAGCTTTCATGCCACCATTTAAATATATAGCTCCAATAAATGCTTCAAAAATATCAGCTAATAGTGAATTTCTATTTCTTGCTCCACTTTTTTCTTCACCAATACCTAACTTGATATATTTAGCTATGTCTAATTTTCTGGCAAAATCTGCTAATGACTTTTCACAAACAATTTGAGCTCTCATAGTTGTCATTTTACCTTCATCAATTGATGGTTCATGATTAAATAGTCTATTGGCAACCCACATTCCAACGATAGAATCACCCAAAAACTCTATTCTTTCGTAATCGCATCCAACAACATCTTTATTTTCATTTAAATATGAAGCATGAGTAAAAGCAGCTTCCATAACCTGTTTATTTGTAATTGTAATATTATAGTTTTTTTCTAACCAATCATAAATTTTACTCATGTTTTCAACTTCCTTTTAATTATTCTATCATACCTATGAGATAAGCACACCTTCATTCTCGGATTGTTTTAAATATTCATCTATTGTAGGGTAATTTGTTAATTCTTTTATTATCATTTTAGCATCTTGATATGATTTATTTAATATATCACTATCTCTTACAATATTTCCTAAAACAAAAGCTGGTAAACCACTTTGTCGATAGCCTAAAATATCGCCTGGACCTCTTAATTTTAAATCATAATGTGAAATTACAAAGCCATCACTATTATTTACAATAATATTTAATTTATCTATTGTTTCTTTTTCTTTAGATGAAGTAAGTAAATAACAATAACCCTCTTTTTTTCCTCTACCTATCCTTCCTCTTAATTGATGTAATTGTGAAAGACCAAATCTGTTAGCATCATAAATTATCATTACATTAGCATTTTTCACATCTATACCTACTTCAATTACGGTAGTACATACTAAAATATCAATTTCCCCTTTAGAAAATTGGTTTTCAACAATCTGTTTTTGTTCATTATCTAATTGCCCATGTAATAAACCTACGTTATATCTTCCTTGATAATAGTTTTTTAGATTTAGATAAATGTCATTAACATTTCTTACAGTATCACTTCCCTTTTCTATTGCAGGACAAACAACATACATCTGATTACCTCGATCTAATAAACCTTCAATTTCCTTAATTTTCGAAGTAAATGAGTTTTGTCTTATTAGTGTTGTATGAATTTTCTTATTTGAATATGGTGTTTGGCTAATGGTTGTGACATCTAAATCGCCATATAAAGTTGTAGCTAAAGTTCTTGGAATCGGAGTTGCTGACATTAGTAACATATCCACATATTCTCCTTTTAATAAAAATAATTGCCTTTGTTTAACACCAAAACGATGTTGTTCATCTGTTATGATTAAACCTAAATCATTAAATTCAACTCCTTCTTGAAATAATGAATGAGTACCTATTATTAGTGAAATTTCCTTTTTCTCTATTTTTTCCAAAGTAGTTCTTCTTTCTTGAATACTTTGAGAAGAATATAAAATACCAATACCTAAATTATAATTAGCAAAAAACTTCTGCATGTTGTTGTAATGCTGTTTGGCTAGTATTTCTGTAGGTGCCATAATAGCAGCTTGTTTTCCTGCTAATACCGTAGCATACATCGCAATAAAAGCAACAATTGTCTTACCACAACCTACATCACCTTGTAAAAGTCGAGCCATTTGTTTTCTATCTTTTAAATCTGATAAAATCTCAGATAAAGCATTGTTTTGATCATCAGTCAACTTAAAAGGTAAGTTAAAAACAAACTCATTAATTTTATTCATATCAAACTCTTTTATAAATTTTGAATCTTCAACAAAAGCATCACTTTTCCTTTTTGCCATTATCAAATTAAACTTTAAAAACTCTTCGTATTTTAAAGTATTAATCGCATTTAAAAGTGATTTCTTATTATCTGGTTTATGAATTTGTCTAATTGCTTCTATTTTTGATAAATAGTTATTCTCTTTTTTTATTGTCTTTGGTATAAAATCAGTTATTTTACTTGCGTATTTTTCAATTACTTGTTCAACTAATCTCAAAAAAGTTTTTTCTCTAATTCCTTTATTTAAAGAATAATAAGGTTTAATACCTATTTGCTCTTCTAGAGGCTGCATATTAATATTGCTTGCTAGTATTTTATTATTACCTTCATAAGTTCCTATTATGGTAATTTTTTGATTAACTTTAAGGTTCATAAGCCAATGACGATTAAAAATAGATACTCTAAAATAATCATCTTCATTTGCAACATTTAAATATAAAACCGATTGATTTCTACGATAATAATTGATTTTTGGTTTATCAATTACTGTTGCTGGAATTATTATTCTATCGCCTATCTGCCAATCTTTAAATGGAATGTATTCAATTGCTTCATAGCGATACGGATAATATGAAAGGATATCAGTCAATTCACTAATACCCATTTTATTTAAATTCTCTTTTAATCTTGGTGTTATTTTAATAGTCATAATTAAGAAAAAGAATAATCTTTCAATTATTCTACTCCTAATATAAACGGATATAAATCCTGTTTTCCATTTACTAACTGACCTTCAAGATCATATTTTTCTTCAGCATATTCTAAAACCTTTTTAGCTGTAACTTCATCTGTCTGACTACCATAGATTATAGTTATATATCCACAATCTTCATCAATAATATTATCTAATAAAGCATATGTAGCTTCCAATAAATCATCAGTAGCAACTAGAACTTCTTTTTCATTTATTCCCATATAGTTGTCTTTTTTAATTATTAAAGAATTATAAGTAGTATCTTTAATTGCTTGAGTAACACTTCCGGTTTTGATAGAAGAAATACCTATATTCATGTTTTTAATATTTTCTTCAACATCTAATTCATAGTTAAAGTTAATACAAGCACTAATTCCTTGAGGAATACTTCTAGTTTCTAAAACAATAACATTTTTATCATCAATAATATCCTTAGCTTGATTTGCTGCTAAGAAAATATTGGCGTTATTTGGTAAGATAAAGACATTTTCAGCATTTAATTTGTTTAAAATATTAACAAAATCTTCAGTTGCTGGATTCATTGTTTGTCCACCATGAATAATGTAATCTACATTAAGTGACTCAAACAATTTTTTAATACCATCTCCATTACAGACTGAGATAATTGCATATTTTTTATATTCGTTTGCTTTTTTATCTTCACCATAAGTAAAACATTCCATATTTTCACTATTATATTTTTCAACTTTTACTTTTTCTAAATCACCAAATCTATGTGCAGTGTTAATAATATCACCAGGAGCACTTGTATGAACATGAATTACTACTTCATTATTGTTTTTGATAACGCTAATATCGTTACATGTTCTACCTAAAGATCTAGTTAATCTTTCTTTAGAAAATTCTCTTTTATATAAATCGTTTAAACTCACTAAAACTTCAACACAATAGCCTTTATCAACAACTTGACTTGTTTCTTCAGCTGATAGAAGTTTAACTGGTTTATCTTGCAGATATAGATTCATTCCCTCAATAATAGCAACAAAACCAGCTCCACCTGAGTCAACCACACCAACTTCTTTTAATATTGGTAATATTTCAGGAGTTCTTTCTAGTGATTCTTGTGCCATTTTAAGAATATGTTCAAAGTATTGTTCAATTGTACATTTTGGATTTTGATCAACATAATATTTGCCATAATCCGCCATTTCTCTAACAACTGTAAGAATTGTACCTTCTACTGGTCTCATAACAGCTTTATAAGCTATTCGCGAACCATTTAAAAAAGCATCAGCAATATCATTAACATTTGCCTTTTGTAAACCAGATAATGCATTAGCAAAACCTTTAAAAATTTGCGATAAAATAACTCCAGAATTTCCTCTAGCTCCCATCAGCATATTTCTACTAAAATGTTTAGCTGTATCTCCAATATAATCATTTAAATAATTAACTGTTTCATTAACACCAGCTACAAATGTCATTTTCATATTTGTTCCTGTATCACCATCAGGAACTGGGAAGACATTTAATTTATCAATTTCATCTTGTTTGTTTTCTAAATGATTAGCAGCAGATTGAATCATTCCTTTAAAACTTTTACAATCAAGTACCTTCATAATTCTACACCTATTCGATTACTTTCACACCTTGAACAAAAACATTTACTGCTGCAAAATCAATATCTAAAGCTCGTTCAATTTCATATTTTACTTTCTTTTGAACTTCAGTTACTACCTCAATAACTTTTACTCCATAACAAATAATAATATAAATGTCTAATTCTAATCCTTTGTCAGTTTGCTTTACTACAACACCTTTGGAAAAATTCTCTTGTTTTAAAAGCACTGCAAAACCATCTTTTAAAAACTGTTTACTAGCCATACCTACTACACCATAACATTCACTTACGGTAGCTCCAGTTAAAGAAGCAATTGCTCCAACAGTAACATTAATATCACCAAGCTTTGTATTTTTCTTCATTGTCATAATCCTTATTCTCCTTTGTTTTCTTCAGGTTGAACCATGTATGATTCTATCTCTGAACAATCAATTCTGACTGCTTTTAAGTATTCTTCAATAATTAAGATACATTTATTTTTTGCTTTATCTTCAAAAGCAATTATTTCAGCATAATTATCTACATAAGGTAAACCTTTTATTGAACTACAGACATAAAAACCTTCGTCCATGACTAATTTTACCATATTGTTATCATAAGTAAATGATAAATTATGAACCTCACTTATTCTACTTAAGGTATCAAAGGACAGTTTATTGAATTCAATGGCAATAGTTTTTATTTTTTCTAAATCAATATCAACAAATAATGGAATTAAAGCAAGGTTATCAATATATTGAGCTTTAAAATCAATTATTGTACCATCTCCTAAAACGAAACTCGTCTTATCAGCACTGATAAAATGTCCAATGATACGATTTTCTTTAATTGAGACTATTACACAATTGTTTTTGGCAATTGTTATCTTAATATCTTTAAACATTTTATTTTTTTTCAAATCTTTTTCCTTAAATTTAGGAAACAATGTTATTAAGCTGTCATTTATTTCAAAGTCTAGAATCGATCTAATATAATTTTCACTAACAAATTCATTATTCACTATTTTAATACTCTTTATTCTTGCTAAATCAGACATGTAATACAATGTAAAACTAGCGATTGACATTAAAAACAGTAAAATTAACAACAATATTGCTTTTTTAGAAAGTTTTTTCTTAGTTTTCTTTGTTACTTTTTCCAATTAAACTTCTCCACTTCCATGATCATTTCAATATCATGCTTTTCTTTTATTTTTTCAATAATTTGATTTGATAATTCAATTACATCATCGGCTTTTGCGTTACCTTTATTAATAATAAAATTGGTATGCTTTTCACTTACGGCAGCTCCACCGATAGTTTTACCTCTATAACCGATATCATCAATTAATTTCCAAGCATATATATCTCCGATATTCCTAAAAGTAGAACCAGCACTTGGATAATTAAGTGGCTGTGTTTCTAATCTTCTTTTTTGTCTATTTTTCATTAGCTTTTTAATATCAGCACTATTTCCTTCTTTTAAATTCAACTTTACTTCTAATATAGTCCAATCTGGATTATTCAAGAAAATACTGCTACGGTAACCAAACTGGCACTGAGCATTATTCAGCCAAACAATTTCACCGTTTCTTATTACTTTTACCGAATCAACTATATCACTCATAGAACTATTATAAGCACCAGCATTCATATATATACATCCACCTAAAGTACCTGGAATACCAGTAGCAAATTCTAATCCTGTTAGAGCTTTTTCACTTGATTTATAAGCTAAAGAAATAATTGAACAACCAGCTTGGGCGATAAGGTTATTATCTGTGAAATAAAAATTACTCATATTTCGTGTCAATTTTATAATAAAGCCTTCATATACATCATCAGCACATAATAGATTTGATCCATAACCAAATATTTTATATGAACAATTATTTTCATTTAGGATGTCTAAAATAGATTTAAGTGAAAACTCATCATTTGGATAGATAACATATTTAGCAATTCCACCAATTTTAAAAGTTGTTAACACCTTAAACGATTTATCATATTCTATTGTGCAATATTGTTCTAATTTACTTAAAATCTTATCCATCAATCTTTACCCACTAATTCTTTCATTAAGTTTATAAAGTCATAAGCTGCGTTAGGATGTGACATATTTTTAGCAGCAATTGACATTTCTTTTAGTTTTTTATCGTCATTCATTAGTTCATCAATTATTGAAATAGTGTTATTAACATTTAAATCTTTTTCTTCCAAAAGATATGAAGCACCATTATCAAACATTTCTTTAGCATTAATATATTGATGATTATTAGGCACATATGGTGAAGGAATAATTATGGTTGGAATTCCTAATGCCATAAATTCACTAGCACTGGTTGCTCCTCCTCTAGATATAACAAGCGCACAATTACCAGCGATATTTAATTGGTCTATATAATCAACAATTTTCAAATTATCACTTTCAGAAATATTTTCCATTACTTTTTGATAATTTCTTTTTCCAGTAACATAAATAATATTAAAATCTTTATTCTTTAAACCTTCTAAAATCCCCATCATCTTCTCATTTACACTAGCTGAACCTAAAGAACCCATAACTATTAGTAAAGTTTTCTTTGAACAGTCCAAACCAAATTGTTTAAATATTTTTGAATCTTTAACAAAATTTAAACAAGCTGATTCTCTTGGATTTCCTAGTAAGAGAGTTTTCTTTTTATTAAATGCTTCTTTTGCACTTTCATAACAAATAACAACTTTATTGACAAAGTGACCTAAAACTCTATTTGCCAGTCCGGGCAATGAATTTTGTTCATGAATAATTGTTTTTATCTTTAATTTTACAGCTGCCATAATAACTGGTACTGTTACATATCCTCCAAAGCCAATAACAATATCTGGACTATAATCTTCTAAAATATGCAGACATTCTTTATAAGCTTTATATAAAATCTTAATCGCGTTTAATTTGTTTTTACTCGCATTGAATTTAGCTGCTTTTATACCAATAAAACGATAACCTAATTTTGGAATCTCTGTTGATTCCATTCGATCATAATTACCTATAAATAATATTTCATTGTTTTTATCATCACTAATTAATTTATCAGCTAAAGTGGTTGCTGGATATATATGGCCACCTGTCCCCCCAGTTGCTATCACAATCTTCATAAAAATCACTCCCACAAAATATTATATCATAGTAAATTTTTTTCAACAAAAAAACGGTTTTTTGTACCGTTTAAACTTACCAAAATATCAATAATATTGCAATCTTATTTTTTAAAAAAATCACAGCTGTATTTACTGAAAATAATTTACTACATGAACTCTATATTAGATTATTCTATTTTTTTTATACTGTAGTATACCATTCTTTTAGGATTTGTTTTGAACAATATTTTACTTTTATTTATTATTAAAAATTATTTAAGCTTTAATTTATTAATTTGTTTAAATCCGTAATCAATTTTATAGTTAGTTTCATTAATCTATTTATTTTTATTATTAAGACTTGCATGACAATTCTCTTGAATGCTTTTTACTTCATAATCAAAAAATAGTTATTTACTGAATTTTTATTTTATTAATGATTGCCCTCTTTTCACAATGGTTGGAGAAATAAAATCAAAGCTTCTTTCTTGCATATTAGTAACAATTAACATTGTTGCCATATCATATTTTTTTTCAAGCTTGTTAATATCAACTTCTACAATTGGTTCTCCTGCGATAACTTTATCTCCTTGTTTCTTTTTCAATTTTTTAAAACCGTCTCCATTTGACTCGACAGTGTTTATTCCACAATGTACAAATATTTCTACCCCATCACCAGCTACTACTCCAAAAGCATGCCCTGTAGGAAACAAGACAGAAAGCACTCCGTTGGCAGGTGAACATAGAGTAATTTTATCTTTATTAAATCTAAAGGCAACACTTTTCCCCATCATTTCTTGGGCAAAAACAGGATCAGAAATTGTTTTTATATCAATCAATTGACCATCAGCTATTGCTACAATATCATTATCATCAATATTTATTAATTCTTCTAATTTCTCTTTTTTGAGCAACTTACTAAATAGTCCCATAAAATTTCCTCCATTTATTCGCTTCTTATTATATAACGATATATTAATTCAATTCAAATAAAACAATATTATTTTGTTTTAACAACTTTATAAAATACAATAAGTTAGAAATTTTTTCATTATTTACTTATTTGACATCGGTAAAATATGATGTTAAAATTTTAGTAATTAACGAAGAAGTGATTATCATATTTAAGATAAGCTTAACTCGTTTGCATATTGGCAACAATTATTGGGTGTTGTTTTGCGGGCGAGTTTTTTCTCGTAAAACAAATTGACTGCAGCAATTAAAACACTCATAGAATGGAGGAAAAATGAAGATAGCAAAGGTTTTAAATAATAATACTGTTGTTATAATCGAAAACAATAATGAGGTCATTGTCATTGGAAAAGGTATTGGCTTTCAAAAAAAGAAAGGTGATTTAATAAATCCTAATGAAATTGACAAGAAATTTTGTTTGTCTTCTGATTCTCTTAATGCCAAATTTAGAGAGATAATAGCCTCGATACCAACTAAAGAAATATATGTTGTTGAAAAAATTATTAATACCATAAAAATTAATATTAGTAGAAAAATTTCAGATTCAATCTATGTTTCTTTATGCGATCACATTCACTTTGCTTTAAAAAATCATTCTTCAGGAATTCAGGTGCCTAATAATCTTCTATATGATATTATGCGCTATTACCCTGATGAATATAAGGCGGGGAAAATTTCTTTAGATATTATAAAGGAAGAAACAGGGGTACAATTAAGTGATGATGAAGCAGGTTTTATTGCTTTACATATCGTAAATGCCCAAACTACCAATCCTGGAGGAACGGATGTGATTTTAAAGTCAACAGTTATAATTGATGAAGTAGTTAATATAATCAAAGATTACTTTGATAAAGAGATTACTGAAGATTCATTAGCTTACTATCGCTTTATTAATCATCTTAGGTATTTTTCTCAAAGAATTGCTAAAAAAGAAACGTTTGTTGATAAAAATACTGATGATACATTGCTAAATATGCTTAAAGAGAGATATAGCGATTCATATATGTGTGCAATGAATATCAAAGGTTATCTAAAAGGAAGATATGCTGTTGATATCGGTAAAGAGGAAATATTATATCTCACTATTCATATTCAAAGAGCAATATTTAAAAATTAAAAGGAGAAAAAAATGAGTAGAAAATTTGAAAATCTGGCTAAAAGCATTATTGAAAATGTTGGTGGTGCAGATAATATCAGTGGTATTAACTACTGTATGACGCGATTACGTATTAAATTAAAAGATGAAAATATCGTAAATGAAGATGCTATTAAAGCAAATAAAGAAGTTGTTTCTGTCCAATATGCTGAAGGAAGATTACAGATAATTATTGGTACACAAGTTGGTGAAGTTTATGAGGAAGTTATTAAATTAACTGGCCCAAATAAATTTGACAATGAAGATGAAGAAAAAGTTTCAGGTTCAATAATTAATGTTTTAGCATCAACTATAACTAAGGTAGTAGTTCCTTCTTTAGGAGTTCTGATGGCTTGTGGTATTATCTCTGGATTATCGTCTATTTTGATGGCTCTTGGTGTAATCCAAACAGGAGATGGTGCTCAAATATTATTAAATGCAATGGGAAACGCATGTTTAACATTCTTCCCTGTAATACTTGGTTATACTAGTGCTAATGCTTTTGGAATGGACCCATTTATAGGAATGATAATTGGAGCAATCCTAATTTTCCCTGGTATTGAAACTTCGATAAATAGTGGAGATGTTTTGTTTACTATTTTTGCAGATAGTGCTTTTGCAATGCCTATATATAAAACATTTTTGGGAATTCCGATTATTTTCCCTGCAACTGGATATGCTTCAACTGTAATTCCAATTATATTAATTAATCTAATTGGTTCAAAAATAGAGAAATTTTTAAAGGAAAAATTACCAGCAGTAACTAAACAATTCTTTGTCCCATTTTTTACCATTTTACTTACAGCAACACTTGGAATACTATTAGTTGGTCCTATATCAATGCTTTTACAAAATGCTTTGTCTGCTGCTTTGAATTGGTTAACTAAAGTATCACCATTTATTGCTTATGCTGTAATCGCTTTGATTTATCAGCCATTGGTAATTTTTGGTTTACACTGGCCATTAATAACTTTAGGTATTATAGAATTTATGGCTAATGGTAATTCTATCATTATAGCAGTAATTTGGGTAGCAAGTTTTACTCATATGGCAGCTTGTTTAGCAACATTTTTAAGAACAAAGAGCATCAAGATGAAAAATATCGCTTTTCCAGCTTTTCTATCAGCTTGTTTCTGTATTATTGAACCTTCTATTTATGGTGTCACTTTACCAGTAAGAAAACGTTTTATTTATTGTATGCTTGGTGGTTTAGTTGGAGGAATTATTGTAACAGCTACTAATACTTCAATTTATGCTATCAGTATGGGTATCACTGGATTCCCTGCTTTTATAGATCCAGTTACAAAAAGCACTACTGGAATGATTTGGATAATAATCGCTGTGCTAGTAGCTATTGCTATAACGTTTGGTCTAACGTGGGTTACTTATAAACCTGGTGAAGATGGAAAAAATGAAATTGATGAGGTAAATTAAAAAAATGAAGGATAATTCCATTTTTAATCGTGTGAAAAATGTTTTAGTAGGATGTTGTTATGGTGATGCTTTAGGAATGCCTACAGAAATGTTAAGTCATCAAAAAATTAAAGAGTTATTTCCTTTTGGAATAAATGGATTTTATCCTTCAACTAAAGAAGATTTCTTTAATCGTAAACTTCCAAAGGGCTCAATGACTGATGATACCATCCACACCATATTGCTTGTAGAGACATTAATAGAAAATGAAGGAAATGTAACTGCAGAATCATACATAAAATATTTGCAAAAATGGTATATCGAAAATATTGATGTAGCTGAAAGCCTTGCAGGTCCTAGCACTATAAAAGCTTTACAATTAATTTTAAATGGATGTCCTATTGAAAAAGCAGGACTTTTAGGTCGTACAAACGGAGCATTAATGAAAATATCACCGATAGGAGTTATAGAAAATTATAAGAACCTTACTGCTTTTGTTGATAAAGTCGAACAAGTTTGTCTTGCTACCCACAACACCTCAATAGCTATTTCAGGAGCAAGTTGCATCGCTGCTTGCATAAGTTATGGTGTTCGAGGTGGAAACAATATTGATGAAATGTGGAATATAGCTTGTAAAGCTGCTAATGAAGGTTTAAAAAGAGGTAATCAAATGCCTTTTGCTTCAATTGAAAGAAGAGTTAAGCATTTTAAAAACTTAATCAATACAAAAAGTTATTCTGAAGTATTAGATTTACTTGTTAATGTATATGGTACAACTGAACAGATATTAGATACTATTGGAGCTATTGTTTGTGCTATTGAATATGGCAAATTAGACATTTTTAAAACATCTAAATTTTGTGCTGAATTAGGTGCTGACACTGATACGATAGGAGCTATTTCAACAGCCATTGTTGGTTCATTAGGGGCTAGTGCTTCAGAAGATGATATTAGATTACTATCAAAAGTAAATAATATTGATTTTGACTATTATACTCTACAGTTAATGAAGTACATGAAATGAATTAAGGGTGTTAATTGATCTGCTCCCTGTCAAGTAGACACGGGAAATATCTAAAATAATTCTAGCCCAGCCGAAGATTCGGTTGGGTTTTTACTAGCTAAATTAGCTTTGTATTT
>JGI24710J26742_10000549_pt1 | contig 34674 bp, 38 predicted proteins | sample BioPla2DNA2_FD_26742 | JGI IMG/M metagenome (IMG submission 26742)
TTTTTTTGATTTCCAAAAAAAAAGAATTTTCTAAAATAAAAATGGTTAAAGAGGTTTTAAGCCTCCCATTGCAAGTGGTATTTTTCAAACTGTCTTTCCAGGATGACTACCAAAAGAAAACCAAACACTCCGGCTACAATAACTGGTACTATAGAGTCCATGGTTGTAATTATTCTTTCATAAGGCAATCGGAGGGTTCCGATCATTAAACCCACTAAAAACGCCATGGTTATGGATTTGTGGTGTTCTAACAAATAATCCAGTAGACGTGAGAAGGAAAGAATGCCGATCAACGCACCTAAACAAAATGTGATAATTTCGGCAAATTTAAGCTGGTTCAATGCTGCCAACATGTATTCATATTGATTTAAAAGGAGCAATAAAAATGCTCCTGAAATACCTGGAAGGATCATTGCACAAATAGCCACCATCCCTGAAAGGAAAATGATGGGAAGAGTATGATTGGTCTGTATTGGATTTAACCCGACAAAAATTACTGCAAAAACCAACCCGATTACCAGGAAAATAACATTCTTGAAATTGAGTTCATCGACATGTTTGAAAACAAAACCTGCCGATGCCAATATGAGACCGAAGAAGAAAGCAAAGGTGAGTGCAGTGTACTCAGTAAGCATCACTGTCATGACCTTAGACATGGTTAAAACTGCAAGACCAATACCTGCCAGCAGGGGTATGAAAAGGTTAAAATCCCATTTTAGGAGTTCTTCCTTGGATTTTGCAAAATCCCCTTTCAAAGCCGCGACAATGAAATTAGCATTTATTTGACTGATAGCATGGACCAGCCTTTGGTAAATACCAGTGATCAATGCCATAGTGCCCCCTGAAACTCCGGGTATCACGTCAGCTGTTCCCATTAATAATCCACGTAGAAATATTAGAATAGTGTCCCTGTATATCTCAATTTTCCGCATAATGTTAATCTCCTGAAAATATTTAATTTTAAGTTTCTAATAGGCAGATAATCTTGTAGAATATTTAATAAATAACATCTGATATTAGATAATTTGAACTATTTGTTATAAATCAATGATCTAGTTAATTAATTGACTTAATGTTTAAAAAAAAACATTAGGTTATTCATATAATTCATTATTAAATTTTGATTGATCCCCACTATCAAGTTTTTTTAGTAACCGTGAATATATAAGAAAGTTGTAGTTAATGGTTTATTTGCTACTATTTAACGCTATTCATGAAAATATGAAAAAAGTGTATTTAATTTGAGAAAGTTTTTATTCACATTGCGGATCTGGTTTGCTACTGCATTACTTTTTGGTATTTTATATGCCATGATAACATTGATTTGCACATATCTAGGCTTTGGAACCACATTACTATTTGCCATGTTTGCGGTGGTGGTTGTGTTGGTCCAGTACATTGTTGGCCCCATAATTGTAGAGAAATCCATGGGTGTGCGCTATGTTTCACTNCAAGAGGCACCTAATCTCCNCGCCATGGTGGATGAACTAGCCATGAATGCAGGGATTCCCAAACNTAAAGTAGGTATTTCCAAAACTAACATTCCCAATGCCTTTGCATTTGGNAAAACCAAGAAAGATGGGAGGGTATGTGTGACCAGAGGTATCTTGAATATCTTGGAAGAGGAAGAANTTAAAGCTGTTCTGGGACATGAAATCAGCCATATACGACATAACGATATGGCAGTTATGACCCTTACTAGTGTAGTGCCACTGATTTGCTACTGGATTTTCATCAGCACCCCTTTTAGTGGAGATTGTGACCGTGAAGCTGGAATTATAGGTGTTGTTGCATTGATTGGATACATTCTGGGTCAGTTGCTGGTGTTTTTCGTGAGCAGAGTACGGGAATATTGTGCAGATCAGGGTAGTGTGGAGATCGGTTGTAAACCCCATGAACTGGCCAGTGCTCTTTATAAACTGATCTATGGATCTGCAAATATGGATCAAAAACAAGTGAAAGAAGTTGAAGGAGTTAAAACCTTCTTTGTAAATGATATTTCAGACGCATCCAATGAAATNAGTGATCTAAAACAAATAGACCGTGATATGGATGGAGTTATAANTGAAACAGAGCTAGCAGAATTAAAAAACACCAAAACCAGTATTGGGAAAGGCAGTAGAATCACCGAACTAATATCCACCCATCCCAACATGGTTAAAAGGATTAAAAGGCTTCCTGAGTTAAGTGATATCTAAATTATCGCTGGAAAAAGAGTTAAAACTTTTTTTATTTTTTGGTAGAGTTATTTAAATATTATTCTGGTGATAACTTGAATAGTGATGTTGATTATCTAAAAGGGATTTTTTCACAAATAAATTTTTCATAACATATTCTCTTTTTTGTCAACAAACATGGAGGATTAATATTGAGGGAAATTACAAACACTTTTCAGACTGAAGACAAACATTATGCTTCTTTTGCAGATAAAACAAAAATATCAATAGAAAAAGGGAAAGGAGTCTATGTTTACGATGAAGATGGTAAAAAATATTTAGACCTAACAGCAGGGTGGGGGGTGACTAGTATCGGTCATGCCAGTCCTGTAATTACCGAGGCTCTTTGTGATCAAAGTAAAAAAATTATACAAAATCCTAATTCCGGAGCAACATATTCCATTGAACGGTCCAAACTTATATCTCTAATGCAAGAAGTACTTCCTGATAATTTATCTCGTGTATTTTTTGTCAATAGTGGGGCTGAAGCAAATGATGCAGCAATAAAGCTTGCCAGAAAAGTAACTGGAAAATTGAATATCATTTCCATGAATAAAAGTTTCCACGGGCGAACAATTAATACAGTGTCTGCAACCGGCCAAAATAAACACAGAGATAGGTTCAACCCCTTAATCCCCAACCATATATTTGTTCCATATAATGACATCCCTGCAATTGAACGAGTTATTGGAAATGATGTTGCTGGGGTGATTGTTGAACCAATACAAGGTGAAGGTGGTGTTAACATACCTGATCCTGATTATCTTAAAAATTTATCTAACCTATGTGCAGAACATAAGGTTCTTTTGATAGTTGATGAAGTTCAAACGGGATTTTGCAGAACCGGCCCAATGTTCATGTCAAATAATGTTACAATTGACATTTTGACCATGGCCAAAGGTATCGCAGGAGGATTTCCTTTTGCAGGATTCGCTATAACTGAAAAGATTCATGATAAAATTGAAAAAGGAGATCATGGTGGCACCTACTCTGGTAACCCTCTGGGCTGTGCAGTGGCCTATTCAGTTATCAAATATATTTTAGACAATAAAATGTGGGAAAATGTTGAATATGTAGGCAAATATGCGATTACTAAACTAAGGGAATTGAAAAAAGAATATCCTCATATTATTAAAGACGTCAGGGGAAAAGGATTATTAATTGCTGTTGAATTAGCAGATGAAGATATTGCTGCATCCATCAATTCTAAGTGTTTGAATGATGGGCTTCTCTTAAATGTAATACAAGGTAATATCATTAGGATGTTTCCGGCTTTGAATATATCAAAAGAAGAAATGGCTGAAGGATTGAAAATATTCAAAAAAAGTCTTAGGTGATCATGCGAGATAGGGCTCAAAACAATCATTTTGAAAATAAAATTCATCCTAAAAATAAAAAATAATAAGACACGGTTCGTCATCTAATAATTCTTGACCACACCTATTATATTGCTTCTAGGGACCCATGTGTTTAGAGGTGTCTTTTGGATGGTGACAATCTTTTTCATTCCATTTTCATAGCTTACGTGGTTTTGTATAATTTCCACTTTCTTATTGTCACTTTCTAGATAAACTTGGTCACCATTTATTTTTCCGACACGTTTTACAATTAGTTTATAATCAGGGTGATGGGCAACAACTATGTCTCCCACCTCGAAATCATCAGTTTTCAATACTACAATTCTTTGACCATCCTTTAAAGTAGGAACCATGGATGTTCCCTTTACTGTGGCTGGCATTGGTAGTTGATCCTCACCAAATTGGGATGAAATCTTAACCTCAACTGTGTAATTATACTTTTTGGCAATGTTTTGCATGTTGGTCTTGACGGAATCTACATTACTATCTGGATCCTCCACATCAGCCCAAGCTTTGATATTCATCTCTTCAATCATGGTTTTAGGTACATCGAACCATGAAGTAGAATAAACCAACGTATCTGTACCATTAGTTTTCACTATGATTCCAATGTTATGCTGATTAGCTATTAAGTAGCTGGTAGTCCCGATTAATGCAGTTAAGACAAGTAAACTTATTATTAATCCTGTTTTCAATCTCATTAATCTCTCTCCACAATTAACTTGTCAATGATTTGTTTAGTATCTGCTATGCTTAATTGTCCAGGAGCTGATCCTCCATTTAAAGAAGCGTATGTGATAGGTGATCCAAAAAGTGATGCCAACACCCGAGTGTATCTCCCCATTTCACCCATGGCAATTCCAATGGTGTTATCTGATTGGTTAACTACTTGCAGCACATTGAGCGTGTCTTGCATATTGTTGGGGGTAACCGCAAATTTAGCTATGTTACCAAGTTTTTTTTCTTCATTGACGATTTGTAGAAGTTCATGAATCGGCGGAGTCTTTTGGAAGTCGTGGAATGATATTATTGCAGATTTAGATGCATTAATAACTTTTAACTTGTATTTAGCATCAGTATGAAGTTCTATATCAATAAAATCCACATAGTCAGCTGTTTCAAGGAGAATATCCGTTCTTTCTACTTCAGATCCTCTGAAATAACCGCCTTCCTCTCTGGTTCTATTGGTGGCAATTAATGGAAAGTTAATTTCCTCCAACAGATGAATCACCTTTTGAGGATCTGGATCCAATAGGAAATCAATTCGTAGCTCTAATAAATCTGCCCCCAATTTAATAGCCTCATTAGCTATTCTTAAAACATTTTGACGGTCTTTTTGAAGTATTGGAACACAAATTAGTGGTTTAGAAGTCATGACAAGCACATCTTTACGTTCTAAATCAAACCTTTAACTATTTCGGTTTATAGATATAGACGATTATTGGGTAGAATAATTCTTGAACATTCTCAGATTTTATGATTGTATTTCTATAATAAATATTTGATAATTTATGTTTTTAACCTTTGTTTAACATCAGATTCATAATTTGTTTTTTTAGTTAACAAGAATTTGATAAAAAGAAGACAGATAAAAATCTATAAGAACAAGTATTCACCATATCATTGCTTGCTATTATTTAATTTATGGAATTACATCTGGGCAGTAACCATAATCATAGATCCTAATTCAGGTGATTAATTGAAAATTACATCTATAGGTGCAGATATCTCAGGGAACGATGTGTCGTGTAGTAAAACTCTGATTGAAAATATCAAAAATGATATTCCGAATTTACTCAAAATAGGTGCCTATAAAGCAGATCTTACCAATATTACCGGTGATGATATGGTAATCAGTGCCTTTGTTCCTGATGAAAAACTAGCAACAGTTAATAAGGGTATTGTGGACATTTTAAGAAAAAATGCCGAAGATTTAGGAGATATTAATGGAATTTCATCTACCCCGGAAGGAGCCAGTGAAGGAGTTTCCTATGCAGAGGCTAAGATCAGACAAGATAGATACCCTGATGCTATTATCATGGCTTTTGACACCTATGGTGGTGAATCATTTGTCCATGAAGTTGCTGATTCTGTTATGAAAGCTGCTAGAGGTATGGATCAAGTTACAGATATAGGAGGTAGCAGTTTTAACCATGGCCAGAAAATACCAGGAGTGGGATATGTTTCGGATGAAACTGATGATCCAGTGGTGGTAGTGACTGTGGAGGATATTGAAAGCATTGGTGTGATAGCTGGTGCCATGATGGGAGCTGCACTTGGAAATAAAAATGTTTATCTGGTGCGAAGAGGATCACCATCCTATGTTATTCCTGGAAGCGTGATTATGTCCATAACTGCCTATATGAATGGTAATGTAATGGATATGGCTGTGCCTCTCTCTGATAAGATGAAAATTTTGAGGGTTTAAAATTTTAAAATCAATAATAAGGTTATTAATAATTTAAATCATAATACAGTCAAAACCATAATTTGATAGGAAGTGGTATAGTGATTTTTCTTGATAAGGATACTAAATGCGTTGTTCAGGGAATTACAGGCAAACAGGGTTCTTTTCACACAAAAAGTATGCTGGAATATAATACTAATATTGTGGCAGGCACATCTCCAGGTAAAGGAGGTCAAGAGTTTGAAGGAGTTCCTGTTTATAATTCCATAGAAGAAATAAAAGAAGAAATGGATGTTAACGCATCAATTATATTCATTCCAGCCCCATTTGCTAAAGATGCTGCTTTTGAAGCCATATCACAGCTAGATCTGGTGGTTATCATCACTGAACACATACCTGTACATGATTCTATGGAAATAGCCCAGTATGCCAAACAAATGGATTGTAAAGTAATAGGCCCAAACACTCCAGGTATAATAACTCCCGGAGTTGGTAAACTTGGAATCATGCCAGTTCATATTTTTAATCCAGGCGATATCGGGATAGTATCACGTAGTGGAACTCTAACTTACGAAGTGGCAAGTCAAGTTACTAAGGCAGGTTTAGGGCAGAGTACTTGTCTTGGAATTGGAGGTGACCCTGTGGTGGGTATGGATTTTGCAGAAGTTCTGCAAAAATTCGAAAACGACAAATATACCAAGGCAATGGTTATGATTGGGGAGATTGGAGGTAATGCCGAGGAACAAGCTGCAGAATACATTGCCGAGAACATCACCAAACCAGTTGTAGCCTACATTGCTGGTAGAACAGCACCGCCAGGGAAAAAAATGGGACATGCTGGAGCTATAATTGAAGGTAATGCCGGAACAGCTGAAAGCAAAATGAAAACACTTAAAGCATCAGGAGTGGAAGTTGCAAAACAACCTTCACAGATTGCTTCCATTATGAAAGAAATACTTTAACTTGAATTATTATTTAGGATTAACCAAAGTAGACTCAGACAAATTAAAATCGATCATTTCAAAAAAATGGCTTTAATAAATAAATAAAGATGATTTTATGGCGGGAAACGAAGAAATTATAAAAAAACTAGTCAAAGGAGAATTGAAACTCCATCAAATCGACAATTACACTGAAAATACTCAAGAAGCAGTGGAAGTTAGGAGAAAATTTGCTGAAGAAATTTCAGGAGCCAATTTAAAGCATCTTTCCCAACACTCAATGGATCTGGAGAAGGCCATGAAAAGGAATATTGAAAACCCCATTGGAACTGTGCAGATCCCAGTGGGACTGGCCGGACCACTCCATATCAATGGAGAACATGCTCAAGGAGATTTTTATGTTCCCTTAGCCACTTCAGAAGGGGCATTAGTTGCTTCAGTCAACAGAGGATGCACAGTAACCAAAGCAGTTGGCGGAACCACGGTGCGCATAATTGATGACAAGATGACACGCGCCCCAGTGATAAGAGCAAATTCAGTTACTGAAGCCCTTAAAATAAAAGAATGGATTGAAAGACATTTTATTGAACTCAAAGAGGCATCGGAGAGTACAACACGTCACGGGAAATTGTTAAAAGTCGATCCAGTGGTTGTGGTAGGTCGTTACCTTTATCCTCGTTTCACCTTCACCACCGGCGACAGCATGGGTATGAATATGGTCACCATCGCCACAGAAAAAGCTTTGGAAATTTTAACCCGGGAAACAGGAGCCCATGTAATTGCCCTCAGCAGCAACCTCTGTGTTGATAAAAAACCATCTGCATTAAACTTGATTGAAGGCCGTGGCAAGACAGTTGTTGCTGAAATCATAATCCCCCCAGAAATTGTTGAAAAAAAACTTAAAACCACAGTTAAAGCTATCACCGAAGTTAATCTCGCTAAGAACATGATTGGTTCTGCTATATCTGGAAGTATGGGGTTCAACGCCCATTATGCCAACATGATCGGTGCCCTATTCCTGGCCACAGGACAGGACGAAGCCCATATTGTAGAGGGCAGTCTGGGTATAACCACTGCTGAGGAACAGAATGGAGATCTTTACTTCTCTGTAACCCTCCCTGACCTTCCCCTAGCAACTGTGGGTGGAGGAACCAGTTTAGAAACAGCCCGTGAATGTCTGGAAATTATGGGAGTATATGGGGGAGGGAACGTGAAAAAATTTGCTGAGATCGTTGGAGGAACAGTATTAGCAGGCGAACTTTCACTCATGGGTGCACTAGCCGCCGGACACCTTGCAAGGGCACATAAAGATCTGGGAAGAGGATAAAAACTGTTATTTTATGAGATCATTATTAACTTGTTTTATATGGAGATAACAGCTAATGAATATTCGTGAATTTATTGAAGAATATTTTAAAATGAGCCGTTACGTTGCTCTGGGAACTATGGATGGGATACTGGCAGTTATGGGAGTAACTCTAACTGCAAGCGGTGTGGCTGGTGCGGCTGGAATAGAAATTAGCAATTTCGCTGTGGGTTTAACTGGTCTTGCTGGAGGCATAGCCTTGGCATTGTCTAATGCATTCGGATCTTTTATTGGTGAACGGGCTGAAGAAGTGCGGACCATCCGGGAATTGGAACAGAAAATGATGTTGGATGAGGGTAAACTGGATGACACCCATATTCATCAACAAGCCAAGAAACGTATATACATGAGCATGTTCACCCATGGATTCAGCAGCTTCGCAGGTTCATTCGTGCCAGTGGTACCTTTCCTCTTAATTTCTGGTAGGGTGACTGCTATTTTATGCACCCTCATGCTCTGTTTCAGTGCTTTGATCATGCTTGGTGTATATTTAGGTCGTGTGTCCCGTGAAAGTATTATTAAAACAAGCCTTGAAATTGTGATCATCGGGATATTAATTGGTGTGGTCAGCTTCTTAATTGGTGGAGGTCATGGTTAAAATCAAATTTTTACCAATTCTTAGGGAATTAAAAAAAATTCTCGAGTTTTTTCTTCAATTTGCTTAAACTCCCCCATAATTTTTGAAATAATTCATTAACTCCAGGAAACATTTTCGGCTGATTCTACCCATGATGTCCCCTACACTAACAGTTATGTTTTTTAGGTGCGATGCATGAAATTTACACTGCCCCTTATTCTTTGATCATTTAATTTACGCACAGTCTCCAGTCTTCTTAAAGAAGAGGGTGCTAAGGGCTCAATGGTATGATAATGAGTTTGATATATTCTTAAAAAATAATGGTCATGTTAGTTACTACCCAACTAATTTCTTTGTCACGATACGATTCATCACTATTTAGGTTCAAAGGCCTTTGCTGGACAATCATCAGCGTTCATATCTGCTTTTACTTCAACACCAAAACAATTACCTGTTTTTTCATCAACTGGGTTGTAATGTTTACAATCTTCACATGTTGGCATATTGTCACCTCCAGAAACCTTTTTGAAGATTTTTTCATCTTGCTGGATTTCAAACATTAATTCATCCATTTTATCTATCTTCAAAAGGGTTAATCCTGCATTATCTCCCCTTTTTAAAACCATGAATCTGTCTCCAGCAGATATATCCAAGTTTTTCCGTATATTAGCTGGAATTACTGCTTGTCCACGTTCACTGACTGTCGTCATGCCATAGACAACTTGGTTGTAATTACAGAAACCTTTCTTTTCTTTCTTTTTGACCATACCACTTCAAAAAGTAAGATATATCTTACTTATTTTATATTTCATACTATACCATTAAATAATTCTCTGTAATTTTCATATAACTCATAGATATCTCAGGGCAATATCAAAATTAAAAATAGAAAAAAACCAAAGATATTAAATGAATAATAAGTTGTCAAATCTAATTTTAAAAAAGAAATGATCTTAATTTAAAAATCCAATTCAACATTGTAAAGCTTTGCTGGCCTTTCCACATGGATCTGGTAGGCATCTTCTTCAGTGATCAACCCGGAATTCAGCAGTTTTCGAGTTCTTCTAGGAACTGTTTTAGGACCTAAAACTGCCCCTGGCCTTGTAAGATCATCAAGGTAATCAGTTTCCATCATGAAATTCTTACCCTTCCTCAAAGCTTGTCGCATAACATCTCCACTAGCAATAAGTGAAGGTGTCAACCCATAATTTTCTTCAGGAAGGACAAGTGGTCCTGAAAAATGTTTAATAACCTTCTCTTTCTTCAAACCAGCTTTAACAGCCATTTGGGCAAATTCTTTGAACTGTTCTTCCCCAGCACTCTCAGTGTGCAACTGTACAGGGCAGTCCGCCTCACGAGCCAGTTCCATGGCAAAGATCATTAGTCGGTTGTGGGCTTCCATCTCTTCTTCCGATACTGGATAATGTGGTCGGCCTATTTCACCTATCCCCACTGCTCGACCCTCCAAAACCATGTTCTGAGCAGTTTCCAGAGCACTTCTCATTAACTCTTCCGCTTGATTTAGTTCCATTCCGGCCTCAACACGGCGGCTAAGTTCTGCTGGATGAGCCCCCACCACTGCAAAGGCTTTGACATCAGTTTCACTATTTATTTTGTCCACATACCCTATTACAAGTTCCATAGCTTCATTAAAATCACATTGCGAACTTACAGTCCAAGTGGGCTTGTTGGGAATGATCATGGCAGTTCCACCTGACCTTCCAAACTTAAGGGCAACTTCTAATGGCCCTTCACCGTTTATGGGATCTACATGGATGTGATTATCTGTGGATGGTATGTTATCCATTAAAATAACCTCTAATTTTTTAATGTCTGATCTTATGACTTACTATCTATATCCCAATCCAGTCATTAATGCCTTTTCAAATATTTCAACAGATGGAGAGATTCCAGTCCATATTTGGAATGACTCCATTCCTTGATAAATTAGCATTTTTGTACCAGTGATGGTTTTTGCACCTGCTTTTTCAGCTTCCCGCAATAAACCAGTTTTAAGTGGGTTGTAAACGATATCATTCACTATTAAATCACAGTGCATCATATCCCTAGTTAGGATGGGTTTTTGATCCTCGTTAGGATACATGCCTACTGGAGTGGTGTTAATTAATACATCAGCATCTTTTAACTCTTCATTAAGTTTATCATTTAACCCTAAACAACCAATTGAACCACTGAAATTTTTTTGAAGGTCTTCAGTTAGTTTACATGCGTTTTTCATGGTTCTGTTGGCAATTAAAACCTCACCTGCACCATTATAAAGAAGTTGGAATGATATTGCCCTTGCTGCACCCCCAGCACCCATTATAATTATTTTTTTCCCATGAATCGATGTTTTTTCTTCAATAGCTTTCACAGCACCTATACCATCGGTATTATAACCACTTATCACGGTTTGATCAAATTTTATGGTGTTAACCGCCCCTATTAGTTGTGCTGTCTGTGTAATTTCATTTAGGTAATTGATTACTTCTGTTTTATGGGGGATTGTTATGTTAAGTCCCTTGATGCCCATGGAACGGGCCCCATCAATAGCACTCTCTAGATCACCTCGTTTAACATGGAACGGAACGTATGCATAATCCATTTTAAGGTGTTTGAATGCAGCATTGTGCATGAGCGGGGATAAACTGTGTTCTACTGGATCTCCTATAATACCAACCACTGCAGTTTTACCAGTTATCAATTTCTTCACCAATACATAATTAATACATAATTATTAGGGAACATTTTATATTAATGATTTTAGAAATTTAATTATGTTAAGAGTTATCTTAGTTAAAGTAAAGATGTTAATTTAAGAGTTATCTTAAATTAAAGATAATTTGTTCCAAGTTGAAGGATTAGGGTATTATATTTTACTCCCTATCTCTAGACACGGAAAACGATTAGTATAAGTTAAATGTTTTATGGGGGTTTAATTGTGATCGCCAAACAGAGGTTCGTTTTGGATACAACTGCCTTTACTGATAATAAGTTAAGGGATGATTATGGAGACGGAGAATTACATAAAACTGTTGATGTCCTTTTGGACTTGATAGCCCGTTCCAGGATCAAACTCAACATGAGTTGCCATATGCCCCCCATCACTTACAAAGAGTTTTCAGACTACATAACTCGCTATGAATGCCCTCAGGAAACAATGATTAAAGCAGAAACTTGGATTGTTAAAAAATCTCCTAACCGTTATGACACTAAAATTCCTTCAGAGATTTTCTACGAATATGTGCAGGACATGAGGGAAAGGATGAATAAGGGTATGCGCATCTCGGAAAGTGCTGTTTGGGAGGCAGCAGTGGAATCCATGGTCATGATGTCCCGTGGGGAGAAAAAAACCCAGATAGAAATGGAAGTTATTGGAAAAGCCATTAAAGATTTCAGGAAACGTTACCGGGCAGCACTTCGTAAAGGAACCTTGGACAGTGCCCCTGATCTTGATGTGCTCCTTTTGGCCAAGGAATTGGGAGCAGGAGTTGTGGCAGCCGATGAGGGCATTAAAGTCTGGGCAGAAAGGTTGGGACTGAGATTCTTAAGTGCCAAATCATTCCCTAAAATGTTAAAAGAGTATTTGAAGTACTATGAATAATATATAACTCGTTTATACTGTTGAAAAGAAAAAAAACGGTTGTAAAATATTTTTTTCCTATGTTTGACTCTAAATCTAAGTTGTACTTATTGATGACAAAAATGAAGAATAAATTTTTAATAATACGTTTTTAAAAATAAACATTCGTGTTTAAAATCAAGGAGAATTATAATGGAACTACAAAAACCAAGAGGAACTCGTGATTTCCTCTTTGAGGAGATGAAAGAGCGAAAATTCGTTGAAAAAACAATGAAGAAGGTGTTTGAAACCTATGGTTATCAGGAGATTAAAACTCCCATATTTGAAGACCTATCCCTTTTCACTCTGAAATCAGGTGAAGGAATAATAGAAGAAATATACCACTTTCAAGATAAAGGCGGGAGAGATTTAGCTCTTAGACCAGAATTAACAGCCCCTGTAGCTAGGATATATTTAAACCAATTACAAAAATCACCAAAACCCATTAAAATGTATTATTTTGGCAGTTGTTTCCGTTACGAGCGGCCTCAAGCTGGTCGTTTCCGCCAGTTCTGGCAGTTGGGATGTGAACTTATTGGGGGCAAATCTCCAGATTGTGAGGCAGAGATCATTGCCCTGGCAAGTCACTGCTTGGAAGAACTGAAACTGGAAGATTACCAGATACACTTAGGTAACTTAGGAATTCTCAGGGGAATACTAAACCAAGAAGGTGTTTCAAACCATCAACAAGACCAAATAATGGCAATTGTAGACAAGGGCGATGTTTTAGAACTCAAAAAATTATTAAAAGAGTTTAAAATAGATGAAAAGTCAGGGAATATCCTTTTAGAATTAATTGGCATGCATGGACATCGTGAAATAATTGATGATGTGAAAAAAATAATAGCAGATTATCCTAGTGCCTTAGAATCCTTGGAAGAATTGGAAAAACTTCTCACAATGCTGGAATCCTTTGGTTTTAGAGATTACCTCGTAAATCTGGGAATTGCACGCGGACTTGATTATTATACGGGATGTGTTTTTGAGATCTACGTTGAAGGTTTGGGAGCTCAGAAACAAATAAGTGGTGGGGGCACCTATAATTTAATAGAAGTTTTCGGTGGAGAGAAAGTAGAATCCACAGGATTTGCCTTTGGTTTTGACCGGGTGATGGAAGTCTTGAAAATACAGAAAACAAAACCTCCTATAAAAAGTAGGTTGGAGGTTTTTGTCGCTCCTATATCTCCAGAAACAAAATTAAATGCCTTCGAAATTGCTCAACAAATAAGGAAAAAAGGAATTCGTACCGATGTGGAATTGGTTGGTCGGAAGCTTAAAAAGATTCTTTCCTTTGCAGATAACTCTGGGGCGCGATTTGTGGTTCTGGTGGGTGCTCGAGATCTGAAAAATGGCGAAATAACTCTTAAAGATATGAGGTCCGGAAATCAGGAACAAATACCAATTGAAACTATTGCTGATGTTCTAATCCAACGAATTAACAGTTTAAAATGATTTAATAGGATTACTCTAATTGATCAAATCTTGGATGAATCAAGTTATAATTAAGGATTGATAAAATGGATTTACCTCAACTAAACTACCGCCATGTAGTTAATGGAGAAAAATTGGTTATTGCCATAGCACAGGACCAGGAAACTGGAGAAGTACTAATGGTTGCCTATATGAATCATGAAGCTTTTATGAAGACTGTTGAAACTGGTAAGGCTCATTACTGGAGCACCAGTCGCAATCAACTCTGGTTGAAAGGGGAAAGCTCAGGACACGTCCAAGAGGTTAGTGAGATTTTTACTGACTGCGACCAGGATTCAGTGCTCCTTAAAGTAAAACAGATAGGGGCGGCATGCCATGAAGGATATTACTCTTGTTTTTTCAGGAAAATATCTGATAAGGATGGATTTAAACTTGAAATAGTTAAGAAAAAAGTTTTTACTCCTGAAAAAGTTTATGGAGATAAATAAGATGAGAATTGTTCCAGATACAAGTGTTATAGTGGATGGTAGGATCACCCGCATAGTGCAAGAAGAAGATTACAAAGGATGCGAAGTTATAATTCCAGAAGCAGTTGTATCTGAATTAGAAAATCAAGCAAATAAAGGAAGAGACAGTGGATACAACGGCTTAGAAGAACTTAAAAATTTGCAAAAACTGCATGGTCAGGGTAAAATACATTTGAGCTATGTGGGACGTAGACCAACCCTTGAAGAGATATCACTTGCCAGGGGAGGGGAAATTGATGCCATGATCCGAGATACTGCTGGAAAAAATAAAGCAACTCTCATAACCAGTGACCGAGTTCAAAGAGAAGTTGCAGAAGCCCAAGGCCTTAATGCAGTTTATCTCAAACCAGAAATGTTAGAGTACGGTGATATTGAAATAACCAAATATTTTGATAAAAACACCATGTCTGTTCACCTTAAGGAGAACGTAGTTCCTCTGGCTAAAAAAGGAAAACCTGGTAAGATAAAACTTGTTAAAATAGGATCAAAACCCTTAACACATGGACAAATCGAATATATGTCGCGCGAAATAGTCGAAAGGGCTAAAAGTGATTTTAAAAGTTTTATTGAGATAGAAAGGGAAGGGGCCACCGTGGTGCAGTTCCGAGAGTACCGTATCTCCATTGCCAGACCACCATTTTCTGATGGAATGGAAATAACCATTGTCCGACCAGTGGCTAAGGTTTCAATTGACAATTACCGACTACCAGAGAAACTTATGGATAGATTAAAAAACAGTGCCAAAGGCATACTTATAGCTGGACCCCCTGGGGCTGGTAAAACTACTTTTGCCCAAGCAGCCGCTGAATTCTACCAGAAAATGGGTGCTATTGTAAAAACCATGGAATCACCACGTGATTTACAAGTGGGAGACGAAATCACCCAATACGCGCCACTGGAAAAAGATATGGGAAAAACCGCCGATATATTGCTGTTAGTTAGGCCTGATTTCACAATTTACGATGAACTGCGTAAAACTAAAGATTTCCGTATCTTTGCAGATATGCGTCTAGCTGGAGTGGGTATGATTGGAGTGGTGCACGCCACCAGACCCATTGATGCTATACAGCGAATTATTGGCCGAGTTGAACTAGGCATGATTCCATCCATAGTGGATACCACCATCTACATTGATGAGGGAAAAGTGGCAGCAATTTACGATGTGAAACTAACAGTTAAAGTTCCCAGTGGAATGTTGGAGGCAGATCTTTCCCGACCGGTTATCGAAATAAGAGACTTTGAAACCGGGAACTTAGCACATGAAATCTACACTTATGGAGAACAAACCATTGTCATGGATGTGGGAAGCACACAATTAGAGAAGACCCCTATTCAGAAGATGGCAGAAAGAGAGATCATTAAAGAAGTTAAAAAAATGGTGAGAGGCAGAGTGGAAGTGGAAATGAAATCAGACCGTCGGGCCACTGTATGGGTGAATGAAGATGCAATTCCACAACTTATCGGTAAAAGAGGTAAAACTATTGAAGAATTAGAGGCTAAAGTTGGAATTAGTATTGGTGTGGAGTCTCTGGAATCCAAAAAAGGAAAAGCAAAACCCCGACAAAGAAGTGGTCACATCCCAGAATTGTTATCCTCAGATTACATGCTAGTTAAGTTGGAAATGTCAGGTAATTATATTGTTTTGAATTTCGGTAAAGATGTGGTTGGAACTCCTTTTGACATACTGGTGAATGAAGATTATCTTTTCACTGCCACTGTGGGTAAAAAAGGCACCATTAAAATAAAAAAGGATATTGAATTAGCCAAGATTATTATAAATGCTGAAAAAAATAATCTCCCAATTCAAGCTAGAATTAGAAAGGAATAAAATATCTTTTTTGAAAAAGTATTCCCTCAAAATGTCTTAAACATGATAATTGAGATTTAATCAAAGATTTGAATATGTTATAAACATTATAGGAGTATGATCCATGAAAATTGGAGTTTCAACACTGGCATTTTACCCCCAACCACTTGATGAAGTATTAGATTTTCTTGATACTTGGAACATTCAATACTGTGAAATTATTAATGAATATCCCTACGATGAGTTAGATGAAGATATCCTGGGATCATATCAAGTACATCTTACTGTCCATGCACCCTTATCTGACATTAACTTGGCATCTCACAACCAAGCCATTCGAAAATCATCTGTTGCCGAAGTTAAAAAGTCCCTGGACCGGGCTGTAAAGTGGAATGCNGAGTTATTGGTGGTTCATCCAGGGAGCATGCCAGTCATGGGCCGTAAGATAGCTGAAAAAATTTTCCAGTACAATTTNGAATCTTTAAANGAACTTTCTTCCTACGCCCAGGATTGTGGGGTTTGTATGTGTGTTGAAAACATGCCAAAGATAGATGGCCTATTATTTCAGGACTTAGAGGATCTCAATTTATTATTAGAAGAAATAAATGCGTATATGACTTTAGATGTTGGACATGCCCATAATTCAGGGTTTTCAGCTAGTGATATGTTATGTTACCCCTTGATAAAGCATGTTCATCTTAGTGATAATGATGGAACTTGGGATCAACATAATGCACTGGGAACTGGAAACATAGATTTTGTTGAATTATTCAAAAGCTTGAATGATGTTAAATACGATGGCGTCTTGGTAGTAGAAGTGAAAAATACCACTGATGTTGTTAGAAGTCTGAAATTCAGTGAAAATATGATTTGAAATGTATGTAACTAGGCCACCTAAGATGTCTTCTAGGAACAAATTTAATTAAACAAGTTTCAGCCAGTGATTTGGTTAAAAATTGATTATTCTCATTACAGAATCTTTGAATCAAATTATTTTTATCACAATTACTTAATATAAAATGAAGTAAAGAAAAAAATGAATAGACGATGAATAAATAAAAAAATATAAAGGGGATGTTTTTCTTTGAAAATCGGAATAATAGGTGGAACTGGTGATCAAGGACTTGGATTGGCCTTGAGGTTTGCAAATGCTGGTGAAGAAGTAATTATCGGATCTAGAGACGTTAAAAAGGCTGAAAATGCTATCAATCTTATTAAAAATATGTTAAAGACTGAAGAGTGTGCCAATGTGAAGGGGATGACTAATCAAGAGACTGCCCTTGAAGCCGACTTGTTGATCTTAACTGTGCCATTACAAGCCCAGATGGTTACCCTTAATAGTATCAAAGACCATGTGGAAGGCATGATCCTGATTGATGCTACTGTTCCTATGGAAAGCTGTCTAGGTGGAAGTCCAGTGAAATACGTGAATGTTTGGGATGGTTCAGCAGCAGAAAGAACTGCTAATTTCCTTAAAGATAAAAATGTAAGGGTTGTATCTGCTTTCAATAATATCAGCGCTGCTAGCCTTACTAACATAGAAAAAGATATAGATTGTGACTGCCTAATCTCTGGAGATGACCAAGAAGCAAAACAAGAAGTAATGGTCTTGGCAGAGAAAATACCTGGAGTTAGGGCTATAGATTGTGGTGCACTGGAAAATGCTAGAATTGTTGAAAAAATTACACCACTCCTGATAAACCTCAACATCCGGAATAAAATCAAACTAGCAGGAATAAGAATAACTGGTCTTTAATAATTCTTTTAGAATTAGTGGATTATAAAATTAAATTGAATTTAAAGTTCGAATAACTGCCTCTTTAAAAAATAAAAGGATATATTGATATGGAATACATTAAAAAAACCGCTGAAGGAATTGCCAAACATGCATTGGAGGTTATTAGCCGTGTTGACAAAGAACAAGTTGAATTGATGGTTGAATGCATTAATGAGGCAGATTCAACGTTCATTGTGGGAAGCGGTAGGTCGGAATTGGTTGGAAAGGCATTTGCCATGCGCTTGATGCACTTGGGATTCAGGGTCTATGTGGTGGGAGATGTAACCACTCCTGCTCTCACTGATAAAGATTGTTTAATAGCCATTTCTGGGTCAGGGGAAACCAAAACCGTGACTATTGCAGCCGAAACTGCTAAAGAAGTTGGGACCAAAGTTATTGGTGTGACCACGGATATTAGTTCTACTCTTGGAAAAAATGCCGATGTTGTGGTTAACATTGACAGTAAAAGTAAAGTGCCTTGGAAATATTACACATCCCATGTTCTTAAGGGTAATTATGATGATTTAACTCCTATGGGTACTCTTTTCGAGGATAGCACCCACCTCTTTTTGGACGGTCTTATAGCATCATTTATGGTTCGATTGAACAAGAAAGAAACTGATTTGGAAAAGTTACACTCCCAAGATAGATAACCCTCCCAAGGTCATGATTTTTCTTATCCCGAATTATATAATACACAATTTAAGAGTTTTTTAAAAAAAATATTACTGGAAACAAAGATAAGAAGGTAAAAAATGGACTCGGTGTTAAGAGGAGAATTGGTTGTTATCAAGGATCATAAGAAAGCTGCCGCCCTCCATGAAAAAAGCCATTACGGTAAATTCCACCAGAATGAATTACAACTTTCACCACTGGAAGCTTTATACCTTCTTGAAAAAGGTAAGATCAAAATACTGGACAAAACACCCCATGGGAAAGTATTATCTGTAGATGAAATATGGGAAATGATCCAAGACAAAGGTCTACTATATAAATACATTGTCTTCAGAGACTTACGAAACCGAGGATATGTTGTTAAAACCGGTTTCAAGTATGGTTCAGAGTTTCGGCTATACGAAAGAGGTAAGTCTCCTGGTGATGGTCATTCTGATTATGTGGTGAAGGTAGTAACTGAAGATCAGAACATACCCATCTTTAACTTCTCCAGTTATGTCCGTGTTGCACATGGAGTTAAAAAAAAGCTCCTCATGGCAGTAGTGGATGATGAACAGGATATAACCTACTACAATGTTGAGTGGACCCGGCCATAATGCTCTTCGCAATATTCAAAACTTTATTAATTGAGCATGCCTATTAACTATAATGATATAAAGGTGATTTATTGATAGATCCATGGAGTTCAGCCATCTTAAACTATGAAAAACTCATAGAAGAATTTGGAATCAAACCATTTCACGATCTTTTAGATGAAATAGAAAGTCCTCACATTCTCATGCGCAGAGGTGTGATATTCGGACACCGGGACTACGGTAGAATAGTAAAGGCTATGCGAGAAAAAAACAAATTCGCTGTGGTAACCGGTATGATGCCCAGTGGTAAAATGCATATAGGCCACAAAATGGTTGTAGATCAATTAATCTGGTACCAAAAAAGAGGTGCCGAAATTTACATCCCCATTGCTGATATGGAATCATATTCAGCACGAGGAATTGATTTTTCAGAGGCTAAAAGGATTGCAATAGAGGAGTACATCACCAACTACATCGCCCTAGGTTTAGATCTTGATAATGATAATTTGCATATATATCTCCAATCTGAAAATAAAACTGTGGGGGATTTAGCATATAAACTGGCTAAAAGAGTTAATATGAATGAGATGAAAGCCATATATGGTTTTTCAGGCTCTACTAACATAGCACATCTATATACACCACTAATTCAAGTAGCGGACATATTACATCCCCAACTAGAAGAGTTTGGGGGGCCTAAACCTACAGTGGTTCCAGTTGGACCAGATCAGGACCCTCATATACGCCTTACCAGGGATATTGCAGAGCGATTCGGAACCCAATTCAATTTTATAAGCCCTTCTTCAACATATCACCGCTTCATCACCGGACTAACCGGGGGCAAAATGTCCAGTAGCAAACCTAAAACTGCCATATTTCTCACTGACTCAGCAGAAATGGCAGTAAAAAAGTTAAAATCCGCGAAAACTGGCGGAAAAGAAAGTTTAGCCGAACAACAAGAAATGGGTGGCATCCCAGAAGACTGTGTTGTTTATGAAATGCTACTTTACCATCTACTCCAGTCTGATGATGAGTTAAAAAAGATATACCATGAATGTAGGGAAGGTAGTATTATGTGTGGTGAGTGCAAAGCTAGGGCTGCAGAGATGATTAAAAATTTCTTTAAAGATCTCCATATTAAAAGAGAAAATGCCAAAAACAAAGCTAAAAGTATATTAAACTAGAAAAGTTTAAAAAAATAATATTCACAACTAAAAATAAAACATAAACTTCATAGATAATAGGAGTTTTAAAATGGCTAAGGAAAGATTTGAGGGCGTATTGGGTGGACTGTATAGCCGTAACGAAATTTTTCTCGTTTCATCAGCTATGATATTCATATGTTCCGTTTTTATTGGATATGCTTTTTCAGGGGTGTTAGAACCTATATTGACCAATATCTTCGGGGAATTTAAAAGTAATGTTTCTAAGGGTATTTTAAACCTTGACACTGTTTCATTGCTGACCCATAACTTGACTATTATACTGATGATGTATTTTGGAGGCATACTCTTTGGTTTGGGCACCGCATACTTCCTGATATACTATGGCCTTTTCCTTGGCTATGCTGGTTCCCAATATGAATTAGGATACTTTATTATGTCTGTAATACCACATGGTGTTTTTGAGATTATTGGATTCATAATTGTAGGTGCGTCTGGTTTCCGATTGGCCAATATACTGATTAATATTATGAAAGGTTCTTTAAAGTTGCAACCAGACTTTAACATGGCGAATCAGTTTAAATTTTTGTTGGAAGTAAACTATGACGATTTTAAGGACTCTTTAATTATGATGGGAATTGCCATAGTTTTGATCTGCATAGCTGCTATTATTGAAGCAAACTTCACCCCTGGCTGGATAGAATACATGCAAAATGTAGTATAACTACTGATCAAATTGCATGAAATGTATCTGCAAATTTAGTTAATTTTAGGGGTTTTGTGAATCCATGAAATAATATGTTTATAATAATCATTTACTTAAATAACAGTGAATCTTAATTTAAATGAAACTGACACGTTAATCTAGAAGCAATGAAGGTGATTTTATGATGAAATGCATTTCTTGTGGAGCCGAATATCCTGATGACGAAATAATATATACGTGTCGCCAGTGCGATTCAATATTAGAAGTGATCTGTCAACCAAAAGTATCAAAAGATGTTTTTCGATGCCGTAAATCTACAATGTGGAAGTACAAAGAGTTCATGCCCGTGGATCCATCCGGAATAGTGAGTCTGGATGAAGGAGGTACTCCTTTCTGCAAATGCGATAAACTAGGAAAAGAATTAGGAGTTGAACTTTACGTTAAAGTAGAAGGTTCCAATCCAACTGGCAGCTTTAAAGATAGAGGCATGAGTGTTGGAATTACCAAAGCCCTGGAATTAGGTGTGGATACAGTAGGCTGTGCCTCCACTGGAAACACATCTGCCTCTCTGGCTGCCTATGCAGCAAGAGCTGGTTTGAAATGTGCTGTTCTGCTCCCTGCAGGTAAAGTTGCCTTGGGAAAGTTGGCCCAAGCAATGTTCCACGGAGCTCAAGTTATATCAGTTAGGGGTAATTTTGACCAAGCTCTGGAAGCAATCACCACTTTAGCCCTGGAAGGGCAGCTTTATCTTTTAAACTCAATAAATCCTTACAGATTGGAAGGTCAAAAATCAATTGGATTTGAAATTGTGGATGAACTTGGATGGAAATCGCCTGACAGGATAATATTACCGGTTGGAAATGCTGGAAACATCTCTGCAATTTGGAAAGGTATAACTGAGTTTTATGAAGCTGGATTTATAGATGATCTCCCCCGCATGACAGGAATACAGGCTGAAAAAGCAGCACCTATCGCCAGAGCAGTGTGGGATGGTCGGGATGACATTATCCCTGTGGAAAATCCAGAGACAGTGGCTACCGCAATTCGTATTGGAGCCCCAGTCAGCGCCAAAAAAGCGATCAATGCTATTTATGAATCAGATGGGTTAGCAGAAACAGTTAGTGATCAGGAGATTTTAAGTGCTCAGAAATTACTGGCCCGTACTGAAGGCATTGGAGTGGAGCCAGCCTCAGCAGCATCTATTGCAGGACTTAAAAAGCTGATTAATTCCGGTAAAATAGATAGAAAAGAACAGATCGTGTGCGTAGTTACTGGTCATGTCCTTAAAGACCCTCAGGTAGCAATAAATGCATGTGAAGATCCTGTTGAAGTAGACGCCGATATCAATGCACTTTCTAAGATAATAAAGCGTGATTAATGGAGTTTGCCCCCTATTTTTTGGGAAAAAATCTGGACTATTTCTATATTCCAATTTTTTCTTCATGAGCCAAGATCATATAATTCGTGATGTGGTGTCCCAAGATCATAGGGATTATCTTGACATGCCCCAATACCATATGGATCACCAAATAATCCGTATTTTTAACGATACATATATATAGGAGTACAGCAACAGTGTATATTAACAAATATACTAAAATGAGGTGATTAATATGGAATTACCAATAGCTCCAATTGGAAGAATAATAAAAAACGCCGGTGCAGAAAGAGTCAGTGACGATGCTAGAGAAGCTCTAGCTAAAGCCTTAGAAGAAAAAGGCGAATTCATTGCTATTGAAGCTGTTAAACTGGCAAAACACGCAGGAAGAAAAACTGTTAAAGCTTCTGACGTCGAATTAGCCGTCAAAAGGTTATAAGTTAACCTTCCTTTTTTATTTTCTTTTTTAATGCCTTTTCAACCCTCATTATAACCGTTTTTTTCCACTCTCGACTTCGTTATATCTTGGAAGATTTCAGCTAATTTTAGTCAATATTTGTGCAAACACTAAACTTCATATTGATCATATCCCGGTCAATAAAAATGTTTCTTCACGGTAACATTCTTCATGAACTTTGATGTGATTAGAACTTCGTATTCGACAATATCAAGTTAAAAACTACCAGAATAACAGCCAAGTTTTTTTTGAAATAACTTGAAACACTATTTTTAGACAAATCAGTTAAAAGATGAGCAGATGGATGTGAGTANGGTAGNTNTAAATTNGGAATAATAATATTANNTNAACTGAATCCTTAAAAAATAATGGTAAAAAATACTTTAAATCAATAAATAAAGTGGAAAATAAGGTATTCTAGTCATTTTCTACTCTTACTTGTTTTTCACGAAGTATTAGAATTTTGGATCTTGGTGATATCAATAAAATCGTTTATATGAATGGGTTTTAAATTGATATTGTAAAAAAAGATTTGAAAACAATTTTGGAATTTACTTATGCAACTATGCTTAGATAAAGTATATATACTGTAATTAACTTATTTTGTTACATCTAATTTTAGAATTCTAAAAGATTTTTTTAAGTTTAAAATTAGAATTTTTAGGTCTATTCATCCAGACCAGAACTTCACATGCCTATATGATTATATACTGTGAGGTCTAAAATTAGAGTTTGCCGATGGATGGTTAAAACCAGATGAAAAAGGAGGTAAATTTAATGGCAAAAGCAATGTATGTTAAATTTGATGTACCTAAAGAGTTAGCAGACAAAGCCTACGAGGCTTTAGAGATCGCGAGAGATACTGGTAAGATAGGAAAAGGATCCAACGAGGTAACCAAAGCAGTGGAAAGAGGCGATGCTATACTAGTATTACTGGCTGAAGATGTTGATCCACCTGAAATTATCGCTCATATGCCTGTTCTCGCTGAAGAAAAGGAAATTCCATACATTTACATACCCACCAAAGATGAGCTTGGAGAAGCAGCAGGTCTGAATGTTGGAACCGCATCTGCTTGCATAACTGATGCTGGTGAAGCAGAAGATCTCATAAAAGATATCGTAGAAAAGGTAGAAGAGCTCAAGAAATAATTATTTATTAGGGCATAGCCCTTCTCACACACAAAGGTGATTAAATGGCAGAAGCAACTCCTGCAGAAGTTATTGAAGTGTTAAAAAGGACTGGTATGACTGGAGAAGTCATGCAAGTAAAATGCAGGATATTGGAAGGAAGAGATAAGGGTAGGATATTAACCCGAAATGTTATGGGAGCCATAAGGGAAGGCGACATTTTGATGCTCTTGGACACCATCAGGGAAGCCAAGGAAATCCGTACACCCTAGAATATATAAGGTGACAGAATATGAGAACATGTTCATTCTGTGGAGAACAGATACAAGAGGGTACTGGAACTATGTATGTCAAAAAAGACGGTACTATATATCTTTTCTGCAGCAGTAAATGTGAAAAAAATCGTATTAAACTCGGTAGAGTTTCCAGAAAGGTTAAATGGGTTAAAAAATGAATGAAAAAAGTTTTGTAATGTTGAAACCTGATGCAGTTCTGCGTAGGTTAACCGGGAAGATATTAACCCGCTTCGAAGACCGGGGCTTGCAAATTTTGGCAGCGAAAATGATGGTCATTCCCCGCAAACAAGCTGAAGAACACTATGCTGAACACAACACCAAACCTTTCTTTGGTGATCTGGTTGATTACATTACTTCTGGGCCGGTTCTGGCCATGGTTATAGAAGGAGATGAATGTATCAACCTAATCAGGAAGATGGTGGGAGCAACAAATCCTAAAGAAGCAGACTTAGGTACAATCCGTGGCGATTTTGCCATTCAAACCGGTAGAAATATTGTTCATGCTTCTGATTCACCAGAATCAGCTGAAAGGGAAATTGCACTGTTTTTCAAAGATGATGAAATCTGCGAGTATCAGCTTCCTGACCAGGAAATGGTATACGAAGAACCATAAACTTTTTGAGAAACATCATCATCTTAATCATCAAAGATGAATTAATCATACAATACAAAAACAATAAATCCAATTAACAAACAGGGAACTTAATTTTTATTCCCTCATACTTTTTAAGGGCGGAGGACTAGCTTGAAGATAAGATCACCTATTGTATCTGTTCTTGGTCATGTTGACCATGGAAAGACAACACTGTTAGATTTCATCCGAGGCAGTGCCATAGCCCAGAAGGAAGCAGGTGGAATAACTCAACACATAGGGGCTACTGAAATCCCCATGGAAGTTATTGATAACATCTGTGGAGCTTTCTTGGATAAACTTGAAATCAAAGAAACCATCCCGGGCCTGTTTTTCATAGACACCCCAGGGCATGAAGCTTTCACCACCCTACGTAAAAGAGGGGGTGCCCTTGCTGATTTAGCAATCCTCATAGTTGATTTAAATGAAGGATTCAAACCTCAGACCTACGAAGCATTGAACATCCTGAAAATGTATAAAACCCCTTTTGTAGTGGCCGCCAACAAGATTGATAAAATATATGGATGGCAACCACACCCAGGTGAATCTTTCTCTCAAACTTACCCCAAACAACCCTCTAACGTCCAGAACGTGCTGGATAATCAAATTTATGAGTTGGTTGGAATACTACACCAAGAAGGTTTCGAATCTGAAAGATTTGATCGGGTTGAAAACTTCGCCCGACAAGTAAGTATTATCCCCATCAGCGCGAAAAGTGGTGAAGGAATAGCAGAACTATTAACAATGCTCTTAGGACTGGCTCAACAGTATCTTAAAGAACAATTGCAGATAGAAATGGATTCCCCTGCCAAAGGAACAATTCTTGAAGTGAAAGAAGAAGTTGGACTGGGAACCACAATTGATGCTGTTGTGTATGATGGTATAATCCGTCATAAGGACACGATTGTCCTAACCACTCCTGAAAATGTTATAACCACTAAAATAAGATCACTTCTAAAGCCAAAGGCATTAGAAGAAATTCGAGAAGCAAAAAAACGTTTTGAGAAGGTGGATGAAGTAGTTGCAGCAGCCGGTATCAAGATCGTTGCCCCTAACATTGACAATGTCCTATCAGGCTCTCCCCTTCGAGTGGTAAGAGGAAACTTGGAAGAAGTTAAAAAAGATATATTACATGAAATAGAGAACATAAAAATAGATACTGATGAATTAGGAGTTATAGTTAAAGCAGACACCTTAGGATCCCTTGAAGCACTAGTAAATATGTTGCGCGACATGAAAGTTCCAATTCGTGCCGCAGACATTGGTGATGTTTCCCGTAGAGATGTTATTGACGCATCCATAGTAATGCAGGAAGATGAACTATCTGGGGTGATCATTGCCTTTAATGTTAAAGTACTGCCTTCGGCTTCCGAGGAAAATAAAAACACTGCTGTTAAAATATTCTCTGCCGATGTAATATACCAGTTAACTGAAGATTACCAAGAATGGATTCAAGAAATTCGCGAACACAAGAAAAATGAATGGTTTGCTGCCATTATAAAACCTGGAAAACTGCGAATCATACCAAAACTAGTTTTCAGACAGAGTAAACCAGCCATAGCCGGCATCGAAGTTCTCAGTGGAAGTGTTAAAAAAGGTTATGGTCTTATAAACAAGGACGGACAACGAGTAGGCGTAGTTGAGAGTATGCAAGATAAAGGAGACAACTTGCCATCAATATCCAAAGGACAGAAAGTAGCTATGGCGATAAAAGACGGAGTCTTCGGCCGTAATTTAGATGAAGGCGATGTTTTATATGTGGATATCCCTGAAAAACATTTTGAAATCTTGGAAAAAGAAATGAAATCTGATCTCAGTGATGATGAAAACGAAACACTCCAAGAAACCGTGGATATTAAAAGGAAAAATGAATCAAACTGGGGAATTTACTGATAAGTCCGATTTAGCTATAATTATATTCAATCATCATCAATAGATGGAAAACGATAAATAATATGAAACTAAAACACCAAAAATAAGATGGAGGAGATATATTGGCATTTAAATTAATTATTTCCCAAGGCGAAAACAGCCATCAATTGGAAGTGGAAGCCGCTGCATCCAAAAGATTAGTAGGAATGAAAATTGGCGAAGAATTCGACGCTGCACCAATGGGCCTTGCAGGATACACTCTTTGCATAACTGGAGGAAGCGATAAAAACGGTTTTCCCATGAAAAAAGATGTTGAAGGATCTCGAAGAATGAAAAGCCTCCTTTCAGGAGGAATCGGATTTAAACCAAGTCGAAAAGGTCAGAGAAGAAGAAAAACCGTTCGTGGAAACACAATATCCGATGACATAGTCCAAATTAACACCATAGTGGTGAAAAAAGGCTCTAAATCAATAGAAGATCTTCTAAACAGTGATGAGTAAAGATAATAGGTGTGACGAGTGAAAGTACAGTCTGAAGTTAACATTGGGCTAGTGGGGCATGTTGATCATGGTAAAACCACCCTCACCAAGGCCTTGTCTGGCATATGGACCGACACCCATAGTGAGGAAACCAAAAGAGGCATATCCATCCGTTTAGGTTATGCAGATATAACCTTCCGGAGATGTATGCAATGTCCTGAACCCCAGTGCTATACCACTGCCCTGGTCTGTGAACACTGCGGCAGTGAAACCCAGACCCTCCGCAAAGTTTCATTTGTAGATTCACCAGGACACGAAACCCTCATGGCCACCATGCTCTCCGGAGCAGCAATTATGGACGGTGCAGTTTTGGTTATTGCAGCTAATGAATCCTGCCCTCAACCACAAACCAAGGAACATCTCATGGCACTGGATGTTATAGGGGTGAAGGAAGTTATTGTTGTCCAAAACAAGATTGATATTGTTTCCAAGGAGCGAGCCCTGGAAAGTTATCACGAGATAAAAGAATTTGTGAAAGGAACTTGTGCTGAAGACGCCCCCATTATACCTGTATCAGCCCAACAATCTGCTAACGTTGATATTCTCATTGAAAACATCCAACACATCATAAGAACACCCCGGCGCTCACTTAGAAAAGCACCTCGTATGTACGTGGCCCGATCATTTGATATTAACCGGCCAGGTTGCAGTCCTAGCAAAATACAAGGAGGAGTTATCGGCGGATCTCTGATCCATGGTAAATTACATGTTGGAGATGAAATTGAGATTAAACCTGGAATACAAATAAAAAACAAGGGTAAATTAGAGTGGTTAAGTCTTTATTCCGAAATTATTGGATTAACTGGTGGAGGAGAAATCGTCGAAGAAGTGGGTCCTGGAGGACTCATTGGAGTAGCCACCAACCTAGACCCTGCACTCACCAAAGCAGATTCTCTTTCAGGATCAGTGGCTGGAAANCCAGGAACTTTGCCTGATATCTTGCACCAATTTACCATNAAAACTCACTTACTGGATCGAGTGGTGGGCACTAAAGAAGAGAAAAAAGTGGACCCCATAAAATCATCAGAACCCCTTATGATTAACATTGGCACAGCAACCACCATTGGAGTGGTCACCAGCGCCAGGAAAAATGAAGCAGAAGTTAAACTTAAGCTACCTGTCTGTGCAGAATCTGGTCAGAGAGTTGCTCTTTCCAGAAGAGTTGGTGCCAGGTGGAGGTTAATTGGTTATGGAATCATACGCTAAAGAGGCAGTCTTAGACGCAAATTTTTTATGATGTCCGCCCAGTTTTCACTGGATCTAATCGAAGAACTGGAGCGTACATTACCATCATACCATCTCTATGTTCCTTCACCAGTTATGTATGAGTTGGAAAAGATTAAAAAAAGAAGTAAAGGGAAAAACAAGATAGCGGCTTCGATAGCTCTTAAAATAGCTAAATCCCCTCCTTTTAAACTGAAAAAAGTATCACTTTTAAAGGGAGAAATGGTGGATGACGCCTTGCTCCGCATATCCCGTGTTCTGTGCACCAATGATCGTGACTTAAGAATTAAGGCAAGGAAGAAAGGAATCACAGTTGTTTACTTACGCCAACGACGATACTTGGCTGTGGATGGACATCTTAACATTTAATTTGAGTGGTAACACTGCCAAAATGAACATTTCTGTTTAAAGTCACTTTTACTTAGTGATTATCAAATAAAATCATGAAAAATAAATAAATTACTAAAGTCATAATATTAGACATTTACTTTCAAAATATTATCAATTTTTTATGTGGAGGAAATCAAGCATGAATCTCTGGAAGGACATAAAAACTGGGCCATCAGCTCCTGAAGTGGTATATGCAGTTATAGAAATACCCAAAGGATCCCGAAACAAGTATGAGTATGATAAAGACATGGAATCATTCGCCCTGGACCGGGTGCTCTATTCCCCATTCCATTATCCTGCCGAATATGGTATTATACCCCAAACTCTATACGATGACGGGGACCCCACAGATATCATGGTGATCATGGATCAGCCAACCTTCCCTGGATGCGTGATTGAATCCAGACCCATTGGAATGATGCGTATGATCGATGGCGGAGACCAAGATGACAAGATCCTAGCAGTGCCAGTGGAAGACCCACGGTATAAAGATGTGAAAGACATCAAAGATGTGCCTCAATCATTACTTGACGAAATAGCCCACTTTTTTACAGAATACAAAACATTAGAAGGGAAAAAAACTGAGGTTTTAGGATGGGAAAATGCATCCAAGGCTAAAGAAGCTATAATGCACTCTGTTAAACTTTATCAGGAACTTTAATAATTAAAAAATGATAATATGAGGGATTTGTTTGTATTTAATATCCGAAATAAATGACACGGTAAGAATCCCACCAAACCGTTTCAATGAACCTCTAAATGAGGTGGCCAGTGAAATAATAAATGAAACCTACGTTGGCAAAATTGATAAGAAAATGGGATTAATGGTTACCGTTAAAGACATTAAAGAAATTGGGGTGGGTAAAGTCATAATGGGTGACGGAGCTGCCTACCATGAAGTAGTATTCACTGCACTTTTCTTCAAACCAGAACTGCACGAAATTGTGGAAGGAGAAGTTATTGAAGTAACTGAATTTGGTGCTTTCATACGTATAGGGCCAATGGACGGTTTGGTGCACGTATCACAAGTTACTGACGATTACATAAACTATGATGGAAAAAGAGGAGCTTTAATTGGAAAAGAATCCAAAAAAACTTTGGAAGAGGGTAACCGAGTTCGTGCAAGGATCGTGGCCCTTAGTCTGAAGGGTAAATCTTCAAAAGAAACAAAAATTGGCCTCACCATGAGACAACCCAACTTGGGACGGGTAGAATGGATTGAAAAAGAAAAAGAGAAAAAAAGTAAAAAACCAAAAAAAGGTAAAAAGGAGAAAAAATAAATGGCCATCAAAGCATGCACCCAATGCCACCGACTCATGGAAGAAGATAGATGCGCAGTCTGTAATATGGCCACTTCCAAAAACTGGAGTGGTTTTCTGATTATCGTAGACCCTGAAAATTCACCCATTGCCCAAGAACTACAGATCACATTACCTGGAGAATATGCTCTGAGGGTTCGCTAGTGCTAATACTGCAAGAAAACTTACGTTCAGAATTAAAAAAACCAATAGGAGATCTCTACTCATCCCTAGATAAAGTTGAAGATTTCCTGAAATCAAAATATAAACAAGAATTATTGATATCCGTGGGTGATGTAACCACCCACAACCTCCTGAAAGTAGGATTAATACCACACTTGGGAATTATTGATAACATTGTCGAGAGAAAACCGGCAAACTATGAAATAACCTATGACAATGTAACATTAAATGCTGAAAACCCCCCTGGAGTTATAACCGACCAATTGCAAGAAACCATCAAAAAGTCCTTTCCACTGATTAAATCAGGATTCCATGTTGTAATCCGGGTTGATGGTGAAGAAGATCTGGCAGTTCTTCCCTGCATATTAACAGCCCCTTCCGGTTCTCTGGTTCTATACGGACAACCTGGTGAAGGTTTAGTGGTTTGTGAAGTTGATAAAGTAATAGATAAAGTTAAAAAGTTTAAAGATAAATTAGAGGAAAGATAAGGAGACAATATCATGGAGATAGACATTAAAGAACAGGTTGAAAATCCCCTTTTAAACCGAACTGAAATACACTTTGACTGCATTTACCAGGGAGAAGCCACTCCAAAGGTACTGGAAGTTAAAAACCGACTAGTTGCACAGTTGAACGTTGACAAAAACCTCCTAGTCGTGGATATATTAAATCCTAGTTATGGCGAAGGCCGAGCCGATGGTTATGCTAAACTTTATGACTCTGAAGAAAAACTAGTTAAAATCGAAAAACAGTACATCTTGGATAAGAACAAAGAACCTGTTAAAGAAGAAGAAAAAGAAGAAGAATAATTTAAATCACTTAAAAATCAGGAGGACAGATCAATGAAGAAATTCGAATTATACGAAGTTAAAGATAATAAGATCATCCGCAAAAACCCTGAATGTGTGCGTTGCTCCCACGGTGTTTTCATGGCAGATCACGGAGACCGTTACGCCTGTGGAAAATGCGGTTACACCCAATGGAAAGGTAAAGAATAATCATCATTTTAAGGAGTGATTTTTTTTGGATCTCCGTTCTGGAAGACTTAAAGGGAAAATGGAAAAAGAGGTTGCCGATTTCACATCTTCCCTAGGTTTTGATGTCCGCATCTTCCAGGCAGATATTCGTTGCAACCAAGCCCACACCACCATGCTCATGGAACAGGAGATCATTCCCCTGGAAATAGGGAAAAAAATCCTCAAAGCACTGAAAGAACTTGAAAAAGAAGGTATTGAAGCCCTGAAACTAGATTCAGCTGTTGAAGATATTCATATGGCTGTTGAAAACTATGTGACCAGTAAAATTGGTCCTGATGCTGGTTTCATGCACACTGCCAAGTCACGCAACGACCAAGTAGCCACCGACCTTAAAATAGCATTGAAAGAAGAAATTAATAGTATAAAGAAAGATTTACTTCTTTTTATTCAAATTATCATCCAGATGGCTGAAAAATATGTGGACACCGTTATGGTGGGCTACACCCACCTTCAACATGCCCAGCCCACCACCTTTGCCCATCATCTGCTCTCCCATGCTCAAGCATTGAAAAGAGATTATGAGAGAATTCATGACTCCTATAATAGGATGGATTTTTGCCCATTAGGATCAGCAGCACTTACTACTACTAGTTTTCCCATTAATCGGGAGCGCACTGCAGAATTACTTGGTTTTAAAGGTCCTATGGAAAATTCTATTGATGGAGTTAGTAGCCGGGATTTCATAGCCGAAACTGTATTTGCCTTGACCATGCTGGGGACCACCTTATCCAAGATATCAGAGGAACTCATTATATGGAGCAGTTATGAGTTTCAAATGGTGGAATTAGGGGATGAATTCTCATCAACATCATCTATAATGCCTCAAAAAAAGAATCCTGATGTAGCAGAGATTGTAAGAGCAAAAACCGCCCTTTTAAACGGTGAGTTAGTCACCATTCTTACTATTATTAAATCATTACCCCAGAGCTACAACCGAGATTTACAGGAAGTAACACCCCATTTATGGAAAGCAACCGACACATTACACTCTACACTGAATATTACCAGGGAGATGTTAGCATCCGCAGAGTTTAATGGTGTTCGGGGTGAAGAACTGGCACGGGCCAATTTTTCAGCAGCCACTGAACTAGCTGATCTTATGGTCAGGGAAGGAAAACTACCCTTCAGAACCGCCCACCAGATAGTGGGAAGAGCTGTGAGCATTGCTCTTGATAAGGGTATGCGAGCTGAGGATATGGATGCCCAGTTTTTAGATGAAATTTCACAGGAAATCTCAGGAAACCCACTGAAAATAGATGAGAAAATTGTAAATAAAGCTCTAGATCCAGTGGAGATTATTAAAAGCAGAAAAGTTGTGGGTGGTCCAGCCCCAGATATTGTTAAAGATTCTATTAAAGATTTAAAAAAATTTGTTGATGAAAGTATTTCTTCCTAACCATTATTCTTAAGAATTGAGAAATAAACTTAATCTTTATGATAAAATAGTAAAAATGATAATATTTAATGTTCTTTCCATAATTTTTTACTAAGTTTTCGCATTTTTCGGGATTCTTTAACCTGTTTTTCTATATTATCGTCTTTTACAACTATAGATCCCTGATAATCACAAGTTTTTGCATTTCCATGTTCCAGAGTAAGGAATAAACAATTTTCACTTTTTCGGATTACATTCAGGACAGGTCCGGGTTGTTGCCATTTTTAGCACAACCCTAATTTTCATTTATTGATTAAAATAGTTTAATAACTAAGAGAATCAACCACCCCTACCAATTGCTTAACCTCCTTATAGACAGTTGCATAAGGGGAATAATAATAAACTTCAAAGACTACAGCAGGAACTCCCCCTTTAATTAAGGGAATAGTAACATACTGTAGACTGGTAGGGTTAGGAGGATAAAAATAGGATAACCATGATATCTTACTTTTGATCGTCCTAGCAATTGTCTCAGCCTTTGTACCTGAAACTGGGCTGAATATAAATCTAGTTTTAGCCCAATTTCCAACATTGTTGTGAACATCAACTGTCAAAGTATACTTTTTTCTTAATATATCTGGAACAACTAGATATTTGGCAAGTAATTGACCATTCATACGTCCTTTTGCATAGTTACCTGCATCTTTAGTTACTGTAACTTGATAAACATAGTAACAGTATTTAAGGGAAGTATCCAGTTCTTTGATTGATTGTAAAAGAGCTTTGTGTGGAGATGATTCTAGTGGATGCACCCCAATTATATATGCTATTTTAGTAGCAGAATCTCTATTTCCAAATGGACCAATCTTTACAACTTTACCATAGCTTGTACTTCCTAAAAAAGTAACAGATCCCCACCATGGTCCCACACCAACTGAGCTTGGTAAATTATTATTACTGTCAATCACTACTTTGGAGAAAGTGTAAACCAGATTGTTGTATCCTAAGTAGCGTCCCAAGTTGGAATAGCTGGAGTAGTTGGGTGCCACCCAGTTACGTTCCATGTATCTTTGCACACGTCCAGCAATGTCAAAATACACAGACTTAGGAATTTCACCACTAATTTGGTTGTCTTGAGAATTTTTTGCAGGATTGCAAAAGTTATGATAAACTGATTCATCAATACCGTTTTCAATATTGCATATGGTGGTAGTTAAGATTAGTAAGAAAGAAGGCATTCCAACTTGAACACCATTGATAGTCACATAACTTGGAAGTTTATGATTATTATCCACATAATTTTTCACAGTACCAGCAGCACGGACAACTTGATCCCTACTGAACTTATCCCACGGTTTAACTGCAACAGTCGCAGGCAATGCAGATTTATATGAATCTAAAATAATACTGTAAGTATAAATCAAATTCTGATAACTTAAATAAGGTCCAAGACCAGTAGTACTGGAATAACCTGGTGCTTGTAGGTTGCGGTCCATGTACCTTTGAACTTTACCTGCAATATCAACATAAACTGATTTCGAAATAGTACCGACATGTATTTGATCTTTAGACTGTGAAGCTGGTCTAAAAATATCTATAAGCTTAGTAGATGATTGATCGTTCTTGTTGATCTTCTGGATGACTGTGGTTAATAATTGTAAGAATTCAGGCATTTCTATTTCTATTGTTAGGGGTTTTCCTTGGAGATCGATTCCACT
>JGI24710J26742_10000553_pt1 | contig 34602 bp, 26 predicted proteins | sample BioPla2DNA2_FD_26742 | JGI IMG/M metagenome (IMG submission 26742)
CCAGACGTTTTCTTGCCTGAATATTAAATGCTGAAATGGCATTTTAAAAAACTCTCTTGTGAGAGTATTGGCAGGAGATGGGTTCATGCTTTTACCGTGCCTTGAGGAATTGGGTTAATTGAATTATGTTTTCGAATGCATTATAATAAAATTTATATATTTCTTGAAAGAGGCATAAACACACTACTTAAAACAGGTGATTGAATGATATGTTACAGAAATTGGGTTATGAATGATTTTCCTGAAGAAAAAGTTCGTAGGCTGGCTAGTGAGGCAGGTATTTCAAAGCTTCTTGCCAAGGTCTTTTTGTCAAGAGGTGTTGAGGATCCGGGTTATATAACCGAGTTTTTGAATCCATCTATGGATAGGCTTCATAACCCTTTTTTAATGCGAGACATGGAAAAAGCAGTGGAAAGAATAATTAAGGCTCTTGATAACAACGAAAAAATACTTATTTACGGAGATTATGATGTAGACGGTATAACCAGTACTTCAGTTCTTTATGATTTTTTTAGAAGCTTAAATAGGGATGTATGCTATTATATTCCCGATAGATTTAATGAGGGATACGGCATATCCATGGCATCAGTTGAAAAGATTCAGGGTATGGATATAGACCTGATGATTACTGTCGATTGCGGGATTACTGCTTTTGAAGAGATAAAATATTTATCCGGTAAAGGTTTGGATGTTATAATAACCGACCATCACGAGTGTAAGGAGGAGCTTCCGACGGCTTACGCTGTAATAAATCCTATGCGTAGTGACTGTGACTATCCCTTTAAGAAGCTTGCGGGAGTGGGTGTCGCATATAAGCTTGTTGAGGCTGTTTCTATGCGAATGGATATAGAGGGAGTGGCAGAACGTTACTTTGATCTGGTTGCCCTGGGTACCGTTGCGGATGTAGTTCCTCTTTTAGGGGAGAACAGGATTATTGTAAAGCATGGTCTACCTATGATTGAAAATACAACTAATATCGGATTGCGTGCTCTTTTAAGGGCATCCGGAGCGGAGGACAGGAAGGCTACTTCTTTTATGGTAAGCTTTTGTCTTGCTCCAAGGATAAATGCAGCGGGAAGAATTGGTGATGCGGCAAGGGCTGTAGACCTATTTACCACAAAGGAGGAAACGGAAGCTGTTAAGATAGCAACAGAACTTGATCAAGAGAACAAATTACGTCAAGAAAATGAGCTTACTATTTTAGAAGAAGTAAAAAATATTATTGAAAAAAGTATAGACTTAAAGAAGGACAAGGTAATTGTTGTGGCAGGAGAAGGGTGGCATCATGGCATTATAGGCATAGTAGCTTCAAAAATTACCGATAAATACTATAGACCCTGCATAATTATTTCTGTTGAGGATGACATGGCCAAAGGCTCAGGAAGAAGCATAGAAGGGTTTAATCTGTTTGAGGCGTTGGAACATTGTCAGAGCCTGCTGGAAAGGCATGGAGGACATGAGCAGGCAGCGGGGTTGACATTAAAGAGAGACAAGATTGATGACTTAAGGAGAAGGATAAATGAATATGCTGATTTAGTACTTGATAAATCAGCTCTTGTTCCTAAGATTAAGGTTGATGCAAGCATGACAAAGGAGGACATAGTACTCGAGAATGTCAGAATGATTGAGCTCTTAGAGCCTTTTGGAGCAAACAACCCTCAGCCGCTGCTAAGGTGTGACAATTTAGTAATTAATGAGGTGCGTGCTGTAGGACAAAATAAGCATGCGAAAATCAGATTTAATAATGACGGTCTTATTACCGAAGCTATAGGATTTAATATGGGTGAAATAGTAAAGGTTTATGGCGAAGCGGATGTTGTCGATGTTGTATGTACTATGGAAGCAAATTTATGGAACGGTAATGAAAGTGTTCAACTAAATATAAAAGATTTGCGACCCGGATATAAGGTGATTAAGGAAAACAAGTTTTATATGAGCCTTGATCGAAGTGTCGATTTTAGTATCTCACAGAAGGATGATATGGTTGATGAGGTATTGTCGGGAATTAGAAAAATAAGCTCGGAGATAGACATTGTAGAAGCAATAAATGAGTTTCTTTCAAAAAATGAAAGGGTAGCAATTCTGGTAAACTCTATTAACGCGTTACACAGCATCGAATATGCCATGGAAAGATACTTGTTTCCAATTAGGGACAAATACATGACATACTACTTATGTACAGAACCGAGGGACAGTAAACCAGTATCCATAGTCGTGAATCCTTATCCAGCGAAGGAGTATCTTTCAAACTTTGACAGGGTGATATTGTATGGTGAATGGACATCAAAACATTATTTGTATAATATTGTAAGATTAATTGATTTGAGCAGGGTTTATGTTTATAATAGAATAATAATTGCATTTAATGATGATGATATTTTATTGAAAAGACAGGACATGGTGGCGGTATTTAAATATTTAAAATCAAACTATGACCGGGATATTATTATAGAAAATCTGTTTGCCTTTGCCAGAGGAATTGAGAGACATTTTAATATTCCAATGAATTATTTCAAGGTAAAAAGGGCTATACAGGTTTTAGAGGAAATTTCAATCCTAGCAAAAATGCCCTTTGGCAAATATGGGTTGAAAATTACAATGCTTAATACAGGAAAAGACAAAAAGAATCTTGAAGATTCTCGTCTTTTTAAAAGTATTCAGTCGTTATTGAGTAGTTGAGGGATTGATATATACAAAGCGTTTATTTTGTTATGGAGGGGTTAGTATGGATTTAAAATCTAAATTAAGAGAGGTAATGAATTTTCCAAAGGAAGGAATAAATTTTATTGACATTACGACAGTGCTTCAAGATGCACAGGCATTAAAGGAATGCATTGATGCGATGAAAGAAAAGATCGAGACTTTTGGGGACTTTGATCTAATTGTAGGACCGGAATCAAGGGGGTTTATTTTTGGAACTCCCCTAGCATATGTTATGGGAAAAGGCTTTATACCTATTAGAAAAAAAGGCAAGCTCCCATATAAAACAATCAATGTGGAGTACCAACTTGAGTATGGGAAGGATATTCTTGAGATGCATATAGATGCTATAAAAGAGGGACAAAAAATTGTTATTGTTGATGATCTCCTCGCAACGGGCGGAACTACGGAATCAAACATCAAACTGGTGGAACAGTTGGGGGGAGAAGTAGTGGGAATAGTCTATTTTGTTGAACTTTCCTTCCTAAACGGAAGGGACAGGTTGAAGAATTATAATGTTGAGTCCATTGTACAATATTAAATTTTAGGATTTAAAGGGTGTATATTAATCAAGCGAAGAAAAATGCGGAAGGAACTTGAGTTTCTGGAACATTTTTCTTTAAATTTATTTAATACACCCGTATTTAAATCGGGATTGACTTGGGGGAATACTTAATGGATGATGGCTATAAACGGCTTATAAGAAAAATAAGAAAATACAACCCAGACTGCGATTTTGATCTTATTGAAAAGGCTCACAATATATCACTGGAGGCTCATCAGGGCCAGCAGAGAGTTTCCGGAGATCCTTTCATTGTGCATCCTATGGAAGTTGCCAATATATTGGCTGATTTTGAGCTTGATTGTACTGCTATTGTTGCAGGTATACTTCATGATACTATTGAAGATACCACTTGTACCTATAAGGAGATTAAGGAGAAGTTTGGGGAAGAAGTAGCTAGTTTGGTGGATGGTGTAACCAAACTGGGTAAGATTCCTTATACGTCAAAGGAAGAGTTACAGGCCGAGAATTTAAGGAAAATGTTTCTTGCAATGGCAAAAGATATTAGAGTCATGCTTATAAAGCTGGCTGACCGTTTGCACAATATGAGAACCCTCAAGTATATGTCTCCCGAAAAACAAATCGAAAAAGCCAAGGAAACCTTGGAGATATATGCACCTCTTGCCCATAGGCTTGGTATATCCAAGATTAAGTGGGAGCTTGAGGATCTATGCTTTAGATATTTAGACTCAAAGGGCTATTACGAATTGGTAAACAAAATAGCCCAGAAAAGAAGAGAAAGAGAAGCATTTATAGCAAAAATAATCGAAACTCTCCAAGAGAAAACTATTGAGATTGGAATAGAAGCACGTATTGAGGGCAGACCCAAGCATTTTTATAGTATTTACAGAAAGATGATTCAGCAAAACAAAACCTTAGATCAAATCTTTGATCTATTTGCCCTAAGGGTAATTGTAAATTCGGTAAAGGACTGTTATGCTGTGCTGGGGCTTGTTCATGAGATATATAAACCTATGCCCGGTAGATTTAAGGATTATATAGCCATGCCAAAGCCTAACATGTATCAGTCCCTTCATACCACTTTAATTGGGCATGAAGGTATTCCCTTTGAGGTGCAGATAAGGACATGGGAAATGCATAGAGTAGCTGAAGTGGGAATTGCAGCTCACTGGCGGTATAAGGAGGGCAAAGCAGCTGATGAAGGATCGGACAACAAGCTTTCATGGTTGAGGCAGCTTTTAGAGTGGCAGAAGGAAATGCGGGATGCTAGTGAGTTTATGGAGACCTTGAAAATAGACCTTTTTACCGATGAGGTTTTTGTCTTTACTCCTAAAGGGGATGTTATCAGTCTTCCTGCCGGTTCAACACCGATAGATTTTGCCTATTACATTCATAGTGCTATTGGAAACAAGATGTCCGGTGCAAAGGTGAATAATAAGCTTGTTCCCATCGAGTATGTTTTAAAGAACGGAGATATTGTAGAAATATTAACCTCATCCAATGTACATGGACCAAGCCGTGATTGGTTGAAAATCGTTAAGAGCTCTCAGGCCAAGAATAAAATTAATCAATGGTTTAAAAAAGAAAAAAGGGAAGAAAATATTATAAGGGGTAAAGAGATGATTGAAAGGGAGTTGAAAAAGCAGGCTTTTACCTACAATCAACTCTTTAAGCCTGAATGGGTTGAAATAATAATAAAAAAGTATACCTTTAGTTCTTTGGATGATATTTATGCTGCAATAGGTTATGGTGCAATGACTGCTAACAGAGTCATCTCCCGGCTGAAAGAGGAGTACAGAAAAAGCATTAAGCTGGATGAATTTACTGAACATATGGCTGAGGCGATTGAACAAAAAAAGAAAACTGTTACGAAAAACCTTCCTGAAAACGGTGTTATAGTGAAAGGAATTAAAAACTGTCTTGTAAGAATTTCCAGATGTTGTAATCCTGTTCCCGGTGATGATATTATTGGTTATATCACAAGAGGAAGAGGCGTGTCGATACACCGCAAGGACTGCATAAATATAACAAATAATATTGATGGTGATAATCGGCTTATTGAGGTCAGTTGGTATACTTCAAACAATGTGGCATATAAGGCTGATATTACAGTAATGGCCAATGACAGGACTGCACTTTTGATGGATATAACCAATGTTATTGGTGAAGCCAAGATTCCGCTTAAGGCAATGAATGCCAGGACTACCAAGGATCAGATTGCAATTATGAACTTAACTCTGGAGATAACAAATACTGAACAGCTTGAGAAAATAATAAAAAAAATCAGAAGGGTTAATGGGGTGTTTGAGGTTACCAGAAACAGGCAATAATGAGGATTTAAATATATAAAGGGGATATTGTAATGAGAGCAGTTGTTCAGAGGGTGAAATCTTCTAAGGTTACAGTTGAAGGTGAAACTGTAGGGGCAATCGAAAAAGGTTTAATGGTTCTTTTAGGTGTGGGTGCAGATGACACTGAAAGGGATGTAGAATACCTTGCAGACAAGATTGTCAACCTAAGGATTTTTGAGGATGAAAACGGAAAAATGAACATTTCATTAAAGGATGTGGGTGGTGACCTTCTTGTGGTATCGCAGTTTACGCTGTATGGGGACTGCAGGAAGGGAAAAAGACCTAGCTTTGACAAGGCTGCCGGGGCTAAGAAGGCAGAAGAGCTTTATGAAAGGTTTGTAAAGGCTTGCAGAGATTATGGTTTGAAAGTTGAGAGCGGCAAATTTCAGGCTGAAATGATGGTTGAAATCTATAATAACGGACCGGTTACAATCCTTTTAGACAGCAGTAAGGAATTTTAAGTTTTGAACAGGGTAATGGGGGTTATTTAGGACGAAATTTATAAATACTATAACTATTGAATAGGTGGAGGATACTATGATATTGGAATGTATACCCTATGGACTTTTCGGTTCAAACTGTTATATTGTCGGAGACAAGGGAGAGGGAGTGGTTATTGACCCTGGCTGTGATCCGGATGAAATAATCAGGGTGGCTCGGAAGAACGATCTTTCTATAAAATATATTATAATAACCCATGGACATATTGATCATATGATTTCTGTGGAAGAAGTGCGTGAAAAGACAGGGGCAAAGGTTCTTATACATGAGGGGGATGCGGATAAACTGACAGACTCTTCCTTAAACGATGCCCTTGGCATGGGGATGGGCATTACATGCAAAAAAGCTGATAGGTTATTGCATGACGGAGACAGGCTGAGGGTCGGAGAAATCGATTTTGAAATAATACATACCCCCGGGCACTCCGCAGGAGGTATTTGTATAAAAGCAAAAGACTGGGTTTTCACTGGAGACACCCTTTTTAATATGGGTATCGGAAGAACCGATTTTGCTGACGGGGATATGGAAACACTTCTGGGCTCAATTAAAACAAAGCTATTGGTACTTGACGACAGCACCGTTGTATATCCCGGGCATGGTGAACCTACCACGATAGGAGCTGAAAAGAGAAGGTTTTAATCACGAGGTGGCAAGCTGTATAAGACTGGTGGGAGTACAATGAAAATTTACATAAGACTTGAGGGTCACGATTTTAAATACGAGATAGAGGACGTAATAAGGCTTTTCTTTGGGAATGGAGATATAAATATAGAATACCGGGATTTAGGAGAGGATAATTCGGGTTTTATTCTATATTCCGGTCTGGAAAGGCTGATAACGGCTGATGAAAAGCACTGTATAAAAACTATGCTTGAAGTAAATGGCGACATAAAATTTATTGAGAATGAAATTATAGCGATATCCTCCGAGGAGGATGAGCATGAGGTAAAAAAGATAAAAAAGAGGGAAATCAAAAGGCAGGTTTACAGGGCTTTGTCGCGGTACACGGCAAAAAAGATGCCCTGGGGAGTGTTGACGGGAATAAGGCCTGCCAAAATAGTGCATGAATTAATGAACAGAGGTCTTGACCGGGAGCAAATCTATTCAAGGCTGACGGATTATTATTATGTATCCGGGAAAAAGGCAGAACTCTTATATAACATTGCTCAAAAGGAGAAGCCCGTGCTGGATAGTGCAGGATACGATAAGATAAGCATTTATATTGGAATACCTTTTTGCCCCACAAGATGTTTGTACTGTTCTTTTACATCAAATCCCGTAAAGAAATATGCCCCTTTCGTAAAAGACTATATTGGGGCCCTAAAAAAGGAAATATCTGGTGTTGGTGAGATTCTCGATTCGAAGGGGTTTACGGTTCAGAGTATTTATATAGGAGGAGGTACGCCTACCTCTATTGATGCTTCTTATCTTGAAGAACTCCTTATCCATATTGAGAAGGTTTTTAATATGACGGAAACAAAAGAGTATACATTGGAGGCCGGCCGTCCGGACTCAATCGATGGAAAAAAGCTGGAGGTAATTAAAAAGAGTAAAGTAAACAGGATAAGTATAAATCCGCAGTCCATGAACGATGAGGTTTTAAGAGACATCGGCAGACTTCATACGGCAAAAGATATTGTTGATGCCTTTAACCTCGCGAGAAATATGGGATTTGACAATATTAACATGGATGTTATTGCAGGACTTCCGGGAGAAAGACTTGAGGATTTTAAGTATACATTGAAAAGAATTGCTGAACTCGATCCTGAAAGCATTACAGTTCATACAATGGCAATCAAGCGGGCATCAAGGCTTAACGAAGATAAGGACAGCTATAGATTGATATCCGGAAATGAGGTTGCTAAGATGGTGGATGCTGCTTATGATTTTATAACAAAGAATGGTCTTGAGCCCTATTATATATACCGGCAGAAGAATATGCTGGGAAACCTTGAAAACATAGGCTACAGCAGACCGGGGTATGAGTGTATGTATAATATTCAAATCATGGAGGAAAAACAGACGATAATAGCTTTAGGGGCAGGAGCCGTAACCAAGGTTGTTTTCCCTGAAAATGATAGAATAGAGAGGACTTTTAATGTAAAGAGCGTTGAGGAGTATGTTGACCGAATTGAAGAAATGATTGGTAGAAAACGCAGTTTGATTGACTAGTACCAAATTATGGAACACATTTACTATTGCAAATGTATCAATAAAAAAGTATTATTATATTAAGCATACTAAATACAAGGAGGGCCAATTAATGTATTGTAGAAATTGTGGTAATCAGATGGAAGGTCAGGCTGCAATATGTGTAAAATGTGGTGCAGCAAGGAACAATGGCGATAATTTCTGTCACAACTGCGGTCAGGCAACTAGTGCAGGTGCTCAAGTTTGTGTCAATTGTGGTGTTAAACTTGCAGGAGGAGACGAACAAAAGTCTAAGCTGGCAGCTGGTCTACTGGGTATCTTTCTTGGCGGATTAGGTATACACAGATTTTACTTGGGTTATACAACTATGGGTATAATTCAAATTGTAGTCAGCTTGATAACCTGTGGTGCCGGTTCAATATGGGGCTTTATTGAGGGTATTTTAATACTTTGTGGAAGCACTATAACAAAAGATGCTAAAGGTAACCCTTTGAAGGATTAATAATTAAATATTTCTGTATCTTAACAATAGTATGAATTTAAAATGTCTGGATATTTGAATCTGGACATTTTGCATTTTTAAATAAATTTTGATGAATGAAAAGTAATTGAAATGTTTATTTTGCTTAGGTTTTAAAGGCTCTAAGAATGGTGTTTGTGAATATTTTATGTAAATTATAATGGAAAATGTAGCATTGTGTATAATTTTGTAGTATAATATATTTATCTGAAATATGGTTACAGAAGTTTTAGTTTCTGTAATAAGGTATTATTTTTTTGTTTTGGCAGTACCAAAGTAGGAGGGAAGTTTATGCCTACTCTGAATCTCATTATTGCGGATAAGGATCAGCCTTATCTAGACACGCTTGTTGACTTTCTTTATTCTAAGTATGGAAACAGGTTCTATGTTCAATCCTTTTCAAATGAAAACACCTTTAATGAGTATATTGAAAAAGCTGAGCGGATAGATATTCTTCTTATAAGCCCGGAGTTTTACTCAAAGGAGCTTGACCTTGAAAAGGTAGTTGCACCAATAATTTTATCAGCCGGAATTATTTCGGAAGATATAAAAAACTATAAAATAATAAATAAGTATCAAACAGGTGATAAGCTGGTAAGCAGCATTTTAAATATTTTTTCTGAGACAAGCAATTATGAGTTTTGTACAGAGGATAGCGATAAACGCACCAAGGTGATTACCTTTTATTCGCCGTGCGGAGGAGCCGGTAAATCTACCTTAGCTGTTGGTACAAGCGTGCAATGTGCACAAAACAATATGAGCACCTTCTATCTTAATTTCGAAAAATTTCCCAGCACGGGTCTTTATTTTGATTCTAACAACAGCAGTCAGAATTTTTCCAATATTTTGTATTATCTGAAGGAGAATAATAAAAACCTGTCTCTTAAAATTGAAGGCAGCAGGTCTATTGACCGTTCAACGGGGGTTCATTATTTTTCACCTCCCGAAAATGTTTTTGATATAGATGAATTAACGTCGGATGAAGTAAAAAAGCTTGTTGGTCAGTTGATAAAAATGGCATGCTATGATGTGGTTATTATGGATATCAGTTCCGAGTTGAATGATGTAAACATTTCAGTATTAGAATGCAGTGATTTAGTATATTTTGTTCTGCCTTATGATACGGTTTCGAAACATAAACTGGAAATGCTCATGAAAGGATTTGAAATACTGAGCAAAAGAGAAGGTATACATTTTTTGGAAAGGGCACAGCTTATACTGAATAAATGCATAAATTCAGGTCTTTCTGATTTAGTTAATCTTGTTTTGAATGGCAAGCCTGCCTTTTTGCATATTCCATATATAAAAGGTCTAGATGCGAGTTTTGGTACCGAATATCTTGCGGATTTGGATAATCCGTTGGGCAACTCTATAAATCAAATAGTTCAAAGGCTTATAAAGGAGCAGTAATTGAGTAAGGTGGTTTTATGCAGTTGGAAGAAAGAGCGAATCTCATAAATGAGATAAAAAAGCAAATAAAAGAGACTATTGACTTGAGAAAAGATTTTTCAGATGAAGAGATAAGAGAACTGATAACCAATATAGTGTTTGAAAAGACTGGGAAATATTATTTAAGTGTCAGTGAAAAAAAGGAAATAATTGATGATATTTTTAACTCTATGCGAAGACTGGATATACTCCAGCCTATCATTGATGACAAAAGTGTGACTGAAATTATGATAAACGGTCCCGACACAATATTCATTGAGAAGAATGGCAAGATCAACAGGATGAATGTAAAATTTGAAGATCGTCGTAAGCTTGAGGATGTAATCCAAACCATGGTGTCAAAAGTAAACCGGACAGTGAATGAGGCTTCTCCAATTGTAGATGCCAGGCTTGAGGATGGTTCAAGAGTGAATGTGGTTTTGCCGCCCATAGCTTTAAACGGCCCAATTGTCACTATCAGAAAGTTTCCGGAAAGACCCATAACGATAGATCAGCTTATCGAATTTGGTTCAGTTACTGAAGAAGTTGCGGATGTACTCGATAGAATGGTAAGGGCTAAATACAATATTTTTATAAGCGGAGGTACTGGTTCCGGAAAGACCACATTTTTAAACGCCCTTTCCAATTTTATTCCTAAAGATGAGAGGATTGTGACAATAGAAGATTCTGCTGAACTTCAAATTATCGGGCTGGACAACATTGCTAAAATGGAGACGAGAAACGCCAATACTGAGGGAAAAGGAGAAATAACAATCCGGGATTTAATTAAGACATCCCTTAGGATGCGGCCAGAAAGGATAATAGTCGGAGAGGTGCGTGGATCGGAAGCATTGGATATGCTTCAAGCAATGAACACCGGACATGATGGTTCTCTTTCAACGGGGCATGCGAATTCTCCAAAGGATATGCTTTCAAGACTGGAGACAATGGTATTGAGCGGTTCTGCGATGCCTTTAGAAGCCATACGGCAGCAGATAGCCTCAGCGATAGACATAATTATTCATCTTGCAAGACTGAGGGATAAAACAAGGAGGACTATGGAAATCACCGAGATAGCAGGATATGAAAAGGGAGAAATAATTTTAAATCCCCTTTACGAGTTCGAAGAAGAGGGAGAGACACCACAAAAGGTTATCATTGGTTCTTTGAAGAGAACAAAAAACAAGATGGTTAACACATGGAAATTTAAAATGGCGGGCATACCGGATGAGTTTTAAGGCTTTCAGGCCAGTGGGAGATAAACCATTAGGAAAGAGGAAGATAGAATGGATTGGATTTTTAAAAATTCAAAGTCTTTTGAGAAGGCGGATGTTTTAATCGATTACGATGTATATGTAATGAAACCGGTTGAAAAGATTTTATACGTTACTGCAGCTGCTGTGGTGATTTTTATCATTGCCTTTGTTTTTTACCACAGTATAATATTGTCGCTGCTTTTGACCCCCTTGTCTTTATTTTATCCAAAAATAAGGACGAAGGAGATAATAAGAAAGAGAAAGAATGAATTGAATCTTCAGTTTAAAGACCTTTTATACTCCCTTTCCTCTTCACTGACTGCCGGAAAGTCCATTGAATCTTCGTTTAAGGAGGCTATAAAGGATTTATCCATTTTGTATCCTTCTCCCGAAACCTATATAATTCAGGAAGTTGAGTACATAGTAAGGCGAATCGAAATGAATGAGACTATTGAGAGTGCCTTAGAGGATCTTTCAAGAAGGTCTCATCTTGAGGATATAGAAAACTTTTTTGACGTCTTTAAAACATGCAAAAGGACAGGGGGAAACATGGTGAGTGTTATGCGAAATACTTCCAATATCATTAATGACAAGATTGAGATAAAAGAAGAAATAAACACAATGCTGTCGTCAAAAAAGTTTGAACAGAGGGTTTTATCCATAATGCCTGTTTTGATAATAGTTATACTTTCGGTTACCACTGAAGACTATATGGCTCCAGTATTTAATACACCGATTGGCAGAATTGTTATGACAATTGCAATGGTTGTAATTGCTGCAGGTTATTTTATTTCAGCGAAAATTATGGATATTAATGTGTAGCTTTTGTGGAGGGTGTAATGATTATAGTATTTTTGGTGTATTTTGTAATTTTCATTGTATTGTTTTTACTATCAAGAAACAAATATAAAGATTATATTGAGCCTTTAGACAAGAAGGAATACAAACTAAAAAGCTTTTTGCCGATGGGTTTTTTTATCCTTGATAAAATTAAGTACAAGTATGCTTCCAAATATGACAGGATGCTGCAGTCTAAAATAACAGAGTTAAAAGAAGCAAAGTATTCGCTTTATTATCTGCAGGTTCATATGGCCAATAAGGTTACCCTTATGTTGGTGGTATTGCTGCTTATTACCTTTGCGGGTATTTCCATGGATGAATTTGATATAAGCTATGTAGTGTTCGGAGTTTTAGCACTTGGGGCGGTTGTTTATTTTACTGATAATGAGCTTACTGAGAAAGTTAAAAAAAGAAGGCTTAGTATTCAAATTGATTTTCCTGATTTTCTAAACAAACTCATCCTGCTGGTTAATGCTGGAATGGCAATGCCTAGGGCATGGGAAAAGATTGTAACTGAGAGCAAAAAGGATACTGTTTTATATAACGAGCTCAGAACGGTACTTGCGGACATCCGAGGCGGCAAATCTCAAATAAGTGCTTTTGAGGATTTTGCTAAGAGATGTAGGATACCTGAAATAACCAAGTTTGTATCTGTTGCATTGCAGAACCTCAGCAGGGGAAATGCTGAAATGATACCAATACTAAGGCTTCAGGCAACGGAATGCTGGGAGATGAGAAAGCATGCGGCAAAGAGACTGGGGGAGGAGGCATCAACTAAAATGCTGTTTCCAATGGTACTTATGTTTGTCGCAATAATTCTGATTGTTGCAACTCCTGCAGTTTTAGCTTTGATGAGTAGCATGTAATTTTTGAAGGGAGGTGAGGTATTTGCTTAGTTTGATGAAAAATTTTATTAAAGAGGAAGATGGTATGGGAACAGTTGAGATAGTAATAATAGTTGCAGTTTTAGTTGCAATTGCTCTTATTTTCAGGAAAGCAATATACAACTTTGTAAAGGAAATAGTAGGTAAAATATTCAATGATGGTGTAAAGGATGAGGTTACAGAAGGACTATAGGGGAAAGCATAACAGAATTTGTTATTAGGGCATATGAAAATGTGCCCTAATAGATCTTTTTTAAAAAACCATTTTATACAAAGGACAACAATTACATTAGTAAAAGAATTTCAAAAAGCGAAATGACCAAAAGGCAGAGGAGTTTTGTACTTCAGGATTTTACTGTTTTACAAACTAGGTTCTGAGGATAATGATGATTTTAATTTCAGAGGTAAATATTTATATGATGCAGTTTAAAGTGGGAATTATAAAGGAGAATAAGGGAAGTTTTACGGTGGAGGCCTGTATAATTGTTCCGGTTGTGATAATGAGCATTCTTGCATTAATTATGATTGGAGAATTTTTATATCAACAGTCCTGTATTCAAAGTATTGCCAACAGGGCAGCACAGCGGGGAGCTGAAATATGGAACTGTCCTGCTAAGGATATGGTTTATGCGCAGATTACAAAAGATAGAATGAAAGATGTGAGTCTTTATTGGAGGATAGGGGAGTCGGACTCAGAAAGACAAGTAAAAAAATCTAAAATAGAAGAATACACAAAGTATATGGTATTTCACGATTCTGTTTTAGGTGAGCCTGTTAATGTGGAAGTAACCGCCAATATGGTGGAGGACTATATATTTTATAAAAAAATAAGGGTTACGGTTACAGCAGAGTATAATAACCCTTTTGCGTCTTTTTTAAAAGCCTTTGGACTTAATAACACAATTACAATAAAAGCTCATTCGGATGCTGTAATTAACGAGCCGGTTGAATTTATCAGATCCATCGATTTTGCCGCTGATGTTGTGGAAGAAATAGACAACAAGTTCTTAAATAATAAGGGAAGCGAAGCGATAGCCAATATCAAAGAAGGATTTAAAAATATTTTTTCCAAGGTCACAGACTTCATTGACGGTAAGACTGGGAACAATGAAGGGGGCTGATGTATTATGAGAATCATAAAAAAAACCGAGGGTGCCATATCGATTTTTCTTTGTATAATACTTTTGGCAATGATGGTGCTGGCAAGTGTTCTGGTGGAAGGGACACGTGTAAAATCAGCTACAACGCAAATAGAGAGTGCTTTAGACAGTTCGGCTAAATCTGCATTGGCTAACTATAACTATTTGTTAAAAGAGCTTTATGGACTCATGGCTTTAGCCGGGGACGACCCGGAACTTCTTAAAGATGAGATTGCATACTACCTTGAGAGAACTCTTATGATAGCTGACACCAAAGGAAACGACTCAGAAAGTGAATCTTTATGGAATGTAATAACCGATTCTAAAACAGGAAGTTTGGTTTTGGACTTTTTCGGTTTTAAAGATGAGGGTTTGCCCCCATTGGATTTGTATGACTATGGGATTGAGGAATTAAAGGTTCAGCCCCTGTATAATTTGTCGGAGCCTGAGGTTTTAAGGGCTCAGATACTGGAGTATATGAAATATAGGGCTCCGAAGCAGTTAGCACAAGGGCTTATGGATAAATTTCTTACTTTTAAGGATTTTAAGAAGCAGGCGGATGTATTGTCAAAGAAAATGGATGTCGATAAAAAACTCACCAGCATAAAGGAAAAACAGATTACGGCATCGGATAATATTGTGACGGTAAACAAGTTTTCTACCGACTTCAATATACCCAATCAACTGGAAATAGCAGCCGGATATATATTGGAGAGAATAAAAATTGAAAAGGAAATAGAGAACCAAAGGGTGAGGATAAAGGAGACGGAAGATAAGATTAAACAATACAAAGATGAAATTGATGAATTGATGGAGGAAATCGAAAGAAAGAAAAAAGAAGCCGAAAAAAATGAAAAGGATACAGGCGATTCGGATACCGCAGATGTTTCCGATGTTTCAGAAGACCCAAAGACAGAGGATGCGGCTAAAGGGGATATTTCGGAAGAAGTCCGGAGAATTAATGAGCTTATAGCATTAATTAGGAATTTGGAAGGTTCCATACCCGGGTTAAAATCGGATATTGAAAATACGGAAATAGAATTAAAAACTAAAAAGACACAGATTACAGAAATAAAAGCCACATTATTAAATTATTTGGATAAGACTGTTAATGCAGCCCAAAAGTCTAAAAGTGCCCTTGTTGGCATAAGAGATGAATCCAAACAGACCGTTAAAATGATTGACGGAATCAGCGAAGAGCTTAAAGGAGAAAGCAACGAGTTTTCAAACACCGTAAGGGTTGACCTTGGCGGCAAAAAAGAAAAGATATCGACAGAAGACTTAAATCCCAAAATTGCACAAGTGGAGCATAATATTAGTATTCTGAAGGGTGTAGAGAATTATATACATAATGCCAAACTGGATGAGCTTGGCTTAAGCGATTTTAACGGCCGGGTTCCGGATATTGATGAAATACGAGACAGGCTTTGTATTGGTTTGATAATGAGCCAAATAGGGGAGTACAACGGTAAGGCAAATGGTATTCCCATTGATTACTATGAGGATAAAGGGATAATCTCTGACCGTCCGAAGGATGGCGAGAAGGACCCAAGGGATGCCATAAAGGACTTTATTAAGAACGGTGGACCGAAAGATCAAAAGGAAATAAAAGAGAACGAAAAGAAAATGCCTGAAGATGTTCCTTCCAAAAAAGGATATGAGGGGACTTCCCTTGATGAAATTGCCCGGGACAAGGAATACATTGACTCGGTTCTTAAGATTATAGCATCACAGGATTATTACACTACTCAGAGATTCTCGGGAGATATGGGAGAACTGACAGATATTAACCTTAATGATGCTTCATTTTCAGGTGCGGACACCCACTTTTCGAAAAATGGATTAAGTATTATTTCCCAATTTTCCGATATGTTTGTTGATGGTCTTTATAATTTGAGGGATGAAATTTTTATAAACGAGTACATAATGGGCAATTTTGCCAATTGCACAACAGATTTAGAAAAGGATTTGGATTTACGTGGACGGCCAATGAAAGACAGACCTGTGTTTTTTGATGCAAATAATGCAGATGTCGAGTATGTTTTGTGGGGAAGTGAGAATGAGTCCACAAATATATTGGTCGTTAAGGCACAGATAACCCTTGTGAGGTTTGCTTTAAACACCATAGCAATATATACCGATCCAACGAAGTATAATGCAGCACTACAGGTTGCAACGGTTGTTGCGGGATGGACCGGTATAGGTGTGCCTATTGTACATACATTGGTAATGATGGCCTGGGCTATGGCGGAATCGCTGTTTGATATATACTATCTCTTAAAAGGAGAAAGCATACCGATATTTAAGACAAGAAACACATGGATAACCGATCTGGACGGACTTACCAAAACCATTACCGATGAATTTATCAATGAAACAAAAGAACACGCAAAATCAGCAATCAATAATGCAATTGACTATACCGAAAATGAGGTTGAGAGTTTCTTGGACAAGGCCGGTACAACCCTTTGGGATTATATTGATTCCAAAATAGATTTGTTGGTGGACAAGGCTTTTGTTAATATAGAGAATCCTTTTAGAGAAGAAACGTATTCGGCGGATAATATTTTTGAAGATGTGGAGGACACTTTAGTTGTAAAGGTTGATGGTGAATTGGGAGAGATAATGAATAACATTGGAAGTGAAGCTCATGACTTGTTGGTTGAGAAAATGAGGGAAGTTGAAGAAGATACATTGGGAAGTTTCTTGCCGGATAAAATCAAAGGTGCTGACTATACCGATGTTTTCAACCAATACAGGGGAAGGAATTTTAAAGAAGCTATTGCCCAATTATCTTCCATAGTTTCGCAGGGAGAGGCTCTGCCGGGTTTAAATGTTGACGAGACCAGTAAGAAAATAAACAGCCTGATTTTTAATACCCTTCAGGATGCAAAGAATAAGGTCAAGTTCAGTATCAAGGAGAAAATAATGGGATATAAGTCCAAGCTTATGGAATCGTTTAAAGAAAGTCTTCAAAAGACGGCAGATAAGGGAAAAGAGGAGGTTGAAAAGCTTATAGATTCTTTGGGAAATACTGAGGATTCAAAAGCAATGAAGACCAACCTTAAAGCTTCTTTTCTCACAATGAAATATACCGATTATTTAAGGCTGTTTTTGCTTCTTGTTGACAGTGATAAGAAGGTTGAAAGGGTAGCGGATTTAATTCAGGTGAATATGAGGAAAGCATCTGGAAAGGATTCTTTTAAGATATCGGACTGCAGCACGTACATGCGGGTGGAGTCGGAGGTTTCCATAAAGTACTTGTTTTTATCGAAACCTTTCATCCCGGAGGCTTTAAGAACCGAGGACGGAAAACGAATTAAGTTTGATACTATCCTGTATAAGGGATACTAGTAGTGTATTCTCAAATTACTTACGCATAATAAAAATCCGAGAATCCCGATGGTTTAACGGGTTCGGAGGATTTTTATTTGAATGGAAATTTGAGAAATACTATACTGGTGAATTTCTTCTCTTAAAACAGCGTTGTTGAAAGGATTTTTTAAAAGGATGAAGGAGAGCTTGCATATTGTGTTTTACATTAAAATGACTTTGTTGAAAGGAATTCTTAAAGGTGAGTAAATTGAAACCGGTGTTTATCGTTTTTTTGTGCTTGCTGTTGTTACCAGCATGCGGGAAGAAGGAACCTGACAGGAGCAATGCCCAGGCTTTTTTGGAGTATGCAATACAGGCCGCGGATGCAACGAATTTTCTCGAAACAGGGAACTATGCAGGGGTTATGCTGAACTTAAAACGCGAATACAAGGATGATATTGTAAATCCTTACACTAAAGGTGATTCACTGGCTGTTTTCAACAGAACCAGAGCGATGTTTAAAGACCGTAAGACTACATTAACCAAGTATTTTAGTGTGGATTGTCTTGTGATAGACGATTTTGTAACTACTCTGAAAGACCTAGATACCTCCGAAGTTGTCTATTGCCTTAATGCCGAAAGCAAGGGAATGGTGTTGGCGTTCTTTTTGATGGATGGCATATATATTTATGAGGTTGACGAAAACGGTGAAAAGAAAAATGAAATAAAGCATTTTTTTGAAAAGAAAAGCAAAGAAACGGATTAAACCGTAATTGGATGGAAAGAAATTCAGTTAATTTGTAATGGGTGAGAGCAGTGAAAAAAATAATGGGATTACTGAAAAACAAGAATGGGTCATTAACCTTGGAAGCAGCTATTTCGTTGCCAATATTCATGTGCGTTTTTTTAACCATAGCATTTTTTATGCGAGTGGTGTATATACAGAATAATGTTCAGTATGCCTTAAACGGTGCTGCCAATGAGCTTGCGACCTATAGCTATCTATATTCTGTTTCTGGTTTTCAGGAATTGAACGATTCTGCTTCAGCGGAAATGAATAAACATGGAGAAAGGGCTTCCAATCACACAAAACAGCTATTAGAGGCTTTTGATGCCATGGGTGACAACCTGCAGAAGGGATTGGATTCGGTAGAAGGAGGTCTTGAAACCGGAGATCCGAAAAAGATAGAAAATCTGAAGGAACTCTACAATCAAAGCAAGATATCTGCGGGTACCGTTAAAAACGTTTTAAATGAGGTTAAGGATGACCCAAAAAGAGAGTTTGTCAGCATTGCTTCTTTGTTTCTTGGTGCCGGATATGAAAATATTAAAGATGAGCTTTCAGAACCTCTTATAAGGTTCTTTATGGCAAAATACATTGACAATAAAATTTTTAGCAGCGGTGGCAGCCCAGGGGCTTACATTTTAGCAAAAAAAGGTAAAGATCCTTTAGGAGCCTTTGATTTTAAAAGCCGGTTATTCACTGATAATAAATCCATAGATATTATGGTGCGGTATAAAATAAAGACGGCACTGCCCATAAACATATTTCCGGAAATTCCCGTGGAACAGAGGGTAACGGTAAGGGGGTGGCTTGATGGGGACGCAGCGGCATTAAGTGCCGATGAGGACTCATCCGATAAGGAATCCATCTGGGATAAAGCACCTTTTGTGTATGGCAGATACATAACCGATGAGGAATTGAAGAAGTATCCGTCCAAATACCCCGATTCCGGTGATGCCTATGAGGTAAGAAGTATTAATCTGGATTGCAGTACTTATAAAGATATTAAAAAGGCAAGAAGTTCTTTGAAATCGGGCATTAATGCATTTTTATCCAAGACAGTGAAGGATAAGGCAATTCATTCAAGAACTTTTATAATAGTAATACCGGAAGGTACTTTGACAGAAGAGGTAAAAACGATGCTGGAAGAATTGAAGAGCGAGGCGTTAATGGCTGATCCTCCTGTAAAAGTTGTTTATAAAGAAGGGTATGGACGGCAAAAGCTTGGATCAGAAACAGAAGAGCAGGTATAAAACAGGCATTGTTTGACAAGTGGATGCAAATTGCATTTTTATAAAAATACAGAATGCATCAAAAGAATAATATATTATTTCTTGATAATCCAAGGAGGAAAAATCTATGGATCATGGTTACCTCGAAAGGTTTGAGTTTGATTATGAAAGTGATGCATCGGGAAGTTTTCTTATAGTAAATGCTGATGCCGATGAAAAAGTGCTTACATATCAGATTGAAATGATAAAAAACAATCCCAATAAGAATATTCTGCCAGTGAGTCTGATACAAAAAGACTCAAAGTACCAGTTTCGTTATAGCATTACATCCAGCTTGGCTTTATCCCAGTATCTTAAACGTAATAAACTAAAAAGGGATGAGTTTATCGATATTTTTTACGATATTACCAAAACAATCCTTGACTCTAAGAGTTACCTGTTATCGGACAAGGCATTTATCATAAATAAGGAATATATTTATATAAATCCGGACAGTATGGAGGTTGCTTTGGTTTACCTTCCTTTAAATTTTGATATTAATATAAATGAAATCCTAAAGAATTTTACAATAAACTTTATAATGTATGGGTCAAATATTGAAGAAAGCAGTAATGACAACTTTATTCAGAGGATCTTGTATTTATTGAAATCAGACACCTTTAATATTCTGGAGCTTAACAATCTTTTAAGAGAATTAAAAGCAAAACGTGAAACAGCACAGATGGACGTACATCAGCATTCTGATAAAAACCTGCCCGATGTGGAAAATCCGTCCCCAAATATTTTGGAGCCAAAAGCATTTATACAAGGGAGTGAGACAACAAAATCCAGTGTGAAAAGACCTGAAAACAAAAAGCCGGTAACGGCAAAACCTGAAGCAACAAAACCAAAAACCTGCAGGCCACAAATTCCAAAACCGCAAATACCCAAGCCAAAAGTGCCAAAACCACAAATACCGGGTTCTCGAATGCCGAAACCACGGACAAATGCTCTGATTCCCAATACAAAAAATGATAATACTGCAAGCCGTCCAAGGGAAATTAAAATGAGGTATAAAACCAGTGTTATAGTTTTGGGTGGCATACTTCAGGGAATCATGTTATTTTGTTCAATTTTACTGCTTACATCCGGGGTCATGGATTCATTGGAAAATGATATGGCAATAAATATTATCGGTGTCGGTATGCTGGTTGGGGCCGCAAGTTATCTGGTGTGGAAAACTCTACTGGTTGAAAAAAATAAAGTTGAAAACATTTCTACAATAAAAAAATCCTCTGCAGTTGCCAAACAACAGCTTGACGGGCAAAAAAAAGAACCTGTATTTGTGCCTGACAGGAAAAACAGTCCTTTGGCTGAGGGTATAAAGCCTGAGAGGGGGCGGGAACAATCTCTTGCAGTTAATTTATTTAAAGCAGCGGACAGAACAGTTATAATTCAACCGAAGGATTATAATAAAACCATGTTCCTCAGTTCAAAGGAAAAAGCATATCCTTACCTCGAAGGGAAAAACAGTAGTGCCCGGGAAAAGATAATTATTAATAGATCCAACTTTATTATTGGGAGGTTGCCGGGCAAGGCAGATTACATAAGCAAGAACAATGCTGTCGGTAAAGTACATGCCGAGATAATATCTAGGGATGGATGTTATTTTGTTAAAGATTTGAATTCCCTCAACGGTACTTTTATAAATGCTAAAAGACTGACCAGTAATATGGAGTATGAGATAAAAAATAACGACATAATCACTTTTGCCAACAGTGAATATGTATTTATAATTCCAGATGTATAAAACAAATCTGAAGAAAAGAGTCCCGGAAACTCAAGTTTAGAAAGTACAGAGCCTGTATATACTTCGTGGGGTCGGGCAAAACTCACTTCGTGAGAATAGATGCTCTTCCTTCTCCACGTTGCATTAACAGGCTCTACAACTTGTTTTATATCGTTTCTTCCACGTTTTTTCATTATCATTTCCTTAAATCCATGGCCGAGGCGGAAAAAACAGTCGCTGATTATGCCAGGGAAAAAATCTTGTATATCAGCATTATGTCCCAGCAGACTCTTTTGTACGTTTGTTTGGAAGTAAGCAAAAATTTGGAATGTTGATGGCTTCTACTATCGGTGTCCTGCTATATGTATGCGGCGGAGGAACGATTCCCCTGCTTGTGGAATGGCTGGGTGCCGGCAAGAGTATGGGAACTGCGGCAGGATAGGCAGTCATACAGCCCGGTGTGGCTTACACCATAAAATGTGCCTGCAAGCAGCTTCACTACATCGAGACGAGAAATTGCTTGTGCTATTGCAAGAAGGATAAATCAAGGTGAAAACGTTAAGTATGGATTCATATTATGATAGATACCAAATGGACGGTTCGAAACCACTGAAAAACACTAAATAATAAATGCTAGATATTCAACAAATTCCTATGAATATATAGCAAAAAAACCCTTAAATGGATACAAAAGACATACCTGAAATTCCACCAGAGCTTCCTGAACTATATTATACTGTTTTTGACTTTAATGTAGATGAAGTATATTATAGCGTAGACAATGATATTAAGAAAGGAGCATCGCTAAAAGCTTTTACTGATGCGAATTCATATAGCTGGCCGGAAGAATTGATTGAAATTAATGAAAATGAAGAGTGCATAGTTTTCTTTACGAAAGTTAAGCCTATGGCTGAAGATGTAGCAAAATCGTATGAGATAGCTGATTATGTTTTGACTAATCCAGTTAATCTTATATTTAAGAAAAACAAAGATGGTTATGATATTCCAAAGCATTTAAAACAATTGGCAAAAACTGGTAAACAGATAGACGAAGATGAATTAGAAATAAATCCCGATACAATGGATCAAAAAGAGATAATAAAGAGAAATAGACGAAAGGATTTTTTAGTTGTAAAGGATGAAAACACTCTAAAGGAAGAACTAAGGAAAGTTATTAAAAATACTAAAGGAGGGAAGAAAAAATGATTAAAACGGGATTAAGATTGTCTTTGTCATTTTTTTATTGCTTTGATTTTGATATTACAAATGTCATTAGTTAATACAATAGACACTCAAAAAGTAGCAATTGAAGAAAAGTGTATTTCTGGAGCACCTGATTAGGTCGGTAGACACAACTAACAAATAATATAATAATTTCATGGGATATTGACAATTCCGGCCTGAACAATTAAAATAAAATCAATAATTTTAACTTTAGAATATGTAACGATAATTGAATTAAATTTTGTATACTGTATTTAAAGGCTATGAACGGGAGAAGTAACCAATACTGCCTTTAAGGGAGAAAGTGCCGTGACTGGAAGCACTTTTAAGGAAACAGGTTGGAGAAAGACCCCCGTGAGCTGGTTGATTGAAAGTAATTATACGACTAGATTGACCCGCAGGTTCTTGCGTTAAAAGGATGTAAAGTGGGCAGAACACATGATAGTGTTGCCTAGTAGGGTGGTACCGCGGGAATAAAGGCCTCTCGTCCCTGACGTCTTGTCAGACGGGAGGCTTTAATTAATAGAATTTCACAGAGTGAAAGGACCAAAAAGCGATGGGAGCTTGATACCCCGGAGTTTTGTTAGAAAATATTCAAAAAATGGAGGTATATGATGTTAATACAGGCACTTAAAGGAACAAAAGATATACTACCGTCGGAGATTTACAAGTGGCAATATATTGAAAAAGAAATAGCCCGTCTTTGTTCGGATTACGGCTATAAGGAGATCCGTATCCCCGTATTTGAACATACCGAGTTGTTTCAACGGGGAGTGGGTGATACTTCGGACATTGTGCAAAAGGAAATGTATACATTTTCCGACAAGGGCGGAAGGAGTATAACGTTGCGGCCTGAGGGAACTGCAGGAGTTGCAAGAAGCTATATTGAGAATGGTATGGCATCGCTTCCGCAGCCAGTAAAGCTGTATTACAACATTACCGCCTACAGGTATGAAAATGTTCAAAAAGGCCGCTACAGGGAGTTTCACCAGTTCGGAGTTGAGGCTTTTGGATCCTATGGGCCTTCCATAGATGTTGAAATAATAAGCATGCTGAGATTGCTGTTCAACAGACTGGGAATAAATCAGGTCAGGCTTAATATAAACAGTATAGGATGTCCTGTCTGTAGGGCAGAATACAACAAAAAACTCATGGACTACCTGAGGCCGAATCTGGATAAAATGTGCCCTACATGCAAAACAAGGTTTGAAAGGAATCCGCTGAGGATTATTGATTGCAAGGAACAAGGCTGCAAAAAGATTACTGCGGGGGCACCAGCTCTTATTGATCATCTTTGTAGCGAGTGTAAAACCCACTTTGAGGGGTTGAAGGCCGGGCTTGACAACCTTGAAATAGAGTATAGTGTTGACAAAAACATTGTAAGAGGGCTTGACTATTATACCAAAACCGTATTTGAGTTTGTATCGGACAATATCGGTGCTCAGGGTACCGTTTGCGGTGGTGGAAGATATGACGGCCTGATCGAAGAATTCGGTGGCAAGTCTACACCGGGAATAGGCTTTGCAATAGGGATGGAAAGGCTGTTAATGGTTATGGAAAACCAGGGAATTGAGATTCCGCAGCCGAAAGGCATAGATATATTTATTGCGGCTATAGGTGATAAGGCTCATAAGTATGCTGAAAAGAAGGTATATGAGCTAAGAAAAGAATCCCTTAGTGCCGAGAGGGATTTAATGGGAAAAAGCCTTAAGGCACAGATGAAGTACGCTGACAAACTCCAAGCAAAGTATTGTATTGTTTTGGGGGATGAAGAAATCGATTCCGGTAAAGCAGTGCTTAAAAACATGAAAACCGGTGAAGAGAAGGAAATAAGCCTTGACACAATAATAGATCGATTGAAAATGTAATACAAAAGGGAGAGGATAAATATGGAAGAATCAATCTATGGATTAAAGAGAACACATATGTGTGCCGGGTTGGGCATTAATGATGTAGGAAAAGATGTTACTGTTATGGGTTGGTGTCAAAGAACAAGAAACCTTGGAGGAGTTATATTTATAAACATCAGAGACAGAAGCGGCATAATACAAACGGTGTACAACGATGAGAGCAATCCAGAAATTTTTGAAAAAGCCGAGACTGTCAGGGGTGAATATGTTCTCGCAGTAAGCGGTGTGGTTTCTAAAAGGGCTCCTGAAGCAATAAATCCGGAGATGGCTACCGGAGAGATTGAAATTATTGCAAAGGAACTTAGGATACTCAGCAGTGCTGAGACTCCGCCTATGTATATTGAAGAAAATTCGGATGTAAATGAGGCCACTAGGCTTAAGTACAGATATATTGATTTGAGAAGACCGGATATGCAGCGAAATTTAATGTTAAGGCACAGGGTTTGTAAAATTGTACGGGATTACTATGATGAAAAGGGATTTTTAGAAATAGAGACTCCGATGCTTACAAAGAGTACTCCTGAGGGAGCAAGGGATTACCTTATACCTAGCAGGGTACATCCCGGTAAATTCTTTGCACTGCCGCAATCTCCCCAACTTTTTAAGCAGTTATTGATGGTTTCGGGCTTTGATAGATATTTCCAGATTGTAAAGTGCTTCAGGGATGAGGATCTAAGGGCGGACAGACAACCGGAATTTACCCAGATAGATTTGGAGATGTCCTTTGTAAATGTTGATGACGTGCTTTCCATAAATGAAGAGTTTATTAAAAGACTGTTCAAGGAAGCCTTAAATGTTGATATAGAGACTCCCTTTTTAAGGATGCCTTACAGGGAAGCTATGGAAAGGTTTGGATCCGACAAGCCTGATATACGGTTTGGATTAGAGCTTGTCAATGTATCGGATTTGGTTGAAAACTGCGGATTTAAAGTGTTTTCCGATGCCGTTAAAAACGGTGGAAGCGTTAGGGCAATAAATGCAAAAGGATGTGGCGAAAAATTCAAGCGTAAAGAAATAGATGCCTTGGTGGAACTGGTTAAGACATACGGTGCAAAGGGAATGGCATGGATAGTTGTGGAAGAGAACGGTCTTAAGTCCTCCATAACAAAATTCTTCAGTGAGGATGAGATGAATGCAATTTTGCAAAGGGTTGAAGCAAAGCCCGGTGACCTGATATGCTTTGTTGCAGATAAGGATTCGGTGGTTTTTGATTCCTTGGGACAGCTGAGGCTGGAGATTGCAAGAAAGCTGGGACTTACGGACAGTAAGGAGTTTAAGCTTTTGTGGGTTACTGAGTTTCCCTTACTGGAATATGATGAAGAGGAAAAACGTTATGTGGCAAAGCACCATCCTTTCACTTCACCTATGGATGAGGATATCGAATTGCTGGATACCGATCCGGGCAAGGTCAGGGCTAAAGCCTATGACATGGTACTGAACGGAAACGAAATCGGAGGCGGAAGCATTAGAATTCACAGTCAGGAATTGCAGTCAAAGATGTTTAAGCTTTTAGGTTTTTCCGAAGAGGATGCGTGGGCAAGATTTGGATTCCTTCTTGAAGCCTTTAAGTATGGTACACCTCCCCACGGAGGAATGGCGTTTGGGCTTGACAGGCTAGTAATGCTTATGGCCGGAAGAAGCAGCATAAGGGATGTTATAGCATTTCCAAAGGTGCAGAATGCATCATGTCTTATGTCCAATGCACCGGATGATGTCGATCCGGAGCAGATTAAGGAACTGCATATAGAACTGGATCTATGATATTTGAATTTTTATTATAAGTAATGTAGATGCATTGTTAGAAAGCTCAGAATATGGCAGAGGAGTATCTCTTTTTAATACTTAAATGAAATATAAAATAACAATTATAAATATAATGGGACTATAAGCGGAATATGTATATTAATTATCTACCTGCTTATAGTCTTTTTTTGTTAGTGGGATTTCACGAAGTGAAATGACCAAAAAGCGATGAGGGCTCGATGCCCCCGGAGCTTTTGTTGCCGGAGGGAATGATTGATTTAATTGAACCATTCAAAATTCAGTCTACTTGAAAAATTAGTTTAGATTAGGTAGAATTTATTAATGTAGAGTTTATAAATATAAAATTGGTTGATTCAAAGGGAGGAATTATTACGTTAAAGAAACCTTTCATTAAAGAAGTATTGGATTGGTTATTGCATATATTAATTGCTGTGCTGATAGGTTTGTTTATAGTTAATTTTATAGCACAAATAACCATTGTCAGCGGCAGTTCAATGAAAATAACACTTCACGACCGCGACCGCCTTATTATTGAAAAGATAAGTCCTAGATTTGGTAAGTTGAATAGAGGGGATATAGTAATCATAAATGATTATCCGGGTCTGGAAACGGAGAGAAAACCGATTATTAAAAGGGTAATCGGTATTGAGGGCGATGAGGTGGAAATTCTGGACGGAAAAGTACATGTAAACGGTGTTGTTCTTGAAGAGAACTATATTAATGCCGATTCCCTAGGAACTTTGGAGGTTGAACCTGAATATAGCAAAGTAACTGTTCCCGAGGGGCATATATATGTACTGGGGGATAATAGGTTATGGGGTCAAAGCAAGGACAGCAGGACATTTGGAACGGTAAGTGTAAAAGATGTCGGAGGAAAGGCTGTTTTCAGGTTTTATCCTTTTAATAGGTTTGGGGTTCTGAATTAATAAGTTATATAAAGTAATACTGTTCTATATTGAATAATTTAAGCTACTTCAAACCAAAGACTAGTATAGTGTTTCTCAAATATTTATTCAATAAAAATCCTGCGAACTTGTTGAATCGTCAAGATTTTCGGATTTTCTTTTTGTATAGATTATTTGTGAATACATTACTAGTAGTAATAAATGTCAATGATATCGTTTTGGAACCTATTATGATATTATATATTAGAATAACAATTATATTAACCTGTTGCGTGTTTATTAATAATGCAATAGGGGAAAAGGAGTACTAATTGGAGAATTATCGTATACAATGATTGATAGTTAAAATGCCATGGGGATAAGATGTATGTTGAAAGGGGCGTGAATGTAGCTCTAATAGGCTGCGTTAACTATGAATAGATTATTGCATATAGGATTGGACGTTGGATCGACTACGGTAAAGTTGGTTGTACTTGATGAACGGAATAATATATTGTTTGGAAAGTATCAGAGGCACTACTCAGACATAAGGAAAACCATATCTTCCCTTCTTGAAGAAGCTTATGTAAATTTTCCCGATGACAATATTACGATAATGGTTACAGGGTCAGGAGGAATTTCTGTATCAGAATGGCTTGAGCTGGATTTTATTCAGGAGGTTATTGCAAGTACCAAGGCCATAGAAAGCTTTATTCCTGAGACCGATGTTGTGATTGAATTAGGAGGGGAAGATGCAAAGATAACCTACTTTGATGGCAGTATTGAGCAGAGGATGAATGGTACCTGTGCCGGGGGAACGGGTGCATTTATAGACCAAATGGCATCACTTCTGAAGACTGATGCATCGGGTCTGAATGAGCTGGCAAAGAACTACAGGGTTATCTATCCTATTGCTGCCAGGTGTGGGGTGTTTGCCAAAACGGACATTCAACCCCTGATAAATGAAGGGGCATCAAAAGAGGATATATCCGCATCGATATTTCAATCGGTGGTAAACCAGACCATAAGCGGACTTGCCTGTGGAAAGCCCATAAGGGGAAATGTTGCTTTCTTGGGAGGACCTTTACAGTTTTTGTCGGAGCTTAGGGTAAGATTTATTGAAACCCTGAAGCTTGAAGAACATCAGGTGATTTCTCCTGACAATGCGGAGCTTTATGTTGCTTTAGGTGCTGCCTTGGCTTCTAAAGATTTAAAAGGGATACCTTTCAGATCCTTGGCCGGAAGGCTTTCGGTACTAAATGATATTACGGTTCATGAGGTGGAAAGGCTTGCTCCGTTGTTTAATGATGAAAAGGAGCTTGAAGATTTTAGAATAAGGCATCAAAACAGTGCTGTTTCACAACGCGACATTAAAGGTTATGCAGGGAAATGCTTTCTTGGTATAGATGCAGGCTCAACAACTACTAAAGCCGTACTGATAGATGAATCTGGAGCCATTTTGTATTCCCATTACGGGAGCAATAATGGAAGCCCTTTAAAGTCTACGGTAAAAATTCTCAAGAAAATCTACGGATTGCTTTCAAAGGATGCGAAGATTGTTAATTCTACGGTTACAGGCTATGGAGAGGGACTGATAAAGGTTGCCTTGGCGGTTGACATAGGAGAGATTGAAACAATAGCACACTACAAGGCAGCAGATGCCATATTGCCCGGAGTTGAATTTATACTTGATATTGGCGGACAGGACATGAAATGTTTGAAGATAAAGAACGGCGTTATCGACAGTATTATGTTGAATGAGGCTTGTTCTTCTGGATGCGGTTCCTTCATTGAAACCTTTGCCCATTCATTGAATATGAGCGTGGAGGATTTTGCAAAAGAGGCACTTTTAGCAAAATCCCCTGTGGATTTGGGCTCTAGGTGTACTGTTTTTATGAATTCAAGGGTTAAACAGGCACAAAAAGAGGGAGCATCGGTGGGTGACATATCGGCAGGTCTTTCCTATTCGGTAATAAAAAATGCACTTCAAAAAGTAATAAAAATAAGAGATCCCGAGGAGATGGGACAAAAGGTTATTGTTCAGGGCGGTACCTTTTATAATGACGCTGTGCTGAGAAGCTTTGAGCTTATTGCCGGCAAGAATGCGGTAAGACCGGATATAGCAGGTCTTATGGGTGCCTATGGTGCAGCTCTTATTGCTAAAGAACGGTATACCGAAGGATATGAAAGCACCTTGGTAAAGGCAGAGGAGCTTGACAGCTTCAGTATTGACATATCGATGAGAAGATGCGGGCTTTGTGGCAATAATTGTTTGCTTACAATAAATACGTTTTCGGGAGGCAAGGAGTTTATATCCGGGAACCGGTGTGAGAGAGGAGTCGGAATAGAGAAAAAACGTGATGACATTCCCAATCTTTTTGATTATAAATACAAAAGGTTGTTTTCGTACAAACCCTTGGATAAAAACGAAGCGATAAGGGGTACTGTGGGTATTCCCAGGGTGCTTAATTTATATGAAAATTATCCCTTCTGGGTTACGTTTTTTACCGAGCTGAAGTTCAGGGTGGAGCTTTCTCCTAGGTCTTCGAAGAAGATATATGAGCTCGGAATGGAGACAATACCTTCGGAGTCTGCCTGTTACCCTGCCAAGATTGTCCATGGACATATAACGAGTCTTATTAACAAGAATGTAGACATAATATTTTACCCGTGTCTACCCTATGAAAAAATAGAGTACAGCGATTGCGACAATTATTACAACTGTCCTATGGTGACATCCTATCCTGAAGTAATAAAGAACAATATGGATGATTTAAGGGACAAGGGAATAGTGTATATGAACCCATTCCTGCCTATGGACAATAAAAAAAGACTGATGGAGAGGCTATATAAAGTATTTAAGGTATACAATATCAGCTGGCAGGAGATAAAGCAGGCTGTTGAAAAAGCTTGGCTTGAGGATGAAAATGTAAAACAGGATATTAGAAAAAAGGGAGAAGAGACATTAGAATACCTTGAAAAGAGCGGAAAAAAAGGTATTATTCTCGCTGGACGTCCTTATCACATAGATCCTGAAATAAATCACGGTATACCCAATATTATTACTGGGTTTGATATGGCTGTTCTTACGGAGGACTCGATAGCACATTTGGGAAAAATTCAGCATCCTTTGAGGGTTGTTGACCAATGGACGTATCATTCCAGGCTATATAGGGCTGCAAGTTTTGTAAAGGAAAAAAGCAATCTTGAACTGGTTCAGCTAAATTCCTTTGGTTGCGGACTGGATGCTGTGACCACAGACCAAGTTGAAGAAATACTGTCCAGCAGTAATAAGATTTATACAGTCTTAAAAATTGATGAGATTGACAACCTGGGAGCAGCAAAGATTCGTATAAGATCCTTAAAGGCTGCGATGGAAGAAAGGGATAAAAACGGATTCAGACCCGTAAAGGGAGATGCCAGCTGTAAAAGGGTGCTTTTCACAAAGAAAATGAAAGAAAACCACACCATACTGGTTCCACAAATGTCTCCTATACATTTTCAGTTTTTGGAGGAGGCGTTCAGGGTTTCCGGCTACAACCTGAAAGTGTTGCCTTATGTCGACAGAAAAGCTATTGATGAAGGGCTTAAGTATGTTAACAACGATGCATGTTATCCTTCAATAATTGTAGTGGGACAGCTGATAGAGGCTCTAAAGTCAGGAGAATATGACCTTAATAATGTTTCTTTAATGATATCTCAGACAGCAGGAGGATGCAGGGCTACAAACTATATTGGGTTTTTAAGAAAAGCACTAAAGGATGCAGGACTTTCCCATATACCGGTGTTGTCTTTGAATTTTGCCGGTTTAGAAAAGAATCCCGGGTTTAAAATCAGACCGGGTCTGGTAAACAAGGCTCTTATGGCGGTGGTATATGGTGATTTGCTTATGAGGGTATTGTATAGAGTAAGACCCTATGAGAGAATAGGCGGTTCTGCAAATCTCTTATACGATACATGGGTACCCAGATGCAAGGAGTCAATAAGAACAGGCTCTCAAAGAACATTCAAAGAAAACATCTACAGAATTGTGGAGGAATTTGATAATCTGGATGTATATAACGTTAGAAAGCCTAGAGTTGGTTTGGTAGGAGAGATTCTTGTTAAATTCCATCCTCAAGCCAACAATAATGTTGTTGACATAATAGAGAGAGAGGGAGCAGAAGCGGTAATGCCGGACTTAACCGACTTTTTACTGTATTGTGCTTATAATGAAAACTTTAAATACGCCCATTTATCCGGGAAAAAAGTTGACCGCACAATAAAAAATTTGGCAATCTCGCTTATAGAGTACTACAGAAGGGATATGAAAAAAGCACTCGAGCAGAGTAAACGGTTTAGTCCTCCCTGTTCTATATCTGAACTGGCAGAAATGGCATCTAGGATTCTATCCGTTGGAAATCATACAGGTGAAGGCTGGTTTTTAACAGCAGAAATGATAGAACTTATAAATAGTGGTGTACAAAACATAGTGTGTATGCAGCCTTTTGCTTGTTTGCCCAATCATGTAACCGGTAAGGGCATGATAAAGGAGCTGAAGCGGCGGTATCCTGATTCTAATATTGTTGCGGTGGATTATGATCCGGGGGCAAGTGAGGTAAATCAGTTAAACAGGATTAAGCTTATGCTGTCTGTAGCTTTTAAGAACTTTTATAAGGCGGAGCAAGATTTAAAAAAGAAAGACAGTATATATGATTGTGAAAACAAGGGCGAGATAGTTAAGACTTTAGTATAAATCTGGTTTTTCTTCACATTTTATAACAAGCCTCTTAGCATATGAGTGCATTAAAGAAAATATGAAATTCTTATAAAAGAAAAGGGCTCTAAGCCCTTTTCTTTTATAAGGTTTTTGAACCGAAAACATTAAAAACGAGGGGGGGCAAAGTTCTTGGGTTTTGTTAAAAAACAATAAGACCTAATACTATGTATCGGTCATATATACATTATTAATAATATAATGCTCTCTCTGAAATAATGTTATCCACGCTTTGAATGCTGATATAGGGATCATAAGCATCAACGCTTTTTGAGAACTGGTTTTTCGTTAAGAGATTCCGGTGTCCGCAACACTCACAAACAAAATTCAGACCGTTTAACTTCGAAATTTCAACTTCCGGTAGGTTCAACAAAACAGATTTACAATTGTAGCAGAATAATGTCTTAAAGTTATACATGCATGTTCCTCCTTTTTTTGTACATAGACTTGTTTTTTTGAAAAAAAGCAGATTAAATCTATAAAAGAAAGTAATTCTTTCGCAGGTGATTTCTATTTTAATATAAACCTCACTGCATTTAAAGTAAGTGACTGTATTTATTAATAATCGACATTATACTTAAGGAAAATCAACATTATGTTGCGAAATATAAGATAAAATTAAGAAAAGAAACAATCTGTTTACATGTCCTAATACTGCATCTCTATTATATATTTTTTTAAGAATAAAATCAATAGTTATCATTTTAAAAAAAATCATGAATATAATCAATACAAAGAAATGTAACAAAGATAAAAAACAAAGGGGATTTTATAAATTACGCGGATCTTAACGGAGGATAAAATGAAAAGGTACGCTTCAAGAAAAAATAGGTTTAAGATTAATGGGGTTTTGAAGGCGATTCTAATAATTTTCCTGTCGGTGGTGGCAATAAAACTAGGTACGGTGGGAGGCGACATACTTTTTAGATTGGATAAGAAAATTATAAGAAGTGTTGACATTGAAAACTATAGGTCTAATCTAAAAACTACTTTGCCAATAATAGATACTATTTACAACAGTGGCAATATAAGTGTGTCTTTAACTGGGTATATCAAAGATGTTATGCAGGAAATTTTTCATTTTGACATGAACAGTCCTGCTACTATTTTAGGTGCTCAGTCGCCCTACTTTTACAGTTATTATATTGACGGCTATCAGAAACAGCTTGCCCATAGCCAGGGCAGCAAGCCGTATTTTTATATTGCGGAGATTGAAGAACCCGAAAGCAAAAATAATGAAAAGTATGATGCGAAAAAAACTGAACCGGAGCCCACTTACCCGGCCAGCAGTATTTCTTACACCGTGGATGAGGATGATAGAAAAGGCACTCCTGAGAATAATACTGTTACATTTAATGAAATAGCAATAAATAATAATGACACTGATTATGAAATTAATATAAAAGAGCTTATGAGTGAGCCCTTAAATATCAGCTTTGATAAAAAAGAACCCAAGATATTGATTTATCATACCCATACCAATGAAGGATATATCAAGGATATTTCCGAACTTGAAAAAAGCGGCATTCCCAGCAGGACCACGGATGCCAGATACAGCGTTGTAAGAGTTGGTGAAGAGCTTGCCAATATCTTTAGAAAAAAATATGGTATTGAAGTAATTCATAATGCTACCATGCATAATTATCCCTCAGACACCGGCTGCTATGCAAGATCTTTAAATACTGCCACCAGTATTTTAAAAAGCTACCCTTCAATTAAAATTGTTTTAGATATTCACAGGGATGGTATAGAGCAGAAGAAACTAAGGGTTGCGACTCAAATAAATAATAAGAGCGTAGCTAGGATAATGTTTGTTGTAGGAACTGATGCCACAGGTCTTGAACATCCTAACTGGAGAGAAAACCTGAAGCTTGCCATAACGCTCCAGCAAAAACTGAATGAAAAGTATCCGGGGATTACAAGACCGATTTATATAAGCTATAACCGTTATAATCAGCATTTAACCCCGGGTTCCTTGATAGTTGAAGTAGGAGGGGACGGAAATACCATAGATGAATGTTTAGAAAGCACAAAATACCTAGCTGAAGTAATAAATGAAGTTATTAATAATAAATAAGAATAATGTGGGAATAATAGATAATGGGTGCAATAAACAAATGTGAAGATTCTTCACTTAAATAATATACACCCATAAATAACAGGATTACTTAAAACAAAAAGGGGTTTATCAATGAGCAGGTTGGAAAAGTATAGAAGAATAAGAATTATGAGGAGAAAGTGTATATTTGTTTGCATGCTTTCTTTTTTTATTATGTTCTCGGGAATACTTGCCGCGGACAAGTCTATCAATGAGCTTATGTACAGGAAAAAAGGGTTGGATATAGTTTCAATAGAGCCATACAAAGACGATTATTATTGTATAAAAGTTTTTAACAAGCATATCCTAATTAATACAAAACACATAAAAAACGATATTCATAGCCTTAAAGAGTGGTTTTCTGATAAATTTTAGATGTTTATGGGTGCATACTATTTATATGAGGGGAAATATGGAAGAAACAAAACTTAAGTTTCTGGAATATTTTTCCCCATATTTATTTAATGCACCCAATGTGCCACGGTGAAATCATGAAGGAAGATTAAGCCATGGCATAAATTACAGATAAACTTTATTGAGCCTTTGTAGTAAGATATTACCCATAGATAATGAA
>JGI24710J26742_10000557_pt1 | contig 34333 bp, 40 predicted proteins | sample BioPla2DNA2_FD_26742 | JGI IMG/M metagenome (IMG submission 26742)
GCCATATCTGAAATATATTCATCAATATTTGGTTCGCTATCATACCAATTTTTACACATTTCTACACAATAATAATGATTTAATAATTTGTCAATAAATTTATTGTGTAGATCAAACTTGTGATAAATGTAACCTCTTTTAGTGTCTCTTTCTAATTCTTGCTCAATTAAATCTTTTCTAATGTTAATCATTTATATATCCCTCCATTAATAACTTAAACATAGCATAAGCATCTTCGATTGTGTCAAATTCTGTATTGATATTCCAGCCATCTGTAAATACTTCCCATAAGCAAGGTGATTTAATTTTGTAATTATTATCAATCATCCACTTTGTAAAAATATCTAATAATTGTTTCATATACTCTTTGTCACCATTTTTATTTTTGAACATATAAATAGTTTCAACTCCTAGAATATATTTCTTTTTATCTTTAAGATATGTTAAATCTAAATCATTCATTGTGTATAAATTTGCGTGATTAGAGGTTAAATCATCATAAGCTACGACTCCAAAAATATGTTTCATTGTTGTTGTTTCATATTCTGAAATATATTCTTTTTCTTCTTGTTTGCGTTCTTTGTAATATTGTATATCAAGTATTAAATTTTTAATATGTTTAATAATTGGTAAATGCCAACTAATATTACTTAAACTTGGATAAGATTTATTATTTAAGGCATCACATTCTTGACATCTATAATTTTTTAAATCATCACCATTGCACTTTAAACATTTCCAACTAATATCTTTTAATTTATTTCCCATTTATTTTTTCTCCTTTATATTTTATTTTTATACTCTTATTATATCACATTTTACTCCTTTTGTCAAAAGCTATTTATTTCTTTCTATAATTTCTTTTAATGTCATAGGTGTATAATCTTGTAGTATACAACCTACATTATATGCTTTTGCTTGAGGACAATCTGTATACCCTTTCTTCTCCTTATCCTTAAAGTAATCATTCACACTATCTAGTGATTGTGTGTATAATTTCCACTCATCTGTCATATGAACGTGACCGTATAAGTGAATCCAACCCTTATGTTGACCATTCCAAAATAATATAGGATAATGGCTAAGTACAAGATTATGATTTATACCATTGAAATTATCTGTAATTTCTTTATAGTCGCAAATTTCTGTAAATAATTGAGATATACGAATATCCTTTATAGAATCATGATTTCCAAGAACAAGCGACTTCCTCCCTTTTAGTGTAGAAATTAAGGAACATAAATATTCATTATNTTTATTAGACCCAATTCTACCAATGTCACCTAGAATAAAAACTGTGTCAGAATTAGTTACTTTCTTATTCCAATTCTCCTTAATTAAATTATCATGTTCAAGTGTTCGATTTTCATATTTGTTCACACAACCAAAGTGTGTATCTGATATATAGTAATACATAAATTGTTCCTTTCCTTTTTATAATTTTATTATATATATTATAACATATATTATATAATAAGTCAAGTAAAATATTATATTTTTTAATTTGGTAACCCTTTTGGTTATATTATTATATATAAATATAGTAATGACAAGAATGTTTACCAAATTATAAGATTAAGTACAACATGGGGTTTCACCCCATACCCTGAAATCGCAAAAAGTTTAATTAATAAGAAAAGGACATTTACACTTCACACCCTATCGGGCGTTTCGCGTAAATAAATCTTATTAATTAAAATTTTTGCGATGGGGTTATTTTTTTATTTATTAATATATAATATTATATAATAATATAATTATAATATATAATAGTAAAATGGGGATTCATGCTTTACCATTCACTATATTATATCATATAATTAAAATAAAGTCAATAATTTTTTAAAAAATTTTAAAAAAATAAGTATTGACAAAATATGAAAAGTATGGTATAATAGGGGTATGCTTAAAGAAAGGTGGCTTGAGAAATATAAAATTTATGTACGATTGGGAATTACACAGTTATTTAAAAGAAAGAAATTATAATCTAAATCATTTAGAATATGATTATGTATGTAAAACTTGTCCACAATTAAATCATATAAAATATGAGCCGTATGAAGATTTATTTAAAATGTGGTCTAATGACGGAGAATATTTTGAATTTAAGGTTTATTATGATAAAAATTTAGAAAAGGAGAATTTATGATAGAATTAGTAAACAAACAAAATTTACTTCACAATTTATATACATTAGATATTTCATTAGAAGATATGGAAAAAGTTGAAAATTATATAAATAATTATGAAACAATGTATTATGTTGGAGAAGATTTGTTAAATCAAGAAGAATATAATAAATATCTTGACTTTTTTGATAAGCTATGATATAATGTAAATAAATAAAAAGAAAAGGAGTAGCATAAAATGCTTAAAGTAAAGTAGTATGGAAAAGATGAAATTTAGAACAATCGGAGAAAGATTAAATTATGAGAGAGAGCACGAAGTATGTGAGAACGATACATATGAATGTGATGTTGAGATGTATGGACTATATGAGGATTTGAGTTACGCAGAATTAATAGAAGAATAAAAATTGTGAGATAGTGAGGTGAAAAATGAAAGAAGAAATTTATGTTTGTAAGAGATTAAGATTGTATACCATGCCTTAAAGAAAATGGATCTAATGAGTTGTATTCAAGACCTGACTTTAAGAATCCTAAATATAATATTTGGGTCTTTAAGAATACAGATAAATTATATGCAGATATTCAAGAATATTGGAAACAACAAGGTAATTAAAATAGATTGGTAAAGGAGATTGTAAATAATGAGTGATGGAAAAGATTTAATTGAAATTATAAGTATTGGTTTCGAACCTCTTTTAACAGAAAAAGAATATAGAATATATAAGTTAATTGGAAAAATCAAGTCTATGGAATATCATAAAAATAAATTATTGAACTTTATGTTAATTAAGCTATCTTATTTAGCAGATGAAGATAACGATGAATATGAAGAATATTACGAATGGATAAAAAAAGTAGAAAGAAGACTTGATAGATATTCATATTACAAAAAATTCTTAAAAGTATGGTTCAAAGAGGAAATGAAAGATAATGTAAATATTTCAAGAGAACTATATGATGATAGAAAATTTACAAATGAAGACCAATTTCGTAATATTGTAATATCGGAAAGCGATTTGACTAGAAGTTTTGAGTGTTTAAATAATCAACACAGTGATGAAATTATTAGTGTTACAACATATTACACTGAGATACTAGAGTCTATTATGAAGAACGGGTTTAATTATAAAGATAAACATTTTGTATTTTTTACTGCTGGTGCTGGTCAAACAAGAAATAAAAAAAGTACATTTGTTAATGAAAAATTATTAGACAAGAATATTATGAAATTAATGTGTGGACTAACAAGAGAAGAAATAAATAATCAAGGTGGAATGAATAAGAATAAATACTTAGCATATACAAGTCTTTGTCAGACAAATAGTTCTATTTGGAGCGATTTTGATATAGATAAAGCTATTGTTGTCGAAGATATTGAATATTATTTACCTAATGAAAAAGTTAGAAAAATTTATACTGAAACGCCACAAGATAAAGAAGAATTGCTTTTATACAGAAATGAAATTGATGAAATAACTATAAAATTAAGAAATTTAAAAGATGGCGAGAACAACAAGGATAACAAAGAAGAAATTTTAGAATTAAAGAATAGAAAGAAAATTTTAACAAATCGCATAAAAGAATTAACTAACAAATATCATTCTACTGAAATAAGAGAGATGGATGTTATGATTCCTTATACAGACGGTTTTGGTGTGGCATTAAAGAAAATTCCTAATCAAATGGTCAGACTTCCTTTTGTTAAAGGATTGATTTCATATATGTCAAGAGAAAAGTTTAAAGATTTTTGTAAAGAAAATAATTACAAAATAGGGAAAATCACAGATATTTATGGAAAAGAACATTCTATTTCTAATGTAGATTATATCTTTACAAAATCTCAATTTAAAATGTATAAATATTTTCATAATGAATTAGATGAAAACGGAAACATTATAAAAACTGGTTGGGAAAAATATAAAGAAAATTTTAAGGAATATGGTTGTAGTGCTTGTGTATGTAATGTAGAAGATAATGTTAAATTAAACGCAAAGACAAATTATCAAGTATTACAAACTCTCACAACAGAAATGACAGATGAAGATATTTTAAACTTAGCACAAGAAGACATACAAACAATAAACGGTGTTGGAGTTGATTATAAATGCTCTTTAAAATTATTGGGAGCAGAAGAAAATAATGAAAAATCAACATTTTTACAAAAATCACTTTTACTATATCCAGAAATGTTAAAAGATTCTTATGTAAAAAGAATGATAAAGGATTTAAAGGCTAGTATGGTAAAAAAGATGTATAGTGGCAAGTTCAGCATAAATGGAGCATATACTTTTATTTTACCAGAACCAATCGCTTGTTTACAATGGTGGTTTTGTGGTGAAAGAGATTTAGATAAACTCGGAATAGTAAAAGAAAATAAAGTATATTGTTCTTTATTTGATAAAGATGAAAAATTAGATTGTTTACGTTCTCCCCATTTAGACCATGCACATTGTATAAGAATTAACGAAGATAAAGAAGTTGTTGGAAAATATTATACGACACAAGGTTTGTATGTTGGAGTAAAAGATATTATGAGTAAACTATTGATGAATGATTTTGACGGAGATAAAAGTTTAGTTCACAATAATAAGACTATTATAAAATGTGCAGAATCTTATCAAAGTAAATATAAAATGATTCCCAACTATTATGATATGCCTAAAGCTAATCCAGAAATTTTAACAAATGAAAGTTTATTTAATGGAATTGTTATGGCGTACCACCATGGAAATATTGGGACTCCAAGCAATGAAATAACAAAAGTATATGATACATTAGATACTAATAGTACAAAAGAAGAAATTGAACACGCAATAGATATTGTTGCATTAAGGTGTTGCGATGTCAACTACGTTATTGATTTTGCAAAAACTTTATATAAACCTTTAATACCTAAGAATATACTAGAACAATACAAAGAGTTTAGTAAAAGAAAAGTTCCTTATTTCTTTATGTATGCAAAAGGAAAAACTAGAAGTCAAGTAGAAGATAAATCTACTAATAATATTAATAGAATATCAAATATAGTAAAAAATAATCGTATAACTTTTAAAGACATGAGTGCTAAATATAGTTATAAAGAATTGACAACTAAAAGGTATAATATTGATTTAGATGCCGATATTAATAAAAAAATAATTGAGTTATATAACTATATAGAAACACAAAATAGAAATATTGCTAGTAAACTAGATACTACTACAATGGAATATGATGAAAAAAAGAAACATTATATTTTAACCGAATATAATAGAGTTAAACAATTAGAAAGGTTTAAAGAATATATTAATATGCCTATTGATTATATTTCTGACGTGTTGGTTGTATATTTACATAAAAAATCAAATAAAGACACATTGTGGAAATTATTTGGAGAACAAATATACAAAAATTTATTAACCAATATTGGTAATACAAAGTTATGTGAAAATTGTGGTAAGAGGTTTGAGTATAATAAGTTTGATTCAAAAAAAGTATTGTGCGAAGAATGTTATAACAAAAAAAGAAGAGAAGACGTCAAAAATAACGTAAAAAAATTAAGAGAAAATAGGGTCTGATTACATTTTATTTTCATCAAAAGTCCTACAACCCTTGATTTTACTACGTTTCTAGCACTTTTTGAAACTTGCAAAATTTTGGAGATAACACGTAATAGGGGAACACCATAAATGTAATTTAAGATGAGAGAACACAACGGTTAGTACTTCGCCTACCTATGGGCTTTATTTGGAAAGGCAAGAACACCCGTCACTTTAGTGATGGGATGAATTGCCGAATCTGATGTGTCATGGTCTGAATTTGTAAGAATGTTGGAATATAAATCAAGATGGTATGGAAAAGAAATTGTCAAGGTAGATAAATTCTATCCGTCAAGTCAAATCTGCTCTTGTTGCGGAAAACCAACGGGAAAGAAAACTCTTGATATTCGTGAATGGGATTGTCCTTATTGTGGCACTCATCACGATAGAGATATTAACGCAGCAATTAACATATTAAATGAAGGACTACGAATTAGAGTAGCCTAAGCATATAGAACCGTTGGAACGACGGAGATAGCCTATGGAGAACAAATAAGACGTGCTTATTTAGACGCAAGTTCTGTGAAGTAGGAATCACGTGGCTTTAGCCATGTGAGGTTCAAACATAGGTTAATACATAGACCTCACTATCTTGAAACAATATTATCTTTAACTAGGTTCAATGTTTCAAGATTATTATTAAAAGAAAGGAGTATAAATTTGGCATTAACTAAAAAAGGTCAAAATCCAATTAAGTATACAAAGGGTCGCAATGCTAATTCATTAAAGGCTAGAGAAGTATTTAAGATTATTGGTAAAACTATTGATATGCCACACGAACGAGTGCAAGATGTATTTCAAGCATGGTATGAAATAGTAGATTATTGTCTTGAACAAAATATTGATATACCTATTCTTAATATTGGAGTTTTAACTTCTACTGAATTTAAAGCAAAGAAAAAAGGTGATATTATTGGCATTAGAAAAGGATTTTTTTATAGAGATGAAAATGGAGAAGTTCAAAAAGCAACAGAAAATTTTGATATGATAGTTAAAGAAGACAGACCCGATTATTATGTTCCAAAATTTAAGTTTTATAAAGCCTTTAAAGAAAAATTAAAGGAGAGTACATATCATTATGGCGAGACTAAATAAGAAAAAAGTATGTCAACTTATGGCATATGAATTAAAGAAATCAGACAGAAGTGTCGAAACGTACATAAATTGTTTTATTAACTTGATTATAAAAGAAATAAATCGAGGTAATGAAATACAGTTAGATAGGTTTGGAGTATTTAAGCCTAAATTTACTGGTGGAGTTGATAAATATGTTTGTGGAGAAATTAAATATATTGACCCACGAATAGGCATTGAATTTTATTTAACAGAACACGGATTAAATAAAGTCAATGGTGAAGTTGTTTCTATTAAAGAAAAGAATAAGTTAAAAAAGCGTGTTGTTGAGGGGAAATTAACTCCAGCAGATAAAGAATTATTAGGTATTAAAGAAGAACCACAAGTAACACAAGAAGATATTAGAAATAATGTTAGAAAACTTGTAGATGAATTTTTAGATAAAAAAGGTTGGTTTAATGAAACTGACGAAGATAATAATGAAGAAGAATGTGAGGAATTAGAATAATGGCAAAACCAAAATACGAAGAAAAAACAGTGTTGGAAATTATTGGTATATTAGATGTTAATGAAGACAATCAACTTGTTGTAATTGTTGATGGAAGTACATATTTACTAGAAGATATTTTAAAGAGTAAACTTGGTCAAGAGATTCAGTTCAAGTTTACAGAGGTATAAACGCCTATGGAACGAAAGAGTGGAGAATCTTATATTTCTTATGCAAAAAGATTGACAAATTCAGTTGAAGATGGTATAATAGAATATAAAGAATATGGCGATAGTTTACTTGGAATTGATAATAATTATAGTTCAGAGAATATTCGTAAGTTTTATTATATGTTCAAAAAGTGGTTAAATAATATTGATGATGAGATTGAATTTAATGATGAATCGTTTGTTAAAGAAATGGAAAAGATTAAATTTGATGTTTTAGTAGAACGCAAAAAACTTCAAAGAATAAATAGAGAATATTTAGAGAATGCAAGATTAGAAGCAGATAAAGATTTATATGGTGAAATTATTAAAGAAGCCATTGAAAATCTTGAACCAATTAAAATTAGACCAGCAAGTTATATGAATAAATCAGATATTGATTCAACTGGTGTTTTATTTGTAAGTGACGCACACTATTCTAAAGAATTTGAAATGAAAGGTTTATTTGGAGAAACAATTAACAAATATTCACCAGAAATTTTCAAACAAAGAATGTGGAAACTCTTATCAGACGTGGAAAACGATTTTAATAGGTTTGATTATAAAAAATTAGTAATTCTTGATACTGGTGATTGTGTTGAGGGAATTTTACGATTATCTGATAGTATTCAAAAATTAAAAGTTGGGGTTATGGACTCCGCATTAGAATATGGTGAATTTATGTCTGTTTGGATTTGTGAAGCATACAATAGGCTACATATTCCTATTGAGTATTCGTTAACCACTGGAAACCACGATATTGTTAGAATATTGACAAATAAGAAAAGTTTTAGTGGAGAAACAGTTGCTAAACAAATTCATAGTGAAATAACAAATAGAGTAGAAATTAGTAAACTTAAAGCAAAACTAGAAAGTGGAAAAGATATTCAAATTGAAATAAAACCATATCAAGATATTTCTTATAATAATTTATACGGAATTAACTTAATGTCTTATCACGGTGATTGTAAAAATATGAAAGAAGATATTGAGTTCTTTGAAAATTATTATGGAATCAGTATTGATATTCTTGTTGGTGGACATTTGCATAGAAGTTCTAGTGAATCTATTGGATTCGGCTCAATGGGTGATAGAGAAATAATTAGAGTTCCTAGCATAATGGGTGTTGAAAATTATTCTAAGATAATTAGAAAGTCTAGTTGTGCTGGTGCTAAATTTATTCTATTTAATGAAAATGGAAAAGATTTAGAAAAGGTATATATTTTATCTTAAAGGAGAACAAACAAATGAATGAATTAATTAAAAGTTTAGATTGGAACACTATAATTACAACAGTATGGACAGTAATTTTGTTACCAATTTTAACATATGTTGCAAATGAAATTCGTAAATATGCCAAGTCTAAAAATATTGATAAATATACTGATATTTTACAAAACAACGTTGTAAATGCTGTAAAAGATGTTTATGAAACAATCGTTAAAGACGTTAAGGGTACGGAAGATTGGACAGAAGAAAAGCAAGAAGAAGTAAAAGAAATTGCTAAACAAAAGGCTTTATCTGCATTGTCTAATTCAGCTTATCAATGTTTAATAGAAGCTAATACTGATTTTGAAGAATATTTAGACAGTCTTATAGGAACGTCTTTATTTGATATAAAAAATAAGGGGGATAAGTAATATGAGTAATAGTAATTTGGTAAATTATACAAAATTATCTCCACACTGTAATAAGCCTAGAAATAATAAAATTCAAAAAATAACAATTCATCATACTGCTGGAATAGCAAGCGTTGAAGGACTAGGAAATTTATTTATTAAAAATAAAAGTAGTGCTAATTATGGCATAGGTTCAGACGGTAGAGTTGGAATGTATGTGGAAGAAGCTAATCGTGCGTGGACAAGTAGTAATAGAGATAATGATATGCAAGCAATAACTATTGAAGTATCAAATGATGGTGGTGCACCGGATTGGCACGTTTCTGATAAAGTTATGAATAAACTTATTGACCTTTGTGTTGATATATGTAAACGAAATAATATAGATAAACTTAATTATACAGGAACTAAAGATGGAAATTTAACAATGCACAGTATGTTTGCAAATACTGAATGCCCCGGTGCTTATTTGAAAAGTAAATTTAAGTATATCGCTGATGAAGTTAATAAAAAATTAAGTCCTAGTATTACAAAAAAATCTGTAGAGGCTATTGCTAAAGAAGTAATTCAAGGTAAATGGGGAAATGGTTTAACAAGAAAGACTGCACTTGAAAAGGCTGGATATAATTATTCAGAAGTTCAAAGAAAAGTAGAAAAATTAATAAATCCTAAAACTAACGTTGCTCAATTTGCAACAGTGAATACAAAAAAATCTATTGAAAAAGTTGCTAAAGAAGTAATTCAAGGTAAATGGGGAAATGGTTTAACAAGAAAGACTGCACTTGAAAAGGCTGGATATAATTATTCAGAAGTTCAAAGAAAAGTAGAAAAATTGCTTAAATAATTGTTAACAAATTTGGGGATATATGATATAATATATTCAAAAACTCTTTAGATGTTATGGAGAGTATAAATAAGACGCATAACATACCGAACTTGGATTAAAGTTATAACTGACTTAGGTCTAGGGTGGTTCACAAAAGAAAGTTCCATATAATATAAATAGATATTTTCTAATAAGCCTATCTAGGATAAACAACGATGAAAATTATTCACGAAAGATAAATGGTTCAATAGAAAATAAAAAGAAAAAAGAATATTATATAAATGTCAATAAGGGTAGAAAAAGACTGTGAAATATCAGTCTTTTTTGAGTACATAGAAAGGATAGGATTAAATGGCAATTAAAAAGACAAATGTGATGGTATTTTGTCCGATATGTAATTGTGAATCGGAGTCTGTCAATTTTTACGAATCACAAAATCCTCACGATGGTTGTGAATTTAACAAAGATGGAAGTGTTAAAAAAATAGGCTATGTAAGATATTGTAAAAAACATATAGCTAGTTGTTATCTTGACTATCTTAAAAAGGGTAATATGCAATCGGCTGTTTATTTTACTTGTGCATTGACCGATACTCCTTTTATAAAAAAAGTCTATGATAGGTACATAGAGTTGAGAAATGAAAAAATTAAGAGTGGTAAATTAACTCCTACTCGACTCAAAACATATAATGATTTTGCTAAGTATAGAGAACAATTAAGAACAATGAAAAAAGCAATGGATAGTTGGAATGATTTTAGTGATACTGATGTTGATTATAAAGATATTATGGGATTGAAGAAACCCGATATTGCATTAGAGGCTGAAAAGGATAAATTTATTCTTAATTGGGGTAAGTATGATGACTTACAAGATTATCAATTACTTGAATTTTATTATGATGAATTAACTGATGGTGTAGAGTTTAAAAACAAAGCACACGAATTATTATATCGAGATTTATGCCAAGCTAGGTTAAAAAAGAGAAAAATCGAGAGTGGTGAATCTGATGAAGATATTAGTAAGACACAAACTCAGATATTAACTCTTATGAATAAATTAAAAATTGATAACTTTCAAGAAGAAAGAGATAAAAGTTTAATAGAAGAAATTATAGAAAGACAAATTTGGGAAACAGAAAATTGTGAACCAAGTGAAGTAATAGATAAAGAATATTGGAAAGATTATTGTGATATAGGTAAAAATTGGGGTCGTGAAATCGTGCGTGCTGTTAAGAATTTAATAACTGGAAGTAGAGAATTTCCAAATATTGAATCTTATGATAATAAAAAAGAAGAATAATATATGGATTTATTAGAAAAGTTAATTAAAGAAAGAAAAGTAAAAGAAAATAAACGAAAAAAACCAATTGACTCCGAAGTAAAAAAGAAAAGACTAAAATCTTGGGTTTCGTTTTATAGACGAAATATAAATTTATATGCAAGCCATAGATTACAAATTAAATTACATCCATTTCAGCACATTATGTTATACTTAATGGGAGTAAGCCAAGTATTTTTTGCTATTTGTAGCCGTGGTGCTTCTAAGAGCTTCGTGGTGGCTCTGTACGCAATATGTAAAGGGTTATTGCACCCTTATAGTGAAATTCATATAACAGCAACAACAATTAATCAAGCAAAGAAAATGGTTAAAAATAAAATGGAAAATGAACTTTGCAAAAAGTTGTCACCAGTTCTTAAATATTTTTATGAAAATGGACTAATAAAATTTTCGTATGGTAAAGACGAAATAAGGGTAGATTTTCCTTTTAATGGTTCAACTATATGGGTAGACCCAGCGGATGAACAATCAAGAGGTGGTCGTTCAACTCTTAATATATATGAAGAATGTCGTTTATTAAAAAAAGGTATAATTGATTCCGTATTTGAAAAAATGGCTCACCCAAGACAAGCAATGTTTATGAACCTACCACAATATAGTGGAGACGAAAGATGGATTGAGGAATGTCAATCTATTTATATAACGAGTGCTAGATTTAAGAATGAGTGGTTTTGGAATACTTTTAAAACTGTTGTAACTGAATTTTTTAATAACAAAAGGATAACTTATAACTTTTTTGCTAGTGATATTTTCTTATCTATTACATATGGATTAAAAACAAAAGCCGATTATTATAAAGCTAGGAAAACTTCTTCTGAATCAGACTTTCAAATGGAAGATTTAAATATAATGATAGGTGAGGCTGAAAATGCTTTCTTTAGTAGAGATATGTTTAAGAAAAATCAAGTGATAAAAAAGGCTTGGACTTATCCAACCATAGAAGATATTATAAACTCAAACAATTTAAAAAACAGAGAAAAACAAAATAACGAATATAGATTGTTGTGGATTGATTACGCATTTTCTAACACAACATCACAAGAAGAAAATGACAATAGTGTTATAGGTTGTTTATCTTTAATATATGAAGATGGGAAAATGAAAAGATTAAACGACTTTATAACAACCCATAGTGCTAGTGATAGTTTTGGTATGGAACAAAAGATAAGAGAAATGTTTTGGTGGTATAAATGTGACTATATTGTGTTAGATTTAAGAAATGGTGGAGAGTTAGCATATAATAATCTAACAAAAGAATGGAAACATCCACAATTAGCCGATAATCAATGGAATCCACATGGGTTTACTATTTGTAATGAAATTGACTTACAAGTAGTTCCACCAGCAAAAATAGATGACTTAAAAGCAAGAACTGTAGACCAACAAGCAATTCCTTGTATTATTCCAATTGTGGGAACGGCTGAATTAAATAGCACAATGTGGTTAGATCTGCAATCAAAGTTAATAAATGAAGAAATATCTTTATTGATAGAAGATATAGATTTTGAAAGAAATTTTGAAGAAACAAAAGAATATTATACTTTATCTATAGAAGATAAAACACTAATTAGATTACCGTTTGTTCAATCTATGGAATTGATAAAAGAAGCAACCAATCTTTCGCAAAAATGGAGAGAGGGTAAAGTTAAATTGTCAGAACCTAGAAGTGGAACAAAAGATAGAATTGTTGCTTTGTCTTACGGAAATTATATTGGAACTTTAATTCAAAATAAATTAGACAAAAATAATAATAAATCAACAGAAATAGATTTATCAGAATGGGAATGGTTAAAAGGCTAATTCCCATAGTACATATAAGAAAATTAGAAAGGAGATAAAATGGCTGACACAAATAAAGAGTCCCTATCTCAAGAAGAATTAAACGTCACTTTACAATTTGCTAGTGGCTTGTATAATGGTTTACAAGGGTTTGGTTATGCTACTCCTTTTACTCAAAATCAAAATTTGATTGGATTAACAAATATTCCCACAGATAGACCGACTTATCAAAAAATATTAGAAGCACTTGAAGCAACTCCTATGAATACTGAATTATTACAAGGATATTCAGAATTTATGGAAGTGTTCGATACTATATATGGCAAAACAATTGATATGTATTCAACCATACTTGCGTTTGATTTAGAGATTTCTTGTAGAAATGTTAAGGATAACAAAGAATGGAATAGTAAAGAATATAAAGACGATTTAAAAAGAGTATATAAATTTTTAGACCAATTTGGTTACAAACAACAGTTTCAAAAAGTTGTAAAACAAATTTGTAGAACTGGTGTTTCATTTAATACATTGCGTGATTCAGACGGAACATTTAATGATGAAACAATGGAACTTGAGACAACTAAGAGAAAGAATTTTTCATTACAGTTCTTACCACAACAACAATGTTTAATCACTGGTTATTATGATAAAGGTAGTCCATTATTTGATTTTAATATGAATTATTTTCTTAATGGAACAGTTGACATAAATTTGTTTGACCCAAGTTATAGAAATAAATTTAGAGAAATGTATTCCGATAATAATTATAACAAATATAACCCGTCTGCTCAATTAAATAAGCATGATGGTTCATTTGCTAATTATGTTCAAGTTAGTCCTAATGAGGGAAATTGGTGTTTTAAATGGGATATTGATAATTTTAGTATTGTTCCACCATTTGCAAGTTTGTTAAAGACAGTATTTGATAATGAAACAGTATCAAGATTACAAATTGATAAAGATTTGATTAGTGCTTATTTCTTACTTGCTGGTGAAATGAAAACTATGGATGGGTTAAAGAGTGAAAAACCTAATCAATTTGCTATTGACCCTAAAACTGTTGGTACTTTAATGAACCTTGTAACAAGTGGGTTGAAGAAAAATGTTAAACCTTGTGCGTTTCCATTAGAAGAAATCAAAGGTTGGCAATATAATGACCAAAATCCTAATATGGCTATCAATCAATATCGTAATAGTGCAAGTCAAGGTGCAAGTGCAAGTGGTATGATTTATTCTACTGATAAAATGTCATTAACTGAATTACAAAACGCATTGATTACAGATTATAATAAAATGGCGGTATTATATCCACAATTTGAGAATTTCTTAGATTTCTATATCAATAAGAAAACGGCTAAGTATAAATTTAACTTTATATTAAAAGGCTCAACATATCCATTTGAAAGAGAAATGCGTAGAAAACATATGTTGGAAATGGCTGATAGAGGATTTGTATTAAATAAAAGTTCTTGGGCTAGTGTGAGTGGTTATACTCCACAAGATTACGATAGAATGTTACAAGAGGCTAAATATAGTGGAATGGTTGATGAATTAGTTATTTTGCCAAACAGAAATACTATGAAAGATGGAATTGGTGGGGGTCAAGAAAAGGCTCAAACTGAATTAAAAGATGGTGGTGCTTTGGCACAAGATTATAAATAGAGAGAAGGCTTAGAAAATAAATGGCTACAAATATTACAGATAGTACAGTAGAAATCGTACAAAACTTAACGAGGTCTGCATTTAATACTAATGCCACGCTAGATAGGTGTAAGACTATACTAAATACAAGTTTAGCATTTCCTATTACTGGAAATTTAGTTCATATGTTGGCTCATAAATACTCATTAGAAATCGGTGACAGAGTTGGAGATTTAATTGAAGCATATAATGAACCAGTTAATTATGGTGATATACCTAAACACATAGAGGACTATTTAAGTGTTCAAGATGTTATGGATAAGGTTTTTGAAGTTGTTATAGCATATCAAAATGAATTAAATGATAGTGTTAGAGCTATTTATGAGAATACCGATATTCATGTGTTTGAAGAACTAATGAAAATTATATCTATGCACAATAAATATGTTGAACAAGTTATTCAATGGAAAGATATTGTAGATAGATATGGTAATAATCCTAGTCTTGACGTTCATATGAAAGACTATGTAATTGAATAGGAGGTACTTATGATTATTCGTGGAACTCCAAAAAATAAAGATAATTATATTTTAGTAGATTCTGAAACAACATTAGTATTACATAAGAATGGTTTTATTCCTATGTATATTGATGAAAATGGAATTTATTATAAAAAGAATAAAGAAATACTAGATTTTATGGAAAGGAGAAAACATGAGTAAAGAAATGTTAAAACGATTTTCCATAGAAGATGTTCAAATGTATCGTGAACAAGGTGAAGATGTAGATTTTTCTATTGTTGAGATATGGGGAATGGCAGAAGGTGGCAATAGTCATAAAAATTCTATCTCTAAAGAAGTTCTTAGAAAAGATGCTGATACTTTTAAAGGAAAATTTATTGTTGTAGATTTTGATAAATATGCAAAAGACGCAAAAACCCATACAGATTCACAGTCCATAGTGGGGTATATTGACCCTAGAGAAGAAATTGAGTTCAAGACTAAAGTTGTTGAAGGGGTTTCTAAAGAGTTTGTTGTTGTTAAGGCGTTATTAAGCAAAGTCTATTCAACTGAAATTGTTGAAATGTTCAGAAGCGATAACGAGAGAACAGTAAGTTGTGAATTTTCTTGTACTACAAAATATAGAGAAGATGATTTTGGAAATTATTTAGATGATAATAATAATATTGTTAAAGCGGAAGATAATCCAATATTGAGTTATCACATCCATGGAATCACAATTTTGGGAAGAAATTACAATCCGTCAATCAGAGGCACAGAAATTAAAGTCAAACAATTTGCGGAAAAGATAGAAAATCCACTCAAGAAATTTGCTGATGAGCGTAAAAGTAAATTAGGCAAGAAAGAAAAATATGTTTCTCACTCTATTGATACTTCAAAAGAATCTGTCGATATGGGAGATTGGAATGGAGACAAAGCAAAGAATGATTTACTTAAAGAGAAAAATTATGAAGCTTTAGGTAAAAGGGTTTGCTTAGGTTTCAAAGGTGGAGAAAGAAAATTAGAAAATTGTAAATATCCAGTTATGAACCTAAAGAATGGAAAATGGGTGTATAATGCCGAGGGACTTAGTTCAGCTAGGGCATACGGTGAACAACACGACCCTAGTGTAGCTGATAAAGCAGTTACACTCCAAAAGAAATTAGGATTATATAAAGATGATAAAGATAAGGAGGATACTAAGAAAATGTCCAATATTAAAGAAAAAGAAGATGTAGTTATGGCTAAAGAAAATGAAACTAAAGTTGACGATAAAGAAAAAGAAGTAGAAAAGAAAGAAATGTCAGCAGAAGAAGAAAAAGAAATGGGCTGTGACAAAGCTATGTCTGATGAGGATGCCAAAAAAGATGACGAGATAGAAAAAGACAAAGAAGACATCGAAAAAGCAAAAGACGATGAAAAAACAGATGAAGATGATAAGAAAGAAGAAAAATCTATGTCTGAACAAGTTAAAGAATTTGCTGAATCTGAAACTGACAAAGAATATATTGAAAAAATGTTTAGTCAAGGATTACAAGGTGTAGTAGCCGAAATTCTTGAATTAAAGAAATTCCAAGAAGCTAGACTAGAATTAGATAAGACTAATAAATTAAATTCTATTATGGCTAGTGTTAAGGGTGATTTAGATGAAAAACAATTCTCTGAATTACAAGCCGAGGGTGTTACAAAGACATTTGCTGAACTTGATTCATTTGAAAATAAAGTTAAAGCATTTGCTTATGAAGCATCTAAGGGAAAAGAAAAACAAGATGACGGCATTATGAAATTTGCTGGTCAAGGTAAGGTACAAACAAAAGCTGAATTAACAGCTGATGATATTTTTAACAAATATTTATAACAAAGGAGATTAAAAAAATGGCAAAAGGATATATGATTGAATCTAAGATTCAAGCAAAAGATATTGAAGCATTAAATGGCACTGGTATTTGTTCAACAGACCTTGATGGTGGTACATTAGTAAGTTTAGGTGATTATTCTAAAGGAGTTGTAACTTTAACAAGATCTACAAGTGGTCAAGGTTTGGCTATGGTTTACAATCCAAGTGAACACTTAACAAAAATTGGTAGCGAGGTATATGCTGGTCTTACTGTTGACCCTAGAGAATATACTAATATTGCTAATAGACCAGTTGATTATTTTATTCCAAAGGTAGGAGATAAAGTTATTCTTACAGACGGAAATTTAGCTGAAAATCAAACTGTTACTGTTGGAAAATATCTTGAACAAGAAAGTGGTGGATTTACTGTAAAAACAAGTGCTACTACTTCAACAACTTCGTTCAAGGTTCTTGAAATTCAAGATATTCCATTCCCACAAAAAGGAATTGGTAATGAATATGCTAAAGGCTATTTAGTAGAATGTGTTGCTAACTAATATAAAAATATGAAATTTATTAAAGGAGATTAATTAAATGAAAGAATTAAACACAAAACTCTTTTCTGAATGTAAAGAGTTATATACAGCGTTCAAAGATTACTATGACCACACTCAATCTATCAATGGCGTAGTTGGAAGACAATTTTCAGCAAAATCTTTAGATGAAAAAGAGAAGGTAATTAATAAATTATTTGCAGATGAAATTGCTAGGCGGTCAAAAGTATCTTTAGCAGATTATGATGGAGATGTTGCTCACTATGCTCAAAACCCTATGGTTAAAGCATTTTCTGACACAATTTCTGACCAAATGATTGATATGATTCTTCCAGACGTACTTGAAACATCTATCTTAGGTATGATTGCTGAAATTAGATACATTGGATGGGGCGATTCTGCAAAGTTTGACCTTGAAAACAATGGTTTATTTACAGTTGCAAAAGCTGGATATAGACAAAAGAACGCAACATTCCAAAAATTAGAAAATACAAGTGTTACTTTAGCACCAATAGGTCACCAAGTATCTGTTATTTCTAGTTTATTCAATGTATTAACTGGTAGAGATTCTATCGCTAAGTATATTATGAAAGCTGTTCGTTCAATCGAAGCTGAAATGATTAACGAAGCATATTCAGCATTTACTACAGCTATGACCGCTAGTGCTACTCCTAGTGCGTTCAAGATTGCTAACTATGCTGAAACTTCCGCGATTACACTTGCTGAAAAGATTACTGCTTGGAATGGTGGTAGAAAGGCTGCATTTGTTGGTACACCAGTTGCACTTAAAGCATTACTTCCTTCAAACTCTAACTACAGATATTCACTTGAAGATCCATATGTTAAGTTTGGTAGTGTATTAAAATTCAACGACTTTGATGTTATCCCTATGCAACAATTCGCTGATTATAGTTCTACATCTTATGCCCTTAAACTTGATGATACTAAGATTTTCTGTGTATCTCCACAAGCTGACAAGATTATTAAGATTGTAGTAGGTGGAACATTATCTAATTTTGAAATTGGAATGGACAATGCTAACCTTGCTCAAACTGGTATGATTTTCAAGGCATGGGAAAGTGCTTGTATAACTAACTCCGTAGCTGGTTATATCGGAACATCTGCTTCATAAGAAGTATGACTATAGGCAGAGGGAAATTATTTCTCTCTGCTAGTACATATTAAATTAAAATGTTAATTAAGGAGAATTTATATAAATGGCTGAAACAAAAACAACAACTAGAGGTCGTAAACCTAAGACTAAAACAGTTGATATTGATAAAGAGTTAGAAACAAAAGTTGAAGTAAAAGAAACAAAAATAGAAAGTACCATATCGCAAGATGAATTTAATAAGGTACAAAAAGAAAAAGATGATTTAGCTACAATGTTGGCTCAACTTCAAGCACAAATGATTCAACTACAATCACAAGTTGGTGGAACACAGAAGAAAGTTAATGATAATCTGCCAAATAAAGTTAAAGTAGTTAATTTACTATCACAAACCCTTAATCTTTCAACCGAGCCTATGGGTGGTGGAAAAGTATTCACGTTTGAGGGATTTGGGGATATGGTAACAATGAAAACTTCTCATTTAGAGGATATTTTATCTATTCCAATCTATCGTAAAGAGGCTGAACAAATGTTCTTTTATATTTGTAGTCCCGAAATCGTAGAAGACCAAGATTTAACAGACTCTTATGAGAATGGAATTACAGAAGAAACAGTTAAATTTATCACTTCATTACAAGATGATAAATGTGTTGATATGTTCGTAGGATTGAGTAAGGGATTACAAGATTCTATCTCAACTAAAATTGCAGAAGATATGGCTAAAGGTATTGATTATGATAGAAATAGATTAGCCGATATTCAAATGAGAACCGAAATTGATATACAAGATATGGCTAAAACTTTTAAAGAAATTAACGAGAGAATTAGTAGATAACATAGTAGGCAAGGGTTGAAATATACTCTTGCCGAGTACATAAATTTAACAAGAAGGAGTTGATTAGAATGACAACTTTTAACGATGTAATAGATAGAGCAATGTTTTTACAACAAGATTATCGTTTAGATAAATTATATGTTAATGATAATGAATCGTTCACTATGTTTATTACTCAATTCTTATTAAACTCCATTGATACATTTGATGGGGTATTAGATAGTTTATCCTATCATAGTGAAGTAATTGATGATAATACAATATATATATTTGATAGAGAATTAACAAGTAAAGAAATATATATACTTGCTTTAGGTATTTCTATTGAGTGGATGAGCAATAATTTACTTGATATAACTCAAATGAATTTGCACTTGTCTACAAGAGATTTTAAGGCATTTTCAGAAGCAAATAATTTACAAAGAAAATCAGAAGTATTAAATACAATGAGGGAAAATTACTATAAGAATATTACAGACTATCAATTAAGTAATATTTCAAGTTTGCCTTTTTTTGGAGGTAATTAAATATGATATTATCTAATTATAGTCAATATATAAATAATATAGCACAAAGTCCTAGTGATACTTATAATAGTATAACACAAGAAACAATTAAGAAACAATGGGATAACACAACTCAACTTAGAATGGTGCAAGAAGAAAATTATCCTTTTAATCAAGAATATACAGAATACGAAGCGTGGATTTCGACAATCTCGGATGTGAGTGTTAATACCGACAAAATCATTGGAGATTACATTGGTATCTTATTCAAAGATTGTGACCACCCTCAAAACTACAAGGGTCAAAAATATATATACAATAATGACACATATTTATGTTACGATAAATTGAACAAACTAACACAAGTTAGTGACTTTAAGTGTATTCGTTGTAATAATACAATGAGTTGGATTGATAGAGAGAGTAAAGAAATTTATTCCGAACCTATATTCTTAGGATATGAAGTATCGAGTACAAATAACCAAATATCTAAAAAGGGAACAATAGGTAACTCAAGATTGATTATATTCTGTCAAGCAAATGAGAAAACTAAATCAATTAGCATTAACCAAAGATTTATATTTCAACATAAGAGTGCGTTTAAAGTGGAAGAAATCAACAATTATAATCAAGAAAGTGGAACAAACGGAGATGTAACTTTCCTTAAATTTCATATGGTTAAAGATACGATTAATCCACAAACAGATAATGTTGAATTAAATTTAGCTGATTATAATAATATAATGAATAGTGATACAACTGATACCCCAAGCAAAGTTATGTCGGAGATTATTATTAACCCAATATTTAGTAGTTTAGTCGCAGGTAATAGTCTAACATTTAGTGCCAACTTATATAAAAATAGTGTGTTAGCCGATGATGTAGTTACTTGTATTGTAAGTGGATTAGATAATAGTTATTATACTTTAGTCGAAGAAATTGAAAAGAATACATTTACTTTGACTTGTGACAAAGAATCATTAACTAAGTTAGTATTAACATTTAGTGCCGATGGTGGATTAGTTGAAAAAGTAATTGAAATAGGATTGAGAGGTGGTTTCTAATGAAAAATTTGCCGAATGGAAATAGTAATGTAACATTTAATAATTTTACAGAAGTACCTTATATACCTTATAAAATAATTAAAGCAATGAGAGAATCTACTTCTGTGGAAGCAGAAAATTTTTGGAAATGTTTGAAATACACTACAATAGACGCATTAGACAAACCTAACTTGACTGAACAAGAAAAGAAAACGTTGATATGGAAAGGTAATGATTCTATTGAAGATGATTATCAAGTATTCTTGAAACCATTGATAGGAAGTCAATTAACTGACACCCAATCTCAAACGCAATTAAGATTATTTAGATATGGTGGAACTCCTACTAATAGAATGGAGTCTATTTTATTATATGAATTTGATATTATTGTGAATGAAAAGGCTAGTATGATTTATTATAACAATATATTATGTGCTAGAGACGATGTAATGGAAGTAATGTTGCTTAGCGTGTTAAATGGTAGAGATATAGGTATAGGTCAAAATTATTTAAGATACGATAGAGAATTATCAAGAACTTGTCAATCTCTGACTAATATATCAAATAGTAAGTCGTTCTTTGGTAAAAGTTTAGTTATGGGATTATTATATAAATATCCCGATTTAGGTGGTGGTTGTTAATGATTGATTATGAATTATTAAGAATTAACTATTTTCAAAATGACTATCCTTGTCCTTATAAGTTAAGAAACGGTGGTACAATACTTATACACCCTATATTAGTTAAAGATTATTCTTTATATGAATATTATAGGCAAATTATGGAGATAGATAAAAATAGTATAAATGATTTTGAGATTATACAAATGTCTTATCTTGATTTCTTAGTTGGTATGGTATTTAAAGAACATAAAGAAGAATCTAGTAAATTACATGGTTTGTTAAATCTTGTATTAAAAGAAGAAAATATTTTAATAGTTGAAAAAGATAAAAAATATCATATAGTTATAACTGATGATGAAGATAATATTAAATATATTATTAAATCAAAAGAATTAGAAGAAATATATAAAATCACTTGCTATCAAAATGATGTGAATTATGAAGATATAAGATATTCAGAAGATGTTAAAAAGACTATAAACGATTATTATTCATTGAAGTATAAGAATACACATTCTCCTACTTTAGAGGAAATGAAAGCATTTGTAATAAGCAAAACTGGAATACTTATAAAAGAAATAAATGAAATGTCTTATAGAAACTTTTTTATGGTATATGAATCTGCTTTGGGCAGCGAAACATATATAGGACAAAAGATAATTCAAGCAAGTGAAAAATATAAAGTTGATGATTTTCAACATCCGTTATTTACTGAAAAGAAGAGTAAAGTGGATGAAGTGTTTAGTACGGACTCTGAACAATTTAAAAATAAAATAAATAATATTAATGGTTGACAAAAACTGAATATTTTAGTTCGATTGATATAAAAAATAAAACAGATTATTCTATGAATAGAATAAGAAACTCATTAAAATTTGGAAATGAAATAGGATTATATTCATATAATGAAAAGGATTATTTAAAGTGGATTTCTATTAAAGCAAAAGAATCTAGTAAAAATAAATTAAAAGTTCTTTTTATTGAAGAAAATATTTCTTTTGATTCTTTAAGTGACTGTAAAAAGTATTTGGAAAATAAATATAATACGAATTTTCATTCTAGTAGAATTTCTAATGTATGTAAAAATAAAACTGAAAACTATAAAGTTTTTCATTTTAAATATATTTAACAAAAAAATAAAGAAAAGAAAAATGGAGGAATAAAAATATGGCTGGTTTATTAGCAGGAGTTGCTAACGTGGATTTATTTGACCCTAGTACGAACGAATTGATTGTAGCAACAAAAACGCTTACTGACTCTGGCATCAACATGGCAATTACTGGTGAAGAGGCAAGGGGCGGTCAAGGTAACATTCTTTTAGGGAAATATTATCACGATAGTTCTTTTGGTCTTACTTTAACAGACCAAATTTGGAATTTGCAATATTTAGCACTTAACTGTGGTGGAGCTATTGAAGCTGGTTCTGATATTATGACAACTGAACAAGTAACTGTAGCGACTGGTGGGGTAATCACAGTTACACAAACACCTCAAGCGTTTACTTCTACAAGTGGAACAATTGGTTGGTATAAATTATCAACAGAAGATGACAATGCTTATAAGAAAATTACATTTACAAACAAGAGTGCAACTGTATCTACTTTAGCACAAGGAACTATTGTTTGTGTTAAGTATGTAATTAACTCTGCTGGTGCAAAAAAATTCACAGTAAACGCAGATTACATTCCAAGTACAGTTCATGCGGTAATGACAATTGGACTATTTAAAGCTGGAACAACTAAAGAAACATTATCTACTTCTTCAAGAATTGGTGATGTAGTAATTGATATTCCTAGTTTCCAATTAGAGGGTGCACAAGATATTGGACTTACTTCAAGTGGTATCGGTACTGTTGCTCTTAGTGGTTCAGCACTTGCTACATTTGATGGGAATAGTGGATGTAATGACCATGGATATTATGCTGTAATTTCAGAAAATATTTATGGGGTTGATGAATTTGCTAATGTATCAAGAATTGTAGTTGGTAATAGTGATATTGAATTAGCAACAACTGAAACACAAACTATTGATGTATATGCAATGTATAACGATGGTACGCAACCTAAATTATTAGATAACTCTAAATTAACATTTACAAGTGATACTATTGGAACCGCAACTGTTGGTGCAAACACTGGTGTTGTAACAGCTGTTGCAAATGGAACAGCTAATATTGAGATTGTAGTTACAGATACTAATTATAGTAATCTAACAGCTTATGCTGTAGTAACAGTTTCTTAATAAAATTGAATAGGGGAGATTTTCTCCCCCTTGGTACATATATAAACAATAAAATTTTCAATAACAAACACCATAGCAATCTATATTTAATGTAAATTGGATTAAAGTTAATGATATTGAGGATAAACAATGTTAAAATTATGGGATTTTGAAATGTAACAAGTCCACAATCCACTAAGTCTTTAGCTTAGACGTAATTCACCATAAGACAATATCAGAGGATATAGCTGAAATGAATTTTTTACAAGACTATTATAAGTCTTTATAAAATAAGGTGAGTGGGTTTATACTTATAATGGTGAACTCACTCATTTTACATATATATAGGAGAAATTAATGAGTTGCCCTTATGAATATTATAAAAATGAAAAAGAATATTATCCTAGATTGTTTTGTAAAATAGATGATACTTATTGTATATATACAAAACGATGTGATAAGGTTGAAAAATTTATACCTTTGGATAATCAAAAGGAGTGTTATAAATATAATATGGAAATGCAAAAAAATATACCAAGTGGGTCTAATTTTGTGCAAACATATAGACCAAATAAAAAAGGTGAATTATACTTATATGTTGTTGTGAATGATAAGATTGAAAAGATTCCTAGCAAATTAAAAGAATTAAATCAAAACTATGTATATCTTAAAGAGGGAATTGATGGTTATAAAGTTTCATTAAAACCATTTGAAAAAGTTACAACTACAAGAACATATAATAAAAAGAAAACAAATGCGTATGAAAATTAAGCAAGGGAATGTTTATATTGTAAATCTTGATATTGATTCAATCGGCAGTGAGCAATGTGGTCAAAGAATGTGTGTAGTTGTGCAAAGAGATATAGGAAACGAGCATAGTCCAACAACGTGGATTGTACCATTAACAAAACGACAAAAAGAATATGACGCAACACATTGGCTATTAGAGAAAGATAAATATAATTTTTTGACATACGATAGCGTAGTTTTATGTGAACAATTAAGAACTATTGACAAGAAACTTAGACTAGAGCGTATGGTTGGTTGGATTGATAAACAAGATTTACTACATATAATAGAAAAAATTGATGAGAATTTAAAAATAGAGTGTTAACAAATTAACTTTATTATGATATAATAAACACATCTTAGAAATAAGAAATTTATAATAAAGGATATGATACAAATGAGTAAGTGGGAAGAACTTTATTGTTATGATAATAATAAGGCTTTAATAATTAAACTGTGTAAAAAGTTCGAATTAAATGAGCCGATTGAAAGAATTAATCAATATGGTGGAGTTGATTTAATATTTGTAGTGGGATTAAAAACTTATTTAATAAATTTAGATGATTATAACGAAGATATAATAATTAAAAGACGGAACACTTTAAACGTAGGACAAAAGATAAATAAAGAATATATGAATAGTATTAAAAAATTACATGATGGGAATTTATGGTACGAAGCAATAAATTTTATTTCAAAAGATAGTAAAATTTAGTTGACAAATTATCTTTTGTATGGTGTAATAGATATATCAAATAAAGGGGGACTTATTATTAAAGAGAGAACACTCGTGGCTTTAACCATGTGAGGTTCAATTCAAAAGGAGGAAACAATATTGACAACAAATTGTGGAGTTGTAATTGATGGAACAACATTAAAAACAATAAACGGTGTATTAACACTTGATACAAATGATACAATTGCTAATGTAAAGAATCACTCTATTTGTGGTGGATTACAATATGATGGTGACGCATTTAAAGTGGTCGGAAAAGTATTAACATTAAAATCTGATATAAAAACTTCTATTACAGATTATTCAGCTTGTTCATGTTCAATGTTAGTAGACAATGATTATTTTACTATTACTAATGGTAAATTATCTTGTGGTACATTTGACGCTATTGTAACATTTGATGTAACACCTAGTGACGCAACTATAACAGTTACAAATGGTGATTTAGAAGAAGTTGTAGCAAATGATGATGGAACATATACTGTAAGTTGTAATGAAGAATATTCGTATTCGGTATCTAAGACTGGTTATGTAACCCAAAGTGGAACAATAAATACTGATAAAAATAAGACTATAACAGTTACACTTGTAGCCGAGGAAGAGGGTTAATTTTATACAGAAGGGTGGTTATATAAGACCGTGTGTTAGGAGATGAATATATGGAATTAGAAGAAGTTAAAAAGAAAATAAAACATCTTGAATATGATGAAATTAAAAATATTAAAGATGAAATAGGAAATATAAAAGTAAATTTAGCAGAGAATAATTTGTTAACAAAACAATGTGTAGATAGTAATGAAAAATTAAATGATACAATGAACAGTGTAAAAGACACAATGTTGGTTATGTCGGAATCAATGCGACAAAGTAATAAAGTTTCAGAAGAATTAGCATTAAGTGTAAAATCTTTAGGAATAAAAGTTGATACGATGGATGATAAATTCGGAAATAAATTTCAAGAAGTTGACAATAAAATTAATGGAGTTAATGATAAATCTAAAATAGATATTTTAGAATGGATTAAACAAAATTGGTTTGGAGTTGTAATGAGTATAGGGGCTATAGCATATATAGCAACACAAGTAATAAAATAAAAACACGTAATAGAAATGTGGTTTTTGGTTGGACATAGATTGGTATTTAACTTAAATTAGTCAAGCTAGTAATCACTTTGAAGATAAGCTAATGTTATTAATGAATACATATAACAAAAATTGTCTTAGAGATATTGCATTAGACGAAGCAAGAGAGTTTTATAAAAAGTTCATAATGAAAAATGAATAGTAAAACAAATATGAGCCAATCTTTAGTTCAACTAGGGGTTGGCTTTTTTATTGTCAAAAATAAAAAGGAAAATAATAAATGAAAGAAAGAAATTTAGATATTCCACTTGAAGCAGGGATAAATTGTGACGGATATTATCCATATTGTAAAAATTGTGGATATTTTGATTTAGAACACGAACAAGAAAGATGTCCTAGATATGGGCAATTACAAGATTGGTCTTGGCTAATAAAAAAAGGAGAATAAAAAATGAGAACAGAATTGACATTACAAGAAATTTTAGATATTGCTCAAACAGTAGCAACACAAAGTACATATATTGAGAGAAAAATGGTAAAGGATATTTTAGTATTAGAAACATTAAGCGGAGAGGAAATTAGTGATAAATTAATCTCTGTGGAACTCTACGAATCTTATAAAGATAAGATAGATGCAATGTATGAGAATTGTACCAATGATGGTTTAATTGACGCTCAAGTTAATTCTATATTAGAAAATAATAAAATGGAAATTTACAAAGAAGTAAAAGATACGATTGCGAATGTGCTTGAGAATGTAAATGGTGCGATTGACAACTATACTAAAAATGCTGAAACTAAAGGAATTGATTTAAAGAGTATTATTGAACAAATGAAAGAAGTGAAGTAATATGGCTCAAGATTTAGAATTGTTTACAACAGATATTTATGTTGCGATAGAAAACGCAATTGATATTGTTGTAGATAAAATTATAAAAGTTATGCAAGATGAAATAGACGCACAAAAAATAGGAATCGCTTCAAATAATGAAGTATATAATCCCACTGGTCAATTTAAACAATCTTGGATTCCAATGGTTAAACAAAGATTAGGTTTAATTATTGAAGGTGGAATGGAATATGAACCAAATATGATGACCTCAATTCCAAATATTTTTCAACATGGTAGTAATATTCCTACAGAAAATGATTCAAGAGAATATCTTGATGATATATTGTTTGAAGGAAATTCAAGTAATCTATGGGGTGGTGGTTGGTGGACTACTCCGAGAGATGCGTGGTCTGAAATGGAAAAGTATGTTGACGCAAATATAGATAGGTGGTTTGATGATGCTATGTCATCACAAGGATATTCACAAGGAGCAAAGTTATTATGAGTTATAATTGGAGACAAGTTAAAGCAATAGAATCCACCAATAAGAAAAAATTTTTGAAACAAAATGAAACATTAAATGATAATAGTGGAATTTATTTCTTGACTAGAATAGATGAAAATGGAATAAAGTATGCTTATGTAGGTCAAGCAAAGCATATACTTACTAGGCTCGCACAACATATGGTCGGCTATCAACATATAGATTTATCTTTGAAAAGTCACGGATTATACAACGAAGATAATATATATGGTTGGAAAGCCGAAGCATTAAATTTTGAACAAGATTTATTAGACCAAAAAGAACAAGAGTACATAATTGAATATGCTAATAAAGGTTATCAATTAAGGAATAAAAAGAATGGTGGACAAAATGGTGGTAGTTCACAAATTGATGAATATAGACCTAAAAAAGGATATAGAGATGGGTTAAAGCAAGGTAGAAAAAATACAATAAAAGAAATTGCTAATTTATTTGATAAACATTTGAATTATTCTCAAAAGAGTGATAAACCAAATAAAAACCAAGAAAAAGCAATGTTAAAATTTAAAGAAATTTTGGAAGAATATAAATAACTCCAATTTGAAAGGAGGTAACATATAAATGGCAAGTAGACAATATACTGTTAGTGCGGTTGTCGACCAAAATAAGTTACAAAAGTCAGCTCAAGTAGCACTAACTTCTCAAACAATAAAAATTCCAGTTGACGTTCAAGCAAAAGGAATTACGGATTTAAAAGTTGCAAACACTACAATGAGTAAGTTGACTGATGGTGCTGGAAATACTAGAGTTGAAATAGATAAATTTAATGCTAGTGGAGAAAAATTAGGAACTACAATTAAGAACACAAGTAAAAATGTTAAAACTTTAGGTCAAGATTTTACTGAAACCTTTGGTAAAGTATTAAAGTTTGGAATGGTAACTGCAATAATCGGACTTATGACGTCTAGTATAAGTGAAGCTGTTAAAAGTGTAAAAGACTTAGACGATAGTTTAATTGAACTTCAAAAAGTTAGTTCCGAAGCAAAAGATAATTTAAGTGGGTTTACAGACCAAGCATTTGAATTAGCAGAAGCAATGTCAACGAGTGCTAGTAATGTGACTGATGCCGTAACAGAGTTTAGCAAAAGTGGATATGGCTTACAAGATTCATTACAATTAGCTGAACAAGCAATGGTTTTCCAAACGATTGCAGACGATGCTATTAGTGCATCGGATAGTGCAACAGTGTTGATACAAACCATGAAAGCATATAATTTAACAGCTAGTGATAGCGAACATATTATCAATGCTTTGAATGAAGTCTCTAATAATTATGCGGTTTCATCAACCGATTTATCACAATCAATCGGTAAAGTAGCATCAATAGCAAATTTAGCTGGTGTTGATTTTGAGCATTTGCTTGGACTTATGACGGCTTCAACAGAGGTAACACAAAACGCAAGCAAGAGTGCAAATGGATATAAAACAATTTTAACAAATTTAATGACCAAAGATTTAGAGAAACAATTTAATGAATTTGGTCTTAGTATGAGAGATACAAACGGAGCATTAAAAGATGGTTATCAAATTATAGAAGAGTTATCTAGTGTTTATAAAAAATTAGGAACTGTGTGGAGTGAAGATGATGACGCTATGGTTTCTATGAATGATAATTTTAATGCTTTAATGGAAGATATCTCAGGTAAACATAATATCAACGTATTAGTAGCTGGACTTCAAAATTTTGACCAAGCTATTAACGCAACTGAATCAGCTTTAAATTCTGCTGGTTCTGCTCAAGAAGAGTTTGATACGGCTATGGGCGGCTTGACTAAAAAATTAGAAGGATTAAAAGGTCAATTTCAAGAACTTATATGGGGCGATGGTGGATTAAATAATTTTCTTAAAGGTTTAGTTGATTTAGGAACTGTTATACTTAAATTTGTTAGTAGTGATTTAGGTCAAGTAATTACTAGAATGGGTGTATTAGTAATTACAATAACTTTAGCACAAAAGGCGTTTGCATTATTAAATGCAACAATGATAGCATCTGTAGCTGGTGTTTCAAAAGAAGTAGCAATGATAGCAGTTGCTAATGGGGCTACAATAGGTCTTAGTGGAGCAATAAATGTTTTAACGGCTTCAATTATGGCGAATCCTTTATTATGGGGTTCTGTTGCCATAGTTGGTGCTGTTGGGGCTGTTACTGCAATTATAAAAAAATATAAAACAGAACAAGAAAAATTAAGTGAACAACACGAAGAATCAATAAAACAAGCTAAAGAAAAAATACAATTATATGATGAAGAAAAACAAAAATTAGAAAGTTTAACTTCTCAATATGAATCCAATATTAGTAAAATAAACGAATTAAAAAATAGTGGAAATACAGAAAATAATTCTATATTAGAATCATACGAATTACAAAACGGTGCACTAGAAAAACAAATAGAGTATCAAAAAACTTTATTGGGTTTGACTAATGAAAAAGCAGAGAAAGAAGCTGTTGGTGCATTAGGAGAAAAAACTCAAAAGGGTTATACTTCTAGTGGAGAAGAAGGATATGTAACAGATGCCGAGAAGATAAGACAAAATACAGAGTCTATAAAAAAATTTCAAGAAACTATAGAAGATTATCAAATAGTTTTGAATGGACAGCAATTACCTACGGATAAAGTAGAAATGTATCAAAAATCCATTGACAATCTTAATAAACAAATATCAGATGGTATAATAGTTGAAGATGAGTTTGTAAAAAAAAGAAAACAAGGATGGCAAGGATTAGTTGACGGCACTTTAACTATTGAACAATATAATGATGCAACTAAAACCACACAAGATTCAATAAAAAGATTAATAGAAGAAAATTCTAATTTAATACCAAATGTAGAAACATTAAATAATTCTATTTATTCTACTTCGGGAGCAAATAAAGAGTTAAAGGATTCTAATCAAAAGATAATAGATTCTGCGAAAGAAGTAATTGGTGCGTTTGGAGCAAGTTCTGGAATTGTGGGAGCTTTTGCATCAGAAACATTAGATTTAGAGAAAAAAACAAATCGAGCAACCGAAGCATTACAAGCATATAAAGATGCCTTATCAGAATTATCTTCTATGGGTAAATCTTTTACTACTCTTAATGACGCAATATCTGAATATAATTCAAGTGGTGAATTTACTTTAGATACTTTAGATAATTTGCTTGCTTTGGGTGACGATTATTTATCTTTATTACAATTTGAGAATGGTCAATTAACTCTTAACAAAGATGGGGCTTTGGCTCTTGCTAATGCTAAGATTGATGATGCAGAAGCTAGTGCTATTCAATCGGCTCAAGCAGATATTGCCGTAATGTCTGAAAATGATTTAGGTGACGCAATGGCTAACACCTCTGCTCAAGCAAGTGCTTCTGTAAGTGGGTTGACTTCTGCTCAACAAGCAATTGCAAATTTGGGATTAGAAGCCGATACATCTAGTCTTAAAATGCAAAACCTGTATCAATCTTTAGGCGGAAAAGGAAATCTTGTAGATGGAAGTAATGCAGAAGAAAGAACAAAAGCATTAGCCAATGAGATTAAAACTCTTGAGTCTATGAGGAGTAATTTAGGAAAAATTACTACTGCCACCAAGTCATATACAAGTGCGACAAAAGACAATACAGACGCTTTAAAGGAACAAAAAGAAGCCCTTGAAAAAGAAATATCAGTTTATGAATCAGCTATATCTTATATTAATTCTAAATTAGATGACGAAATAGATAAACTTGAAGATTTAAAAGATGTTGCTTTAGATTCTATTGACGCACAAATTGACGTATTAAAAGAGCAAAAAGATGCAGAAGAGCAATTTTGGAATGATAAAATTAATGCGTTAAATAAACAAAATGACGCCCTTGAAGACCAATTAAAATATGAACAACTTTTAGCCAATTTAGCTAAGGCTCAATCAACAAAAGTTAAAGTATATAAAGAGGGTCAAGGATTTGTTTATGACGTAGACCAATCAGCAGTAAATAGTGCAAAAAAAGAATTAGAAGACTACAAACGTAAAAAGGCTCTTGCCGACCAAGTTAAAGAACTTGAGCAAAATCGTGATAATAAACTTAAAATATACGATAAGCAAATAGCCGATTTAAAGAGATATAAAGACCGAATTTCTCAAAATTATGACTCACAAATTCAATACTATAAAGATTATAAGTCTAATTTTAAGAATATGGTTGATAGTTATGATATTGAGCAAAATAGATTACAAGCATTACAATTAACTGGAATTGATTTTGAAAAGAATGGTTGGCAAACCAGATTAAAGAATTTAGATTCTTTTGCTAGTGCATATACTAAAAAACTACAAACTTTAAAGACAATGACAGAAGAATATAATAAAGCATCAAGTGCTACAACTAAATCAAGTGGCAGTGGTGTTAGTGGCATTGGTTCATCTCTAAAAAGTCCTACTTCTCAACCGAAGGGTAAAAACTATTATGTTTATCAAACATTAGATTCTTTTGATAGCAAAATAAAAGCCTCTAGTAAAATTGGTATGCTTAATGGAGATGGAATTATCCAAGTTGGCAACAAATATCTAGTTATTAAGTGGAAATCTGGTGGGTATTCTACTATGGGTGAAGCCTCGTCTAATATTTCTAATTATAATGGAAATGGTGTTTATAAGAGATATTATAGTGGTGCTGACAGTATTGATTCTAATCAAATAGCATTAGTTGGAGATAGTCCTAATAATGAGTTAGTTATTGGCTCAAAATTAAATGGTCAAATGATGAATTTATCTAAGGGAAGTGGAGTTGTTAATGCAAAATCAACGAATACTCTTGCTGGGATATTAAATTCATTAGGCTCTATTAATCAACCTTTGTCTGAAAATAGTTCATTAAGTCAAGGTTTCTCTATTAGTATAGGAAATTTAAGTTTACCAAATGTTCAAAACCCTACTGATTTTGTAAAGGGTATTAAAGAATTAGCTATACAAAAAGCGTATAGTTTAGTATAAATTTGATTAAGGGGTTTATTAAGCCCCTTAATAGTACATAGAATAGGAGTAATTAATTATGGAAAATATAAATGTATCGTCTGAAATAATAGAGGCAATAGATTCATATGTTAAAATTATGTTATCTAAAGCATCATTTGTTCAAACAGATATAGCTAAAATAATTGGAGTGGGAACGACAAGTGGGAATAAAATAAATATAAAGGGATTAGCTGAATATGATAATATAAAATCATTAGGAGATGTAATTTATCCAAATGATAGTATAGTATTTGTGCTTTATCCTAATGGACAACCAAGTCAAGCCTTTATATTAGGACAATTATTTGCAAGTCCTAGTAATATAAAGGGTGGTAGCATAGATATTGGAGATGGTAAATTTACTGTTAATAATAATGGAAAAGTTTCAGCTCTAAGTGGGTCAATCGGAGAATGGAATATTGGAACTAATGATTTATATGCTAATAGATTATTTGCAGACGGATATTTAAGAAAATGTTATATAAAAAATCCCTCTGTTGATTCAGATTGGGTATTTTCAGTACAAAAAGAAGTAACGCAAGGGGTGAATCCACCTTCCTTTTTCTCTTTGTTTAGGGTAACAGCTAATGGCGATATTTATTCTAATGGTAATATTACTGCTGATACGATAAGCATTAATAATCTTCAAATGAGAGACTCGACTAATTATTATATGCAATTAGATAGTAATGGCACATTGAGCTTTTGGGCTAATGACGTATATGTTGGACATACAACTGTTTAATGAGAAAGGATAATTTATGGAAAAAGATAATATTTTATATAGTAATTATAAAAATTTAGTGGCATTTACAGATAGAGGGATTGCAATATCAATAGTAAATGAACACGAAATCAATTTAAGAAGTGTAGATGCAATCATCAAAGAATATCAAAGACATTATTTTGATGAATATTTTAAACATTATTCTGCCATGTATTTAGCTATGAAAAATGGAGAAAGTATTGAGCTAGATGATTCTAAGTTAATTTATCAATACGAATATGATGAGGAGGAAGCTGACAATGGCAATGACAACTCCGATAACACAATCGGTTAATGCTTTTACAGCATTGACCTCACATACCTTTAGTTTTGTTTCGGTTGGTGGTGACCAAGTTGTAAAAAATGAAATTAAAATTATTGATAATAATAGTGGAGAAATCGTTTATACAAATATTCAAGAAACATATCAATTTAGTCAAACAATCCCAAGTAATACCTTAGTTAATGGAGTATATTATGCTGTTGCATTCAGAACTTATGATGTAAACGACAATGTAAGTGAATGGTCTAATTATGTACCATTTTATTGTTACTCTACTCCTACATTAAGTTTAAATATAAATTATATATTAAATTCAGCTAGTTATAATGTAGTATTAACTTATAATCAAGAACAAGGAGAGTTATTAGACTATGCGAAATTTTCTTTATACACGATTGATGGCGTATTAGTTCAAGAAAGCAAG
>JGI24710J26742_10000562_pt1 | contig 34177 bp, 27 predicted proteins | sample BioPla2DNA2_FD_26742 | JGI IMG/M metagenome (IMG submission 26742)
AGATCTGATGCTTATCCAGAAGTTCGACGTGATCGTTACGCCGGATCTTGCCGCCATGAACAGATTTGAAGCGCTCAGGTTTGCCGCGGATTCTCAACTTAGTCTGGATTTGTAGTTTTTTCACTATGTTTGAACCCCGCATGACATCGCGTCAGGCGGGGTTCTGCAAATAACCACTTATTTTTTCGAAGTTCTCGTTAGGATTACTTAGGTTGGTTTTTATATTTATTTCATAGGTTATAAATTAGGTTATATTTATTTCATAACTCCGACGCAAAGATAGATCGCTTACAATCCCTTGTCAATCGGATAATCTATGGATTTTCGACTAGAAAGTTTTTATGAGAAACGAAATGGCACAAACAAAGAATTGATATTTCTGATTTTGTCGGAGATTGCTGTTTCTTGTTCGTACATTGCCTAAAAATATTTTGGGAAATGTTACGTGGATGGGGTTGGAAGGAGGGTTGCGCGGCGCTCGCGGACTTTTTTATGCCGAGGCGTTGCATCGTCTGTAGAGTTCGTTTGGCGCTCCGGGAGCGCCATCTGTGTATTGGCTGTCTGGCTGATCTTCCGGAAACCCGCTTCTCGGGCCTGTCCCGCAATCCGATGGCAGACCGGTTCAATGCTTTGATTCAGCGGGATTTGGATTTGTCCGATCCGCAATCGGGACATGAGGAATATGCTTTTGCCACCGCGCTGTTTTACTATCGCGCTTCGACAGGTTATCGAAAAATCACCCAGCGGCTGAAGTATCATGCGGATTTTGCCGCCGGAAAATTTTTTTCCCGCAAGCTCGGCGACCGGATGGCCTCTTCTCCCATCTACAAGTGCATTGACTGGGTCGTTCCTGTTCCCTTGCACTGGAGCCGCCGCTGGTCGAGGGGCTACAATCAAGCGGATGTTATCGCGAAAGAGCTCGCATTCCGGCTTGGAGCTCGGTTACGTACGGACGTGCTCTGCCGACCCTCCCGAACGCGGTCACAGGCGAGGCTGTCCGTGGAGGAAAAAGTTCGGAATGTTTCCGGAGCTTTTCGGATTCGGAAACGTTTCCTGCGAAAACTACGCGCGAGGCCGGCAGACCAGCTGAATTTGCCGCGCAGGATTCTGCTGGTGGACGATGTATTTACCACAGGCGCAACCCTGTATTCCTGTTTCCAGACACTTAGAACAGTGTTTCCCACACAGGTTCGCATCGACGTAGCGACCCTGGCTTGTGTGGGTTAGTAAAAGTGAAAGTAAAAACATCAATAATCCTTACAAATAATAATAGTGAAACGTTTTATATACAAAACAAAGACTTTGGCACGGCGTTACAGACACCTGCAGGAAATGTAATAAAATCGTAATTAAAATGTAATAAAATTTTAATTACAATTTAATCAACAATGAATCAATAAGTTAAGCTAAAAAACAAAAGAAATTTGAGAAAAAGCATAAAAATGTTTGCAAATTAAAAATATTGTCGTACCTTTGCATCGGGTTGAGCAAGTAAGGTTCTCTTACCCGATCAACCTATTGGTTATTAGTTTTAGTGTTATTAATTATGTGGTTAGAGTGAGAGTCCACGCGGGAAGCGTCGACGCTCATTTTTTTATCCCGGTGTGGATACGAATACATGAACAAAGGTGGCACTTTAGTGCCACCTTTGTTAGCGTTAGCGGCTCATCTGTTCGCGTTAGCAGTTCATCGCGCCACAGCAGTGGATGACCTGGCCGCTGACATAGCCGGACAGGTCGCTGGCGAGGAAGAGGGCTACATTGGCCACATCTTCGGGGGTTCCTCCGCGCCGAAGCGGAATCTGCTTGACCCACGCGTCACGGATGTCTGCTGGCAGAGCGTCCGTCATGTCCGAAACGATGAATCCGGGCGCGATGCAATTGGCCCGGATGCCGCGGGGGCCCATTTCCTTGGCGATCGACTTGGCCAGCCCGATCATGCCCGCCTTGGAAGCCGAATAATTGCACTGCCCCGCATTGCCGGAAACCCCGACCACGGAGGACATGTTGATGATGCTGCCGCCCCGCTGGCGTGCCATGATTGGGGTCAGGGCGTGGATGAAGTTGAATGTGGATTTCAGGTTTACGTTGAGGACAGCATCCCACTGAGCCTCGGTCATCCGGAGCATCAGCCCGTCTTTGGTGATGCCGGCGTTGTTGACGAGAATATCGATCCGGCCGAAGTCTTTCAGAATTTCATCCACGACGGCATGCGTCTCCTCGAAGTTCGCGGCGTTGGAGGCGTAGCCTTTGACCTTGTGGCCGAAGGCTTCGATTTCCTTGACCGTCTGTTCCACTGCCTCGTTGATGACGAGATCCGTAAAGGCCACATCGGCCCCTTCCGAGGCGAATTTCAAAGCGATTGCCTTTCCGATTCCTCTTGCTGCGCCCGTTACAAGGGCGACTTTACCATCCAAAAGTCCCATATTGATACATATAATTGATTTCCGTCGGCAAAATTACATTATCCCGCTCGCCTTCGCAACATTTTCCGCCGGTAGTTGGCAAAAGCCCCCCGTTTGTGGTGAAAAAAGAAAGATTTGGTATCTTTACGAAAGAAAGCAAAAAAGGATTACATGAGCGAAATTCGGGATCCCTTGCGCTGGGAAAGCGGCGCGCTGAAAATCGGGTGGGCGCGGAACCACATGCCGTTGCTGGCGGGGATTGAGCGGGAGTTCAAGGCGGACAAGCCCTTCCGGGGGCTTCGGGTCGCCCTCTCCGTTCATTTGGAAGCTAAGACCGCGCGCTTGTGTGAAGCGTTGGCGGAAGGCGGTGCGGAGATGTTCGTGACCGGCAGCAATCCCCTTTCCACCCAGGACGACGTGGCGGCCGCCCTGGCGCGCGAAGGGCTGCAGGTTTTCGCCGTGCACGGCGCCACGCCTCAGGAATATGAATTCGGCATTCGCCGAGTGCTGGAAGCGGGTCCCAACCTCATCATCGACGACGGCGGCGATCTGGTTTCCATGATTCATCAGGAATATCCCCGCCTCATTCCGGACGTCATCGGCGGCTGCGAAGAAACCACCACCGGAATCCTCCGGCTTCAGCAGATGAATCGGGCCAAAGCGCTTGCCTTTCCGATGATGCTGGTCAACGATGCCGACTGCAAGCGCCTCTTCGACAACCGCTACGGAACCGGACAGAGCGTCTGGGACGGTATCGACCGCACGACGAACCTGATCGTGGCCGGAAAGGATGTCGTGGTGGCCGGCTACGGCTGGTGCGGCAAAGGGGTCGCCATGCGGGCGAAGGGCCTCGGTGCTCGGGTCATCGTAACCGAAATCGACCCGATCAAGGCAATGGAGGCGGTGATGGATGGTTTCCGCGTCATGAGTATGCGGGAGGCCGCTCCGGTCGGGGATATCTTCGTCACTGTTACGGGTTGCGAGGATGTTATCACTGCGGAGCATTTCCTGACGATGAAGGACGGGGCAATCTGCTGCAACGCCGGCCATTTCGACTGCGAGGTCAGCGTGGCGCAGTTGCGCGAACTCGCCGTTTCGCAGAAGCCTGCGCGGGCGAATATTCAGGAATTCAACCTTCCGAACGGCCGCAAGGTATACTTGCTGGCGGAAGGGCGGCTGGTGAATTTGGCCGCCGGCGACGGACATCCCGCCGAAATTATGGACATGAGTTTCGCCATCCAAGCGCTCAGCGCCCGATATCTGGTGCAGAACCGTGACAACCTGTCACGCGTTCCGGGCGAAATGCTCCACGACGTGCCGCCGGAAATCGACCGAGAAGTCGCCCGTCGCAAGCTTGCCGACTGGGGCATTACCATCGATACCCTCACCCCGGCGCAACACAAATATCTTTTCGGGAACTGACCAAAGACCCGGTAATATGAAGAAAATATGGACCTTCATTTCCATCTTCGGCCTCAAGATGCCTCAATGCTGGGTCGGTCGTCCGATGCGTCAAATATTCAAGTAATTCCCGTTCCGGGCGTTCTTCCCTCACAGCTCGCTTCACTAGGCAGAGGCGAATAATTTGTTGGATTTATCACTTTTTTCTTATATTTGAAAGTAATTTCACATAAAACTAACGATATAACCAAAAAACGTTTTTTAATTTACACTTTCATGAAAAGAATTCTATTGATTTTTATGGCGTGTACGCTGACATTGTTTGGCAGTACCGTCAGGGCCTCCGTGTCGGGAATCGGTAGTGTCGCAGTCGCTCCTGCACAGCAGGCTCCGTTGCGGGGTACCGTCGTTGACCAGAACGGAGCGCCTATCGTCGGCGCCAGCATCATCGAAACCGGCACGACGAACGGAACCATGACCGATGCCGACGGTAATTTCTCCCTCGTTCTCCGCAGCGGCAATTCCGTAACGATTTCCTGTATCGGGTATGCCGAGCAGACGGTCGTCCTGACCGACGGTATGCGGATCGTCCTCGCGGAAGACACTGAATTCCTGGAAGAGGTCGTGGTGGTCGGCTACGGCACCCAGAAGAAAGCGAACCTTACGGGCGCCGTCTCCACGGTGGATGTCGGCAAGACGTTGGAAGCCAAGTCAATGGTCGATCTGGGCAAATCCCTGCAGGGAGCCGTGCCGGGTCTGACCATCATCAATTCCAACGGTAAGATCGGCAATGCGCCTTCGATCCGGATCCGCGGTGTCGGAACCTTGTCCAATGATGCTGCTTCCGATCCGCTTTACATCGTCGACGGCGTGCCCATCGATGACATTTCCTATCTGAATACGCAGGACATCGAGAGCATCTCAGTGCTCAAGGACGCCGCCTCCGCTTCCATTTATGGAACTCGGGCGGCCTTCGGTGTGGTGCTCATCAAAACGAAGTCCGCGTTGACCGAGCAAAGAGTTCTCGTGAATTACACGAACAATTTCGGCTGGAACCAGGCGACCGTGCTTCCGGAATATCCTTCCGTCATGGAGCAGATTACAGGTCTGAATCAGGTGAACAGGCGGATGGGCGTGGAAAGCGAACTTTTCGGTATGTACATGGACAGCGAAGCCTTCATGAATGGCGTGAGAGCATGGGAAGCCAAACATGGAGGTCCCTCGGGCTACCGCGAAATGGTTGAAGGAGATGACTACATCCCGGGGACGGGCTACTTCGCCAACTGGGATGTCGGTGGAATTCTGTTCAACAAAGCAGCCCCTTCGCAGAACCATACGGTCTCTGTCCAGGGAACGACCGCAAAAACCAATTATTACGCATCGGTCGGTTACGATCGCGAACAAGGTTTGATGAACTTCAATCCGGACAAACTTGACAAATACACGGCGATGGTCAACCTTTCGTCGCAGGTGACGGACTGGCTGTTGGTCGGAGCCCGTGTCAACTATGTCAATAGAGATTATCAAGATCCGACCGACGCGCTCCGTCAAGGCTCCTTCCAGTATTTGTGGCGTTGGGGATCCTTCTTCGGACCTTGGGGAACCATCAACGGGATGGATGGCCGCAACGCCATTTCATACCGCAAGCAGTCGGGGGAAGGGTGGACCAAGACCGACAATCTGCGGATCGGCGGATTTACCAAGATCGACATTGCCAAAGGATTGAGCCTGAACGCGGACTATACATACCTCCAGAACACGATGCGCTACAAACAGGTCAATCTGCCTGTGCATTTGATGAACACATGGAGCGTGAGTCCAAAAGAAGCGACGCTCAGCACTACGACGTACATCTCCGCCAGACGCAGTTATACCCGCGGCTACAACACCAACATCTACGGCAACTACGAGTTCAGTTTGGCCGGCGCGCACAACTTCAACGTGATGCTCGGATTCAACGCCGATGAATCTGAATATGAATTCCTTCGCGGCGACTATTACAACATTCTGGACGCCAACCTTCCGCAGATCGCGCTTACCCAAGACAGCGGCGGCAAAAACACATTCTCGCACGCACTGAGCTCCGTGGGTTCGGCGGGTTTCTTCGGCCGTCTCAATTACAACTACAAGGATCGTATTCTGCTCGAACTCAACGGTCGTTATGACGGCTCTTCCAAGTTCCCCGAGAATGACCGCTGGGCCTTCTTCCCTTCCGCTTCGGCCGGTTGGAGAATTTCTGAAGAACCGTTCTTCGAGCCGTTGAAGGCAACGGTCAGCAATGCCAAGATCCGCGCTTCTTACGGAGAAATCGGAAACCAGGAGGTCGGATCCGACATGTACATCGCGACCATCGCGAGACAGGCCGGCAGCGATGCCGCCTATTGGCTCGGAACCGGATCTGCCCGCCTCAACACTTTCGGGATGCCCAAGATGGTGTCCAAGAGCCTGACCTGGGAAACCATCAAGACGACGAACATCGGATTGGATCTGGGTTTCTTCGGAGGAGAACTCAATGCAACCTTGGACTGGTTCCAGCGGGTGACGGAGGGCATGCTGGCCCCGGGGCAGACGATGCCTTCCGTGCTGGGTACTTCCGTAGCAAGGGAGAACGCGGGCTCTATGCGTTCCCGTGGCTGGGAGGTCACGATCGACTGGCACCATAGCTTCGGCGATGTCAATTTTTACGCGATCGGCAACATCGCGGACTATACGACCTTCGTGACCGAATGGCGGAACGACACCAAGTTGTTGAATTCCACTTACAGCGGAAAACGTTATGGTGACATCTGGGGATTTGAGACGGAACGGTACTTCGAGGCCTCTGACTTCAATTCCGACGGTTCCTATGCCAGCGGGGTCGCCAGCCAGCAACTGCTGGAATCCGGAGCGTTCCACTATGGCCCCGGAGACATCAAATTCAAAGATATCGACGGAAACGGCAAGATTGACGGCGGAGCCGGGACCGAAGACGATCATGGGGATCTCAAGGTGATCGGAAACACCCAGCCGCGCTACCAGTACAGCCTCCGTCTCGGCGGAGACTGGAAAGGTTTCGACCTGGACATCTATTTCCAGGGCGTAGGCAAACGGAATGTCTGGACGCAGTCGGCCTTCGTAATGCCGTTGATGAGAGGTGCCGATGCCATCTACGCTCATCAGACCAGCTATGTCACCAATGAGGATGCCGCGGCCGGACGGATCGACCAGAGCCTGACGTATCCTCGCCTTTGGGCCGGCGGTGCCGGTCAGGGCAACATCTCCGTGCTGGATCGGGGAAAATTCAATTTCTACCCGCAGTCCAAGTACCTGGTGAACCTCGCCTACCTGCGCGTGAAGAATATCACGCTGGGGTACACCCTTCCCAAGATGCTGACGCAGAAGGTCAAGATTGACCGGGTGCGAATCTATGGAAGCATCTACAATGCATTCGATCTGATCCAGCACACGCGGCAGTACGGCCTTGACCCGGAAATCAATACGGGTGAAGGATCTTACGGAAACGGCGTCTGGGGACGTACCGATCCTTTGATCCGTACCTTCTCCTGCGGCCTCCAGATCACGTTCTAATTTAACTTTGTATACGATATGAAACAGATTTTTTACACGATACTTGCCTTGTCCGTCCTGCTTTTCACGGGCTGCGACAACCTGCTTGACAAGCAGCCGCTAGACAAGTTCACGGACAGTAATTTCTGGACGAGCGAGACGAATGTAGAGGCTTTCGCCAACCGTTTTTACGACAACTTCTCCGGTTATGCCAACAGCGGCGATTTCTACTTCCGTACGCTGAATGACAACCAGGCCAGCTCCGGTTTTACGGAGTGGAATTTCAAACAAGTACCGGCTTCGAGCAGTCTCTGGAATAACTGCTATGAAGAAATCCGACGCGCGAATCTGATGATTGCTCGGGTTCCGGACATTGCCGCTATGACGGACGCGCAGAAAAATCACTGGATCGGGGTCGCCCGACTTTTCCGGGCGCTCAATCATTTCCAGTTGGTCCGCGCGTTCGGCGACATTATTTATGTGGACAAAGTGCTGGATGTGACGGATGAAGACAAGGAAATCTATCTGTATGGAGCGCGTGAGGATCGTGATGCCGTGATGGACAAGGTTCTTGAGGATCTCAACTTCGCCGTGGCGAACATCACGAAAAATGCCGAATCCCGCGTCTTCATCAATGCCGCCGTGGCGCAAGCCATGAAATCGGACATCTGCTTGTTCGAGGGGACATTCTGCAAGTACCGTTCGACAGCGGACGGGCAAAAGGCTCCGGATCCGGCCCGCGCGAACAAATTCCTCACGGAAGCGAAGACCGCCGCAAAGGCCGTTATGGATAATAACATGTATGCGCTGAACGATTCCTACAAGGCGAATTATGACTCTGAGGATCTCTCGAAGAACAAGGAAATGATCCTCTATAAGAAGTATGAATATGGGGTGATGGGGCATTCCCTGATTTCCTTCACTTGCTCTTCGACGATGCAGAGCGGTCTGACCAAGAGTGCCTTCGACTCCTATCTGTTCATTGACGGCAAGCCCCTCGCCCTGACATCCCAGCCCAAGACGGATCATCCGGTGATGTCCGCGGCGGGCAATTTGAATATCACGAATCTGCTGAATGTCCGCGATCCCCGTCTGGCTGCCCATATCGACACGGTGCTGATGTACCGGGGCAACGACTTCCTCCGGTTCAATACCGGTACGATGACCACAACCTCTTCCACGGGCTACGGCGTATGCAAATTCGACAGCGAGAAGCTGCCCTCCATTCGTCGTTTCGACAACGGCGCCAATGATACGGACGCCCCGGTCTACTGGCTGGCTCCGGTGTATTTGAACTATGCGGAAGCCTGCGCCGAACTGGGCAGTTGTACCCAGAACGATCTGGATATCTCCGTCAACAAGCTCCGCGACCGCGTGGGAATGCCGCATATGACCGTGAATCCGGCTGCAGATCCCGCCAACAACATGGGGGTCAGCGCGTTGATCTGGGAGATCCGTCGCGAGCGCAGAGTGGAACTGATGTTCGACAACAACGACCGCTACTGGGGACTCATCCGCTGGCACCAGTTGGATAAACTGGACATCTCCAAGTATCCGGATCAGATGAAGGGCGCCTACGTCAAGGACGATCCGGTCGCCGGAACGAAGGATTGCGTGCCGATGACTTCCGACGGTTATGCCGATGCCAACGCTGCCGGCAAGTCCCGGACTTTCGAAGCGCGTCAGTACCTGTATCCGATTCCGTCCGGTCAGATCGACCTATACAAGGCCGCCGGTAAGACATTGACTCAGAATCCGGGCTGGTAATTCACCTGATTAACACTTGAAATAAGGCTGGCTAAAAGAAATTTTAGCCAGCCTTTCTTCACTTGTCTGAATCCCTGCGGGAAACAGGACAGATTATTCTATAGGCTCCCGGCCTGTCCGATGTACAGGAGGGTTCCCGTGCTGCTTTCCCGGATGAGGTAGAAGAAAGGACGGTCGGCGGTGAAGTCCACGGACTCATATTCCGGAACGTCCCCGGGGGCATCGGGACCGGCAGATGTAACCATCAACTGGACCGCGGTGGCTGCGGTCGCCTTCGTCCCTTTCTCGTTCACTTCGATAAACGTTTTCTGATCTACCTTGCCGATGCAGACCGGTATGTCGGTGATGGCGGAAAAATCCGCCGCGGTTTGGAAAGGAAGTTCCATCCCGAGCGCCCTCAGCGGGTCGACGAGGTTGTGTGAATCTCGGAAGACAAAGGATGGTAGGGTCACGTGAACATCGCAGGTGCGCAGGGAAGACAGAAGCCCCTCCCAGAGGGCCCGGTCGAAGGGGGCTTCCGCGAAGTCCGTCCCGGCGGGCGGAAGGACGACGTACAGGGAGAAGGCGCCTGTGCCGTACGGCAAGCAAAGCAGTTCGTATCCTTCCTTGTCCGCATAGAGCAATTCCCCGGTCGCATACATCATGTCCGCCTTCCGGGTCTTTCCGTCGGCATCGGTAAAGGAACCCTTTTTGGTTCCCGAAAAGACGTAACGCCACTTCCCGTCGAAGGATAAGGCATTGAGGAGCACCATTTTTATATTCGGGTCAAGTTTATCCAGCAGTTCCTTGATGGTATCGTCTGTTTGTTCGGCCACCCAATCGTTGATTTCGGTCAGGGTCGCCGGAAGGAGGAAGTCTCGCGCGGCCACCGTCGATGAGAAAGTCTCTTTCGCATGCTGGATGAAAGCCTCCTTTACGGGGAATAACTTGTCCATCCAAATGGAGTTCGCGATACGCAGGGTCACATGCGGATCCGCTTTCATCAGCCCTGAGACCATTTTGGAGAAATATTCCCCCATCTCCTCCTTCGCGATGGACTCGAAGCCCAGGACGGCGCGCATCTGGCGCTCCGTCTCGCCCTCCGCGCCCGTAGCGGCCATGGAAAGGGCCATGGATGCGCTGAAAGGAGAAAGGAGGACGGAGGCGCCCTTCCGTTCCTTCCGGATTTGGGCGAAAAGATCGAAAGCGAAGTTGTTTGCGGAAAGGGTCATATCCTGTTCCGCCCGAGTCAGGCTGATTGATTTGCCGCGCGCGTAGGGGTCGATCCCCTCTGCCATTCCCATGGACATCTCTTCCTTTTCGCAAGCGGCGGACAGGAGAACCAAGCCCAAAAAGAAAACGATTTTTTTCATGACCAATTATTTGTAAAAATCAATTTCAATAAGTCGCGAAGTTAGGTTACGGTTTGTACATGTCCAGATCGAAGGTCAGGTTCAGGCCGGGCCGGTAGGTGAAGTTGATGGGAAGGAATTCATTGTATTTCAAAATGTATTCCCCGGGCTGAAGTCCGGTCAGCAGATCCTGGATCTTGTCCACCAAACAGATGCAGTTCGCGCTTTGTTCAGTGTCGGAAAAAATCCGGTACCGGATGACATTTCCTTCCAGGGAAAACGAGGAAGTGAGGCCGTATATCTCGAGCACGCAATTGAACAAGCCGTCGGTGTGGGTGAGGAGGAGTCCGCTGTTCGTGTATTGCAGGGTGAGCTGTCCCGCGGACCAGCCCGCCCGGGAGACTGCCGGCCTGTCGGAGCAGCCGGTATGGGTGAGTTCTGTGGCCGGACGCTCCGGGTTGTGCTGCGAGCAGGAAATCGCGGCGAAACAGAACAAGGAAAGCAAGAAGGAAAGATGTTTCATGATCGAAAAAGGATAATCACATATTCCTAAATCCGAGGAAACCAATATCTTGCACCCGTCCGCTGATTTTTTCGGGCGTTTACCGGAACTTCTCGTATTCGGGCATGCCGAGGTCGGCGAGGATATCCTTGAAAGACCGTTGGTCGCGGGGGCAGACCAGCAAGGCGTCCTCCGTGTTGATGACCATGTAGCCTTTCAAGCCCTTGACGGCGATCAACTTGTTTCGGTCTCGGGAATAGATCAGGTTGTCTTTGTTGTCCCGCAGCAGCGTCCATCCGGCGTTGACAGCGTTTCCGTTCCGGTCTTTGTCCGGGAAAATCTTGAACAGCCCGCGCCAACTGCCGATGTCGGTCCATCCGAAATGTCCCGGATAGAGCCAGGCTCGGTCGGTCTTTTCCATTACGCCGTAGTCGATGGAAATTTTCGGGCAGTCGCCGTAGACCTTTTCTAAAAAGGGGATCTCTTCCGGTGTCTCCAGCGCTTTTTCCCATCCTTTGAACAAGGAGGTGATTTCGGGAATATGCTTTTCCATTTCCTCACGGATGACGGAGGCTTTCCAGGCGAATATTCCTGAATTCCAGTAGAATTCACCGCTTTTGCAGAACACTTCCGCGAGGGTCTGGTCGGGTTTTTCAGTGAAGGTCTTCACCTTGAAGGGCTTGTCGGCAGTTGCGGAGGCCTTCCCGCCGGAGATCTGGATGTAGCCGTAACTGATGTCCGGCTTGGTCGGCGTGATGCCGAGGGTCATCAGCACGTCGTGGGCTTCCACATAGTCAAGAACGTGCCCCAAGGTTTTTTCGAACAGATCTTCGTCGAGAATCAGATGGTCGGCCGGAGTGGCCAGCATCACGGCATCGGGATTACGCTTCAGCAGACGGTAAGTGGCGTAGACCAGACAGGGCCCCGTGTTGCGGCTGTAGGGCTCCAGCAGGAGATTATTTTTCGGGAGGTCGGGGATTTGTTCGGTGACCAGGTGGCTGTAGCGGGAGAGGGTGACGACGAGGATGTTTTCTTTCGGGATAAACTTCGAGAATCGTTCATAGGTTATCTGGAGGAAGCTCTTACCGGAGCCTGCGATGTCCAGGAATTGTTTCGGCCGAGATTCTCGGCTGACCGGCCAGAAGCGGTTTCCGGAGCCGCCGGCCATGATCACGCAATATCGGTTGTTTTTCATATAATGGCATTTAGTAGTGTCATGTGTACAACGGGATGAATGCGTTGGGGAAGTACTCGATGCGTGTCTTTTCTCCCGCGAAGGTCACGGCTACGATGTCAAAATTTACCTCCAGATCGCCTTTCAGCCGTTCATCTTTTGAGGTGTTCAGGTATCGCAAGGCCGCTTGTGCCATTTTCTTCTGTTTGCGCAGGGTCACGTTCTCTTCGGGCGCTGCCATAACCGGCGCCGTCCGGCTCTTTACTTCTACAAAATGCACACCATTTCGGTCCAACGTAACGATGTCGATTTCGAGTCGCCCCTTGCGGCAGTTCCGCTCAATCACCGTCTGTCCCCGTCGTGTCAGGAAGTCGCACGCCACCCCTTCCCCGAGCCTACCCAATTTCATTCTTGCCGTTTCCATAGTTTTGTTTTTTGAATATGTTGTCGGCCGCAAAGGCAGCCGGGTCTTTCCCTCTTATGAGCCGAGGGTGGCTACGGAACGAACCGGCCGCCTTTGCTGCCTCGGATCGTTATTCGAAGTTCACGACCGTTACGCCCGCTCCGCCGAACTGGACGTGCTCGTCACGGACTGAGGAGATTCCCGGAACCGTGCGCAGATATTTCTGTAACTCGTCCCGGAGCACCCCCGTCCCCTTGCCGTGGATGATGCGGATGGAACCGACATTCAGCACGATGGCGTCGTCAATATAATGTACCACGATGTCCATCGCCTCCTGCAGCCGTGCTCCGCGCACATCCAGTTCCGGTGAAAACTTTAGCCGCCGGGCGTTGAGGTCTTCGTTTACCCGTTGGATGATCCGGGTTTCGGGCGCCTTTGTCGCGGCTTTGTACTCGTCCGAAGAAATACGCTCCACTTTGTCGAGCGGCATTATGCTTGTAATGTTCCCTACGGCGATCGTCACGGCCTTGTTCGAAACCCGGATCACCTCTCCCACCATGCGGTTCTCCTTCACACGCACCTTCTCCCCGACCTTCAACGGGCCGCCACGGAACTCCTCCATGGTCATATCGTCCCCCGCCAACCGTCTTTCCTTCCGTTGCTTCCCCTTCTGCCGGGAATTCAGTTGCCGGAGCTTCCGCTCCACGTAGTCGTCGTGGTTCTTTTGGTCCTGTTCCTTCTTGGCCTGCAGGGCGGACATAAAGTTTTGGATCTCCTTCCGCGCCTCCTGGGTTTTTTCTTTGTCCGCTTGGGATTCTTTGATGGTACGGATGGTGTTCTCTATGGTTCGGTTGGCGCCTTTTACGATGTTTTCGGCTTCCTTCGCGGCCTGGTCGAGGATGTCTTTCTTCTTCTGCTTGATGCCTTCGAGTTCCTTCTGGTATCGTTCGGTGATGTTTTCCAGGGTCTTGTCGGTGTGGCGGATATGCTGAAGCTTTTCGTCCAGCGCCCGGCGGTTCTTGACAATCTTCCGGAGGTTCCGCTCGATGCCCACGAACTCTTCCCCGACGCGGGTTTCCGCATCTTTGACGATGGGCTCGGGCAGACCCATTTTTCGGGCCAACTCGAAGGCGAAGGAATTGCCGGGAAGTCCGATGTCCAGCTGGAACAAGGGTTCGATCTTGGCGGTATCGAAAAGCATGGCGCCGTTGATCACTCCCGTTTCGGATCCGGATGCAAAAAGCTTGAGATTCGTGTAATGTGTAGTGATGATGCCATACACACCACGCTTGTCCATCTCGGCCAGGATGGCTTCGGCGATGGCTCCGCCAGCTGCGGGCTCCGTGCCCGACCCAAATTCATCGATGAGGATCAAAGTCTTCCTGTCCGCATGCCGAAGCATGGACTTCATGTCCTCCAAGAATGAACTATAGGTGCTCAAGTCGTTCTCGAGGCTTTGGTCGTCTCCGATGCTGACCATGATGCGTTCGAAGACCGGCATCTCGGAGGTCTCGGAGGTGGGAATCAGCATTCCCCACTGAAACATGTACTGCAACAGCCCAGCCGTTTTCAGGCAGACGGATTTGCCGCCGGCGTTCGGACCGGAGATTAAGAGAATATGCTTTTGCGGAGTGAGCCGCATGGAAACCGGGACGATGCTCTTCTTTTCCCGCATCAATGCCTTTTCAAGCAGCGGATGTCGGGCCTTACGAAGATGCATCTCCCCGTTTTCCGAGAGGATCGGGATTCCGGCCTTGAACTCCAGGGCAACCTGCGCTTTGGCGACCAGAAAGTCGATTTCGCCTATGTAGGCCGCCGCCCCGATCAAATCCGGAACATAGGGCCGGACAAAATCGCTGAATTCCGCAAGAATATGCTGGATTTCCTGGGCTTCCTCGGCCTGCAGCACAGCGATTTCGTTCTCTAGTTCGATGATCTCGATCGGTTGGACAAAAGCGGTCTTTCCGGTCGAGGAGGAGTCATAGACAAAGCCCTGGATTTTTTTCTTGTTCGAAGCGTTCACCGGGATCAGCAGTTTCCCGTCCCTGACCGTCAGGCTGGCGTCCTCATCCACGAGCCCGTCCGTCCGAGCCTGTTTCAGGATGGCGTTCGCCCGTTTGGAAATGGCGGACTCCTTGGCAGCGAGGGACCGCCGGATTTGCTGCAGTTTGTCGGACGCGGAATCTTTGACGTCCCCAAACCGGTCCAGGATCAGATTGATTCTGCGCTGTACTTCCGGGAAACTCATAACAGGAGCAGCCATCCGTTTCAGATTGGGATACACTCCGTCCTTGATTTCCGCGAAGAAGCGGGTCAATTTTCGGACAGTTTCAATCAGGGTGCGGAGCTTGCCCAGAGAAAGCAGATCAATCGTACAGCCGACCTGTTCAAGCGGTCTCAGAAAGTCAAGGCAATCGATGTAGCCGTTGGTGGGGAACCCTTCTTCGAACATCACGATCAGCCGCATTTCGTCAGTCAGGGAGAGCCGTTTGAGGATTTCTTTCGGGTCGCTTGAAAATGTTTCGTGCGCCACGCGGCCGGTGGCATAGTCCGTGGAACAACGGTTTGAAATGATTGTTCGGATCCGGTCGAATCCAAGTTTGCTTTCCAGCCGCGTGTCAATCAGGGTCCCGTTCTTTTCCATCATTTCGCGGCATTGGTTTTTTTAGGATTCTTCGGCTTCGCTTCCTCAACGTGCACCTTCGGCTTGTCCACGGCTGCGCCGAGCAGAATCTTCAGTTCGTTGATGTTCCCGATCCGGGTCAGGACGCCGTTCTTAACGAAAGAAATGTTCCCCGTCTGTTCCGACACGACGATTACCTGCGCGTCCGTTTCTTCCGAAATGCCGATCGCCGCCTTGTGCCGCATCCCGTATCTCGCGGGAATATTCTTCCGTTCCGTGATCGGGAGGGTGCATCGAGCCGCCACGATTCGATCGCCCCGGATGATCATGGCGCCGTCGTGGAGGGGGGAATTCTTGAAGAATATGTTCATAATGAGCCTTCTGCGGACCACAGCATCTACCTTGTCTCCGGTTTCGACGATAAAGTCGAGCGATTCCTTGCCCTGAAGGACGATCAGCGCCCCGGTCTTGTTTTCCGACATTGCTCGGCAGGCTTCGGTCAATTCATTCACGGTCTCGTTGCCGAGCTGCGTCTGTTTGATGCCGAAGATCCGGTTGAGGAAGGTTCCTCTTTTGCCGGAGACCCCGTATCGGGAGCCGAACCGGTTCAGGAAGTGCCGGATTTCCGGCTGGAAAATAATGATCAAGGCGAGCATGCCGACATCCAGAAAGGTGCCGAGCAAAGCCGACATCAGTTTCATGTTGAAGGCGGTCACGACCACACGCAGTACGAAGAGCATCAGGATGGCGATGAAGATGTTCATGGCGGCCGATCCCTTGATCCATTTGAAAATTATATAGATGCTCACGGTCACCAGCAAAATGTCGATGATGTCCGTGAACGAAAAGTTCAGAAATCCGAATATATTCAGGGCCAAAAGGTTCATTCCGGTCGGTCGTTATTCCGTACTGCAAAGATAATGCTTTCCTGCCTTTATTGAAACGTTCAGTTTCAAAAAGGCACAACATCGCGAAGCGTTTTGTAGCGCGGTATTTCAGCACCGGTTTTCAGGTGCAGTCCCGCAATTCCTCGGGGAACCCCGGGCAGAAGGCCTCTCCGCAGCCGCACAGAAGCGACAGAAGGCTGATAGACAGTAAAAGTAACCGTGTTTTCATGCGTTACAGCGTTTAGTCTAACAAGTGATGTAAAAAAACGATTTAAGCAAGCAGGTTTGGCGGAACGGCAAGGACAGATTCCGGGAGAAATTTTCCGGTTTCGCCAGGATGGGCGCGGGCTGTAGCATGGCGGCACTGTGCCTTGCTCGCGCTTCCTTCGGGACACCGAACGCCTCGTGGAGGCAGCGACACGATATATTTATTTCCGCATTATTCAAACTATTGTAATTAAATACGTTGCTGAATTCAATCAGTCAAAAATCCGACGCATTGAAATCTATAATGCATTGGTTATTGGAGCATGAAACATTGCTGTTTCTAATGGGTGGCGTGATGCGTAACCGGAAATGGTTGAACGATAGTGTTGTCCTTGTTTTCACCCCGGGCGATGGGTGGGGTGAAAAACAGCATCCGGCAGATGGTGCGGCAGACAGGGTCACGGGCGGATATTCATAAAGAATGTGACAGACAAGGGGTTGAAGGTTGTTGAAAACTTTGTTAATTCCGAAAATTATCGGTATATTTGCAGCCCGCAATTTTGCGAGGTAAAGCGTAAAGCATTAATAAACAATTANTTAACAAACCAATGCCTGGATTNATTGGAAAGAAAATCGGAATGACTTCCGTTTTCGGTGCTGATGGAAAGAACATTCCATGCACCGTNATCGAGGCTGGTCCGTGTGTTGTCACGCAATTGCGTACGGTTGAAAAAGATGGTTATGCCGCCGTACAGCTTGCCTATGACGAAATAAAAGAGATACACACCAGCGCGCCTCTTCTGGGGCATTTCAAAAAGGCAGGGACCACTCCCAAACGCAAGCTTGTCGAATTTCCGGCAGACTTCGAAGGGGAAATCAAACTCGGAGACACCATCTCGGTTGACGACGTCTTCAAAGCCGACGTCAAGTACGTAGATGTGGTCGGTACATCTAAAGGTAAAGGTTTTCAGGGCGTTGTCCGCCGCCACCATTTCCGGGGAGTCGGCGGAGCGACCCACGGACAGCACAACCGGCTTCGGAAGCCCGGCTCGATTGGCGCCTCCTCATGGCCTTCCCGCGTGTTCCCCGGAAAGCGCATGGCGGGTCACATGGGTAACGAAAGGGTCAAGGTGACCAATCTGGAAGTTGTCAAGGTCATCCCTGAGAACAATCTTCTCGTCGTGAAGGGCTCTGTACCCGGGGCCAAAGGTTCTTATGTAACAGTGGAGGTATAAGGTTATGGAATTGCCTGTTTTAAAAATTGATGGAACGCCTTCGGGAAAGAAGGTCATCCTCGACGAGAAAGTTTTCGGCATCGAGCCGAACGACCATGCGATCTATCTGGACGTCGTCCAGCATCTGGCGAATCGTCGTCAGGGTACCGCGAAGACGAAGGAAAAAAGCGAAGTTTCCTATTCCACCAGAAAAATAGTCCGGCAGAAGGGTAGTGGCGGAGCGCGTCACGGAAGCTTGAAAGCGAACATTTTTGTAGGCGGAGGCCGTGCTTTCGGTCCCCGACCCCGTCTCTACAGGAAGAAACTGAACAAGAAGGTGAAATCTCTCGCTCGTTTCTCCGCTCTTTCTTACAAGGCGAAGGAAAACGCGATCGTTTTCATTGAACCGTTTACCATGGAGGCCCCGAAGACGAAGGAATTTATGCACATTCTTGACGCGATCAAAGCCGGCAACAGAAAAGTGCTCTTTGTTCTTCCGGACAACTCGGACAACATTTATCTTTCATCACGCAATCTTCCGGAGGTCAAGGTCATCACCTTGAATGAACTGAACACCTACAACATCATGAACGCGAACTCTCTCGTGCTCACCGATGGCATTCAGGACATTCTCTCCGAAAGAGCGGCCAACCGTTAAAAGAGTAAAGAGATGGGAATTTTATTAAAGCCAATCGTAACTGAGAAGATGACGGAGGCAAGCGAGAAGCTCAACCGCTATGGCTTCATCGTCGATCGCAAGGCAGACAAGCCGCAGATCAAGGAAGCGGTCGAGAAGTTCTACAACGTGACGGTGAAGGACATCAACACCATCAATTATTACGGAAAAAGAAAGTCCCGCTATTCCAAGACCGGTGTGCTCAGAGGCCGTACAAATCACTTCAAGAAGGCTTATGTGACCCTCGTGGAAGGTGACAAGATTGATTTTTACAGTAGTATTTAAGGAGGGACGAAGCAATGGCAATCAGAAAATTCAAGCCGGTAACTCCCGGCACGAGAAATATGGCGATCTCCGCATTTGACGAGATCACTGCCAAGAAGCCGTACAAGGCTTTGTTGGAGCCCCTCAAGCGCACCGGTGGAAGAAACAATACCGGTAAGATGACCGTCCGCAACCGCGGAGGCGGGCACAAGCGGATGTACCGCATCATCGATTTCCTGCGCGATAAGGATAACATGAAGGCCACGGTAAAGACCATTGAATATGATCCGAACCGCAGCGCCCGAATCGCTCTGGTCGAGTATGAAGACGGCGAAAAGCGCTACATCATCGCTCCTGCCGGCATCAAGGTGGGACAGATCATCGAGTCCGGTTCCGGAGTCGCTCCCGACCTGGGCAATTGTCTTCCCCTGGCCGAAATGCCTGTCGGTACGCTCGTCCACAACATCGAGCTCCGTCCCGGTCAGGGTGCCGCCATGGCGCGTTCCGCCGGAACATTCGCGCAGCTTGCCGCCCGTGAAGGGAATCACGCGATCATCCGTCTTCCTTCCGGCGAGACCCGGATGGTGCTTGTGAACTGCCGCGCGACCGTGGGAACAGTTTCGAACAGTGATCATAATCTTGAATCATCCGGGAAGGCCGGGCGCAGCCGTTGGCTGGGCCGTAGGCCACGCACTCGCGGTGTCGTGATGAACCCTGTCGATCACCCGATGGGTGGTGGTGAAGGGCGCGCGTCAGGAGGCCACCCTCGCTCGCGCAAGGGTCTTCCTGCAAAGGGTTACAGGACTCGTAACCCCAAGGCCACGTCCAACAGGTTCATCATCGAGAGAAGAAAGAAAAAGTAGTTAAACGGAATTAAATTGTAAGATTATGAGTCGTTCATTAAGAAAAGGTCCATATATCCAGGAAGCCCTGGAAAAAAGAATTCTTGCTATGAATGATGGTAGCAAGAAGAAGGAGGTAATCAAGACCTGGTCTCGCGCCAGCATGATCTCTCCTGACTTTGTTGGCCATACCATCGCTGTCCATAATGGAAACAAGTTCATTCCTGTTTACATTACGGAGAACATGGTCGGCCACAAGCTTGGCGAATTCGCGCCGACCAGAACTTTCAAAGGCCATTCGGGCAATAACAGGTAAAAAATTGAATTATGGGAGCTCGTAAAAGACAGATGGCTGAAAAGTTCAAGGAAGCCAAAAAGAATATATCGATCGCAAAGCTAAACAATGTGCCCACATCCCCCCGCAAGATGCGTCTTGTCGCGGATACCGTGCGGGGTGTGGAAGTGAACCGGGCGCTCGACTTGCTGCGTTTCAGCAAGCGCGAGGCCTCTATCCGCCTTGAGAAATTGCTCCGCAGCGCGATTGCGAATTGGGAAGCGAAGAACCAGGAGAACAGCAAGGAACTGGACAAAGGCAACGTCTATGTCAAGACTATTATGGTCGGTGAAGGCCGTACGATCAAGCGGATTCGCCCTATGCCGCAAGGCCGCGCGGGCAGAATCCGCAAGCGTTCGAACCATGTGACCGTCGTCCTGGATGTCAAGAAACCCACAACATCAGAAGAGAACAAATAATATGGGACAGAAAACAAATCCTATTTCTAACAGAATCGGTATCACCCGGGGTTGGGACTCTAACTGGTGCGGTGGTAACTACGCGGAAAAGATTGCGGAAGACTATGAAATCCGCAAATATCTCATGAGCCGTCTTTCCAAGGCCAGCATTTCCAAGATTGTCATTGAAAGGACCCTCAAACTCATCACCGTGACGATCCATGCGGCCAGACCCGGATTCATTATCGGAAAGGGTGGACAGGAAGTCGAAAAGTTGAGGGAAGAATTGAAGAAGGTCACAAAGAAAGACGTCCAGATCAATATTTTCGAAGTCAGGCGGCCGGAGGTGGATGCCCGCATCGTGGCGGACAGCATCGCGCGCCAGATTGAAGGTCGCGTTTCCTACAGAAGGGCGATCAAGATGGCTATGGCTTCGACCATGCGTGTCGGGGCGGAAGGCATCAAAGTGCAGATTTCCGGTCGTGTGGGCGGTGCCGAAATGGCTCGCAGCGAGATGTTCAAAGAGGGACGCACCCCCTTGCACACTTTCCGCGCTGACATTGACTACGCGCTTGCGGTGGCCAGCACGAAGGTTGGTACCCTCGGGATCAAGGTCTGGATCATGAACGGCGAACGGTACGGCAAACAAGATTTGAGTCCGAATGCCGGAACGGCGGCCAACGCGCAGAGCGGCCCTCGCTCGCCGCGGGGCGGACGTGGCGACCGCAGGGATCGTCGTGACGATCGTCGCGGCGGACGTGGACGCGGCCCCCGCCGGGATCGTAGCGCCGAATAAGGAATCTTCTTTACTGATAATACAGGATAAGGCCGGAGTCTCTCGCAGCATTCCGGCCTTTTTTCGTTTTGGTTCCATTTTATAGGAGAATGATGCAGGGGTCGTAGGACGGAAGAAAGAATTTGACTACATTTATTCCAAACGATTGAAATTCATTGAAAAATAAGAAATTATGAATTCAGGAATTCTTAAAAACATCCTTTATTTTTGTGTTGCCGCGCTGGTATCCTTCGTAGCGACCTCCTCGATGCCTGTTCCTCCTTCCGACGGGCACAGAACACCGATTTACCGGAACACAGCTTACTCTTTTGAGGAAAGGGCCGTCGATCTGGTGTCTCGGCTGACCCTTGAAGAAAAACAGAGCTTGCTCGGAAACAGCATGGCTGCTGTTCCCCGGCTTGGGATCAAGGGGTACAATGTCTGGAGTGAAGCGCTGCACGGGGTGCTTTCCGGCGCCAATCCCTCTGTCGGGCTGTCCGGCCCCACCTCCTTTCCCAACAGTGTAGCCATGGGTTCTTCCTGGGATCCGGATCTGGTGCAGCGGATGGCGGATGCCATTACCGACGAAGCCCGCGCCATTTTCCAGACCGGAACGAAGGGGCTGACCTTCTGGTCCCCCGTCGTAGAGCCGGTCCGTGATCCGAGATGGGGGCGTACGGGTGAATCTTACGGTGAGGATCCCTTCCTGGCAGCCGAAATGTCTGCCGGCTTTGTCCGCGGCTTCATGGGCGCGGATACGAAATACTTGAAGGCGGTTCCGACGGCCAAGCACTATCTGGCGAACAACAGTGAGTTCAACCGTCATGTGGGAAGCTCCGACATCGACAGCCGCGACATGCGCGAATACTACCTGTATCCTTACAAGCGGCTCATCGAGGAAGAGAATCTGCCCTCCATCATGACCGCCTACAACGCCGTGAACGGGGTCCCTGTAACAGCCAGTGAATATCTGGTCGATACGATCGCCCGTAGAACCTACGGAATGCAGGGCTACGTAACCGGAGACTGCGCCGCGGTGGACGACATTTATTCCGGCCACTATTATGTCAAAACTCCCGAAGAGGCTACCGCGCAGGGGCTCAAAGCCGGCGTGGACTCCGATTGCGGGAGCGTCTACCAGGCTTATGCCATCAAGGCGCTGGAGCAGGGCTTGATCAGCATGGCCGACATCGACCGGGCCTTGGTCAATATGTTCACCATCCGGATGAGGACCGGAGAATTCGATCCGGATCCCATGGTTCCGTATTCGTTGTATCCACCGAGCGTTGTTGCTTCCCCCGCTCACCGCGCGCTTGCTGCGGAATTGGCGACCAAGACAGCCGTCCTGCTCAAGAACAACGAATCCATGCTGCCGCTCAAAGGACGGGAGTTGAAGCGCATCGCGCTCATCGGCCCGCAGGCGGATGATGTCGAATTGGGCCCTTATTCCGGCAGGCCGGAACAAGATGCCATGATTTCCCCTTACGCAGGCATCGAAAGCTACCTGAAGAGCCAGGGTTATTCGACGGAAATTGATTTGGTCGCCGGCGGAGACATCAGGAGCAAGAGCAATCTTCTTTATATCGCTTACTTTGAAATCGAAAAGACGGACGGCACGACGCATCGTTACGATGCCACCAAGTTCTCCGCTTCCGCTCCCGGCATCACGGTCGGATCGGGCATGGGTTCGGAAGAGCAGGTTCGCTCTATCGACAACGGTACATGGACGGCCTATGAGAACATCGACATTACGGACATCGAGAATATCACCGTCGGTCTCAATATCCCCACTGAAGGAGGAATCGTTGAAATCCGTGTCGGCGGCCCGGAGGGCAACCTCATCGGGACGATCAATGCGACGGCTGCTTCCGGCGCGCGTGTCGGAGGGGTGTACGGAGCGAGTATGCCGATGAAAACCAAAGCCTTGAAACTCGGTTACAACGGACCGCAGACCGTTTACCTGGTCTATAAGGCCTCTCAGGACGCCCCCATTGACGAAGCGACCCTGACAGCAGCGAAGAATGCCGATGTCGTGGTACTCTTTGTAGGAACGGATGAGCACACGGCCACCGAAGAGGCGGACCGTCTAACCCTCTTCCTTCCGGGCAATCAGGTGGATCTCATTAAGGCGGTCGCCGTCGTCAATGAGAATACCGTCGTCGTGATGCAGACGCTGGGTTGTGTCGAAGTAGAAGAATTCAAGGATCTTCCCAATGTCAAGGCGATCCTCTGGACCGGATATAACGGACAGGCGCAAGGCGAAGCGATCGCAAAGGTTCTCTTCGGAGACGTCAATCCCGGCGGCAAACTCAATGCGACCTGGTTCAAAACCGTGAAGGATCTTCCTGAGATCACCGACTATACCCTCCGCGGACAGAAGGACAACAATGGCAGGACACTTTGGTACTTTGACGGAGCCGTTTCCTATCCGTTCGGATATGGACTTTCCTACACGACGTTCGCATATTCGAACTTCCGGATCAGCTGCGACACGGTGACTCCGAATGACAAGATCACGATCAGCGTGGACGTTACAAACACCGGCTCCTGCGACGGAGACGAGGTGGTTCAGATTTACATGACGACACCGGACAGCCCGGCTTCCCTTGAGCGTCCGATCAAGCGACTCAAGGGTTTTCAGCGCGCAACCATCGCCCGCGGCCAGACCCGTACGGTTTCCATCGAGATCGATTGCGCCGACCTCTGGTTCTGGGACATGGATGCCGATAAGATGACCTATGATTCCGGCCGGTATGTATTCCAGATCGGGTCTTCCTCGCAAGACATCCGAGGTTCTGTGTCCGCCATGATGCGCGGATCCGCCGAACCCCGCTTGAAGACGGTTGTGGCCGACTGCGGACAGTCTGTGCTCCAAATCGGGGAGACTGTACGATCCAGCGCTACGGCTGCGCTCACGGATGACAGTTTCTTGGATCTCAGCAAGGCCTCTGTGGTCTATACGAGCAGCAATCCCGCCGTCGCGTCCGTTACCCCGGACGGCATCCTTACGGCGAAATCTATGGGCGTCGCCACGATCCGCTGCCGGGTTACGGCGGGATCCCGCACTGTTGAAGACTTCTATGCCGTCAAGGTCATGCCGGATCTAAATGCTTCCCGGATCACGGTGGACGGAAAGGCGCTCAAGCTCACCTCTGATACCCAGTACAGTTTCTTGCGCAAGGCGTCCGCGACGGTTCCGACAGTGGAGGTGTCCGCTTCGGACCCTGCGCTCACTGTCGAGATTGAACAGGCAGGCGCGGTTCCCGGAACGGCCGTCGCGACAATTTTCGATGACGAAACCGGAGACCGTCAGCCTTATGTCTTTAATTTCGGCGTTAAATCGGTCAGTGACAATTTCGGTTCCGCTTCTCTGGGATCCGGCTGGTCGTGGGTTCGCGAAGATCCCGCTCTCTGGTCTCTTTCCGAGAAGCCGGGCTCCCTCGTCCTTACAGCCGGAGACGGGGACATCGCCCAGGCGGGGAACAAGGCTCCCAACATCCTGCTGCAATCCGCGAATACGGACTGGACACTTGACACCAAGTTGACATGCTCCACTGCGCCGGCTCTTCCTGCGCAAAACGCGGGACTGGTCGCTTGGCAGGACGATGACAACTTTGTCAAGTTGGTCTACGGCGCTTCTTTCGGCAGGAGAGGACTTGATGCCGGGAATCTTATGCTTGTGACCGAAGAGAACGGTCATGGAAGCAACGTGGTCAATCTGCCGCTGTCCGGCATCATCTCCGCGGATCAAACCCTCTATCTCAGGTTGGTCAAGCAGGGAAGCCGGTACACGGCCTATTATTCCGTTGATGGCAAGAAATATACCGAGGCCGGAGTGGCTACCTTGCAACTCAAGGACATCCAGGCGGGCTTGCTTGCCTGCAACGGAGAAATTCCGGCTATGATGCGGGCGTTTGGAAACAATGCCCGTCCACAGGCGCCTTCCGCCCCGTTCAAGGTTGCGTTCGACCACTTCAACATCCGGAATACCGGACTGAAATAACCGTCGGCATCCTTGAAGAAGGCTTATTCATGTATTGTCATGCTCCTGACAGGCTTGTTCGCCTGTCAGGGGCTTGCTTTCGCACAGTTTCACGGCTATCGCGCGGCGACTCCCTTTGAAGAGGGGTTCGCTGTGACCAGCGGTGAAAGGGAGCTTTCTTTTCTGGACAGAACAGGCGTAAAAACGGGAACAGTGTCCCTGCCGAAGAACATTTCTCCCGGAACGATTGTGTCTTTGGGGACCGGATTGTTGGTCGTCGGCGGAAAGGAGATCATCTGTATCTCGAAAACCGGTAGCCTGCTCGGCAGCGTGATCGTTCCTTGCGCGGGGAATATCGTAGGCCTCGCTTTGTCGGAACGTTTTCTTTTCGGCATCACGGATGCCGGGGAAATCCTCCGTTCCGAAGACGGTACCGAATGGACTGTACAGGATTTCAACGCAACCTACCAGGGATACTATTCTTCCGTTGATTTCCGGTGTATAGCCGTTTCCGAAGCCGAGGTGATGGTTGCCGGAATTACTTCGGACGGCGGAACGGCCGTCTTCACCTCCACGATGGGGGAGGTTTGGAGCCCTCGTCCGTTAAACTACAAGCAGGAAGGGAAAATATATGAATTTACGGGAACACCGTACGGTTTGGTCTGGAACCCTTGGGAAGAGTGTTTCGACATGTTGTGCGACGCCGGAACCGTGCTGTCCCTGCCTTCGTGCTCGCACTGCAATCGCGTAAAGCAGTTCCGTGCAAACGAACTTTTTGCTCTGGCTTTCAATGGTGATCGAGCGCTTCTTCTCGGCGCCGACGGATTTCAAGACATTCTAACGCGGTAATTTTGTCCGACAGACGGATCAAGCGAATTCAACCAGCTTGTCATCGTCGATCGTGGGAAGTTTCGCTTTCCGGATTACATCCGCAGCCCTTTCGGCATCGTCTGTCCGAAAGATCAACAAACATTTCTCGCGAACGATGAAACTGTACAGATAAGAAATCCCGATTCCTTCCTTGGAAATCGTGGAGATGGCCTTGGCGGCCCCTCCCGGCTTGTTTTCGACTTCGAGGGCGAAAACTTTCGATCGCGTTACCGCCACATTGGCCTCCCGCAAGACATTATACGCTTTGTCGGATTCGCTGCAGATGATGCGGCAGATCCCATATTCGGCGGTTTCGGCGATGGTGATGGCTATCAGTTGGATGGAGGCTTGCTTAAGGGTTTCGAGCATCTCGATGAGGGTTCCTGCCTTATTCTCCAAAAAAACGGATAATTGAGTGATCGTCATAGTTTTGTGTTTTAGTATTGTTTGCGGTGGTCAATTACGTGCGAGTCTTTTCCCAGGTTCCGCGCAAGGGTCCCGGGGGATTTGAGGTTTACCTTTGCAGTGATGGAAAGCACGCTCTTCAACCTGTCGGCCAGCCGTTTTTCCAATTCCTGGAAGGTGGCGATGGTGTCGAAATTCTCGTCGAAATATTCCTGTCTCAGTTCGACCTGCACCTGAAGCGTATCGAGGTTTCCGATGCGGTCCACGACCAGCAGGTAGCGGGGAGCGAATTCCTTCATGCTGAGCACGACACTCTCAACCTGAGACGGGAAGACGTTGATGCCGCGGATGATGAGCATGTCGTCGGTACGGCCCATGATGTGGCCCATCCGAAGGGAGGTTCTCCCGCAGGAGCAGGTTCCGGGGAGAATGGAACNGAGATCCCGTGTACGATACCGCAGGATCGGCATGCCTTCCTTGGTGAGTGTCGTGAACACCAGTTCGCCGACGGTTCCTGCGTCAACCGGTTCCAAGGTTTCCGGGTCTACGATTTCGGGAAAGAAATGATCCTCGTTGATGTGGGAACCCTGCTGACGGGGACATTCGTAACTAACGCAGGGTCCCATGATTTCGCTGAGACCGTATAGGTTGTAGGCTTTAAGCCCGAGTTTTTCCTCAATTTCTTGGCGCATTTCCTCGGTCCAGGGTTCCGCCCCGAAAGCGCCGACACGTAAACGGATTTGCTCTTTGGTGATGCCCATACGCTTCATTGTTTCAGCGAGATAGAGGGCGTAGCTCGGGGTGCAAGCGATGCCGGAGACACCCAGATCCCGGATCAGGTGCAGATGTTTTTCCGTGTTGCCGATCGAGGCGGGCAAGACGGCGGCACCGATGTTTTCGACCCCATAGTGGGCGCCGAGCCCTCCTGTGAAAAGGCCGTAGCCGTAGGCCACGGAGAAGGTGTCGTTCCGGCTCACGCCGTAGGCGGTCAGACAGCGGGACATGCACTCGCTCCATACTCCGATATCCTTCCGGGTGTAACCGACGATTGTCGGGTTTCCGGTCGTGCCGGAAGAAGCATGGATCCGCACGATCTCGCTTTGCGGGGCCGCTTGGAGGCCGAAGGGATAGTTGTCCCGCAGATCCTGTTTGGTGGTGAAGGGGAGGCGGACGATGTCGTCGATTGATTGGATATCATCCGGCCGGATGTCCCGTTCTTGCAGTTTCTTCCGATAGAAGGGGACATTGTGGTAGACATATGTCACGATTTTGTGCAGCCGTTTCCCTTGGAGGGTCCTCATGTCCTCCCGGGACATGCACTCTTTGTTTTCGTTCCAAATCATTTTCGTTCGTTTTGCTGTTCTGGTCCGCGCGGTTCAGGCGAGCGGATGATCTTCTCGGAAAGCCCTCATCCGCGTCTCCAGAAGAGGATACAGTTCGTCTTTCATGCGGCTGACGCAGGCTCGGACCCCCTGCTGCCGACTTCCGGTCGTGGATAGATTGATGCTGCTCACGCCGTAGTACATCAGTTCCTTCAGTAGTTCGCTACCGGACAGATCGCCATAGCCGATCGTAAAGAAGAAACCGTCCCCGATTTTCTGGCTGACATCACGGTCATAGACAATATGGAAGCCATTTTCAAGGAAAATTTTTTTCATCCGCGCGGCGCGGCGCTCGTACTCCCGCGTGTCTTCTACGAAGTTGAGCTTGCCTTCGCAAGAAAGTCGCAGCATTTCGGCATACCCGTACTGGGCTGAGGCCGTACAGCCGCTGGTGATCATGTAGAGGATTGAAGCGATGAAAGTCAGTCCGAAGACTCCGGAATCTCGGTACCGTTCTGCCAAGGCGGGAAACTGCCGGTCGAAGAGTTTGTCGCTGATGCAGGCAAGGGCGATGCGCTGTCCGGCATAACTGAAAATCTTCGAGGAAGAAAGCAGCAGGATGTAATTGTCCGTGTACCGCGCGACCGTTGACACGAACGGGGGTTCGTACGGATGGCCTAAGTTCTTCCGGTAGTCCATGCAGAAATAGGCCAGGTCCTCCATAACGACGGCATCGTGTTTGGTAGCCAGTTCTCCGATCACCTTCAACTCTTCTTCTTCCAGACAGATCCAGGCGGGATTGTTGGGGCTGGAGTACACGATAGTCGCGATGTCCCCTTCCTGCAGTGCCTCCTCCAGCTTCTTCCGGAGGGTTTCCGCGCCTCGGTACGGGAAGATGTCGAATTCCTTCCAGGGAATGCCCAGGATGCGGAGCTGTGCCTTCAAGATGGGAAAGCCGGGATCGATGAACAGCACTTTGTCTTTGCCGGGGATTCGCTGGGTACAGGCAATGAAGGATCCGAAGGCACCGGCTACGGAACCTGTCGTCGGGATGCAGGCGCGGGCGCTTATTTCGATGTCGATGAACGCCTTTATGAAAGCATGGGCGGCCTCTTTCAGTTCTTTTACACCGTCAGCGGCGGGGTATTGCGAACCTACTCCCCGATCCAGAGCGGCTTTTTCCGCTTCCACTCCGAAAGTATTCACGGGCAGGCCGGGCGACCCCTGATCCATGCGGATGAAAGGAATCCCGGTCTTTTCTTCCAAATACTGGGCGATCAATAGTATTTCGCTGATCGTCGCGGAGGACAGATCCGCGATATGCAGTTCCCGACAGGCCTCCTCGACCAATGTTTCATTGAAGACTTTCATGATTCGGGTTTGATTTCTTGTTTGGCGGCTTCCCGCCCCAGATCGAAGGCTTTCAAGTTGTCCGCGACAACCCGATCTCCTTTGCGGGCGAAGACACGGCCGATGGCGGCACGCAATTGTTCAGAGGTAAGGATGGCAATATGAGGCGCGGCCATTCCCAACAGAACCATGTTGGCGCTTTTGGGCAGGGACGCTTCTTTTGCGAGCGACTCGATGTTCCGGGATACCACGTTCGGAAAAGTGTCCAGACTCTTTTTCAGCCTTGCGGAATCCGGGTAGTTCGGGATGTTCACGAACGGTTCGGAAGCGGTCACGATCCAGGCGTCTCGGTGTAGATACTGCACATAGCGAAGGGCCTCCATCGGTTCCATCGCGATGATCAGGTCGGCCTGCCCGCGCGGGATCAAGTCACTGAATATAGGCTTGTCGGAGAGGCGCAGGTCGCTCTGTACATTCCCGCCCCGTTGGCTCATTCCATGGACCTCCGCTTGTTTGAGATGCAGTCCGGCCGCAATGGCAGCCTCGCCGATCACCGTGGCGATCGAAAGGATACCTTGACCTCCGACACCGGAGAGTATGATGTCTTTTTTCATCCTTTTTCAGCTTTTTGTTTGCGGAGTTTGCGTCCGAGGGTCTGTATGCATTCCCGTCTGGCGATGATGACCGACACTCCGTTGTAATGGATTTCATCTCGGAGGATGCGCGTGATTTCGGGCAGGTTGGCCGGTTGCGGAATCACGACACGGATGTGCTCGGGCTCTACCCCGATCCCTTTGCAGATCGATTCGTACCTGTTCGTCCCCGCGGAATCTTGTCCTCCGGTCATGGCTGTCGTGAGGTTGTCCGAAATCAGGAGGGTAATGTTGGCCCGGTCGTTGACGGCATCCAGCAGGCCGGTCATGCCGGAATGCGTGAAGGTCGAGTCTCCGATCACCGCGACGGAAGGAAATTGGCCGGCATCGGCCGCCCCCTTGGCCATCGTAATGGAAGCGCCCATATCCACGCAGGTGTGGATGGCCTGGTATGGAGGCAGGGCGCCTAGGGTATAGCATCCGATGTCTCCGAATACCCGCGCGTCGGGATATTCGGAAAGCACATCGTTCAGTGCCTTGTACACGTCCCGGTGGCCGCACCCCTTGCAAAGTGTCGGCGGGCGGCTCACCACATCCGGCATCGCCTCGAACGCAAGGTTTTGGATTCCGCCGAGGGCGGCCGCCACCACGTCCGGATTGAGTTCGCCGGTTCGCGGCAGGCGTCCCGTCAACCGCCCCTCCACAGGGTAATCCGCTCCGAGGAAGGCGGCCACCTGCTCTTCTGCGAAAGGCTGCCCATCCTCGACGACCAAGATCCCGTCGCTGACGGCTGCGAGTTCACGGATTTTATTCCGGGGTAAGGGATAACGCGTAACTTTCAGTAGGAAGGAAATCCCTTTCGGGGCCGCTTCCTTGACATAGTTGGCGGCGATTCCGCAGGCAATCACGCCAAGTCCTTTTCCGTTGACCTTCTCAAAACTTGCGGCTTCTTCCGCTTCCGCCTCCAACTGTCCTTGTTTGCCCAGCAGCGCTTGGTATTGCTTTCGGGCGATGGCAGGCAGCAGAATCCAATGCCTTCCTTCTTCGGGACGGAACGGATTCATCTCCCGGATCGCGTCCGGGACGGTAACGTCCGCCCGGGAATGCGCCAACCGGGTTACCAGCCGGAACAGGACGGGAAGTTTCAAGGCTTCCGACAGATCGAAGGCTTCTTCCACAAGGTCAAAGGCTTCCTGCTGGTTGGAGGGTTCGAAGATGGGGACCATCGCGAACTTGCCGTAGAAGCGGGAATCTTGTTCGTTCTGCGACGAGTGCATGGAAGGATCGTCCGCCGCCAGCACGACAAGACCGCCGTTCACCCCGGTGATCGCGGCATTGACGAAGGCATCGGCACAGACATTCAGCCCGACGTGCTTCATGCACACCAGGGCTCTTTTTCCGGAATAGGACATCCCCAGCGCCGCTTCCATGGCGGTTTTTTCGTTCGCGCACCAACGGTTGCGGATCCCGCGTTTTCGCGCCAGGGGATGGCGCTGAATGAATTCCGTGATCTCAGTGGACGGAGTGCCGGGGTAGGCATAGACACCGGACAATCCGGCATACAGAGCCCCCAAGGCAACGGCCTCATCGCCTAGAAGTAGTTTTTTTTCAGGCATCAATGTTTTTGTTTCGTTCGTTCCACGCGTTTCGTATCTTCAAAGCTACTAATATTTCGCAAATATTCATAACTTTGCATGGAATCGGAAATTGATTTGAATATGAATATGAAAACAAGCAGAATCATTCTTATTGCACTGGCTGCGATGGCAGCTGTTGCCTGTGGTCCCAATGTTTCAGATACGACCCGCGTCAAAGTCGTTTTCGAAGGAGAAGCGCCCGATGCCGTGAAGTTGAGCCTTCCGGTCGCTGCGATTGATCAAACGATACCCGTCGAAGACGGAAAATTCCAGGTGGAACTCCTAGCCTCCAAGACGGGCTTCGCCAGCCTTCGGGCAGACAATATGCGGATTGAATTCATTTCGGACGGGACCCCCTTGACCATCTCCATCTCGGCCGATAAGCGCGTCAGCTTCGTGTCTAAATATCCCGAACTTTCCCTTAATCACCGGCATGAAATCTTCAAGCAGGCCCAAGCCGACCATAGGAACCGGTCGGAAGTGCGTCTGGATTCCATCCAAAATGCCGGAGGGGATTCAGAGGCGTTGAACAAGTTCTACGAAGAGTACCGGACAGACACCAAGTCCTTTCTGCTGAAGACGATCCACGACAACAACGACAACGTAATCTGCCTTAGAGCAATCGACAGGCTCGCGCTTTTCGTCACGGATATCCAACTGGATTCCGTCCTCAATACCCTTTCACCGGAGATCGCTTCCTTGAGTTCCGTTTCCAGACTCAAGAAAACTCTCGAAAGCCGGATTCAAGAGGCTGATTCCGCCAAGGTTGCCCAGCCGGCACAGTAGGTTTGAAAGAGCGGACCGGACTTTCCGTCAGGGAGAAAATCGCCCTGTTCCCTCACTCCCCCGGGGTATACCGTTATTACGATGCCTCGGGGAAGGTTATTTATGTGGGAAAGGCCAAGGATCTCCGCAAGCGGGTCGCCCAATATTTCGTGCCGCCGGAGCGGTTGAACATCAAGACGCGCCTGCTGGTTTCCAAGATCGCCGACGCGCAGTTTTCGGTGGTGGATTCGGAAGCGGACGCTCTGCTTCTGGAGAACAATCTGATCAAACAGTATAAGCCGCGGTACAACATCCTGCTGAAGGATTCAAAGACCTATCCCTGGATCATCATCACGAAGGATGACTTTCCGAAAATCTACCTGACACGCCGGGTGGACCGCCGGAACGGGACCTATTTCGGGCCTTACAGTTCCGTGACCCATGCCAATTATCTCTTGGATTTTTTCCGGAAAACCTATCCGCTCCGCTCCTGCAATCTCAAGATTACGTCCGACGCGATCCTCCGGAACAAGTTCCGCCCCTGCCTTAATTTCCACATCGGTCGGTGCAAGGCCCCCTGCATCGGGGGAATCAGCCGGGAAGAATACGGGGCGAACATCCGGGAAATCACCCGTTTGCTCAACGGCGGCGCGAAAGAAATCATCAAGGAATATGAAGTCTTGATGAAAGAGGCCTCGGACGAACTCCGCTTCGAGGATGCCCAGAACTACAAGAACAAGATCGAGGTTCTTCAAAAGCACTATGCCCGGTCCATTATTACGGCCGCCACGGATACGGACTGCGATGTGTTCTCCCTTGTGTTCGAGGCATCCGAGGCCTTCGGCAATTTCCTCCGGGTCCGGGGAGGGGCAATCATCCAATCCTTGAATCTGGGTTTCAAACTGAACATCGAGGAAGACCCGGCCTCGATCCTGAGCGCTTTCATCGCGGAGATTGAATCGAAATTCGGTGCTTTGGCGAAAGAGATCCTGGTCCCGTTCAAACCCGATGTCCGGATCGAGGGGATCGTCTTTCGGATTCCGGTCCGCGGGAGCAAGCTTTCCTTGCTGGAACTCAGCGTCAAAAACGCGCGCGAACACCAATTCAACTCGCTTCGGCAGCGGGAGCACACGGATCCGGAACTGTTCCGGAAGACCGTATTGGAAGAACTACAGAAGGTGCTCGGTATGAAGGAACTGCCGGTCCACATCGAATGTTTCGACAATTCCAATATTCAAGGCACCAATCCTGTGGCCGCCTGCGTCGTATTCAGGAACGGCGTACCCGCCAAGAACGAATACCGCAAGTTCAAAATTAAGACGGTGATCGGCGCCGACGACTATGCCTCCATGAAGGAGGTCGTCAACCGTCGGTATGCTCGGATGCTGGCGGAGAATCCCGAGGATTTGCCGCAGTTGATCGTNATCGACGGCGGGAAGGGGCAGCTTACTTTTGCCCATCAAGCCTTGGCTGAACTGGGTTTGGCTGATAAGTTGACCGTGATCGGGCTGGCAGAGCGCATGGAGGAAGTCATACGGGTCGGGGACCCCTATCCGCTTTTTCTGGACCGGAATTCCCAGGCATTGAAAATTTTACAGCGCCTCCGCGACGAAGCCCACCGGTTCGGCATCGCCTTCCACCGGGACCTCCGGAGCAAGGCTCAGATACATAGCGTTTTGCGTGAAATAAAGGGGGTCGGAGAGCAGACCGAGCGCCGGCTGTTGATGCACTACGGCTCCGTCGCCCGAATCGCCGCAGCATCGATCGAAGACCTCTCGTCGATGGTTTCTCCCGCCTTGGCGAGGCGGATCCACGAAGCTCTGAACAAATCCTGACTTTCCTTTGCGACGCGGACATTTTTGGGTATCTTTGTTTTCCCGACAATCTGATCCGCTATGGCATTCGTTCATCTGCACGTCCACACCCAATATTCGATACTGGATGGTCTCACTTCCATCCCGAAACTGATTGCGCGCGTAGCGGACCTCGGCATGCCGGGCGTCGCGGTCACAGACCACGGCTACATGTACGGGATCAAGGAATTTTTCAACGGGATCAAGGATTTCCGGAAAATGGAGCAGGAGAAGCAGGAGAAGGATCCGTCTTATCAGCCCCGTTCGGTCAAACCCATCGTCGGCTGTGAAGTCTACGTGACCCGCGGCTTCGACCGCACGATCAAGGACACGGCGCACAGCAAATATTACCATTTGATCCTGCTGGCCAAGAATTACAACGGCTACAAGAATCTGATGAAGCTCGTGTCACTTGGCCAGATTGAAGGCTTCTACTACAAACCTCGGATCGACCGGGAAATTCTGGAGAAATACCATGGGGACCTGATTGCCTCTTCCGCCTGTCTGGCAGGCGATCCGGCCCAGCATATTCTCGCCGGGGATATCGAGGGCGCCGAGGAATCCATTGAATGGTACAAAAGTCTGTTCGGCGAAGACTACTATCTGGAGGTAATGCTCCACAAGACCGAGATCCCGGGTCTCTCCCTGGAAG
>JGI24710J26742_10000563_pt1 | contig 34138 bp, 36 predicted proteins | sample BioPla2DNA2_FD_26742 | JGI IMG/M metagenome (IMG submission 26742)
GTGTTCTATCTGCAAAGATTGCGAATGCTTGATGGCAAGTTGAGTCTCATTGAGAACTCGCACATCAGCTTGAGCCGTTTTCCCGGCATAGGCAGTATCGATTTTGAATCAAAGAGCCTCTATCAATCCATGGAGGAGATGGGGGCTCTTTTTTCTCACGGTGAAGAGGAAATCTCCGTAACACATTTGAATCGGGAAGAGGCCGGTCTGTTTGACCTCCCGTTTGGTTCGCCTGCATTTTTCTTGCGAAGTGTTGTCTATGATGCAGATGATATTCCGCTTGAATATCTCTACTCTGTCCATCCTTATAAATACCAGTCCTTTCGCTATGACAGTGCGGAGGAAAACCGTGAATAAGCCTTTCTATTTACAGCTGAAGGAAGTTCTTCAGGAAATGATTGAAGACGGGACATTCTCCCCGGGAAAAGAGTTGCCCAGTGAACATCAGATTGCTGAGCGCTACGGGGTGCACCCTCATACGACACGTGCAGCGCTGAAGCTTCTTGAAAAAGATGGCTTTTTGCAGATCGTGCCGAGAAGAGGGGCATTTGTCAGTCTCCGAAATTATTCAGAAATTTCGGAGGATCAGGGGTTTACAATTCCTAAAGACAAGAGAAAGAAGCGAAGACGGACGAAGATTGTCTTGCGAGAAGCGGGGCCCTATTATGCAAAGATTCTTCGGATAGACCCGCGAGACGAACTCTACTATTTCAAAAGAATAGAAGGGATGAAGGAACCCCTCTATCTGGAAGAAGTGTTTCTGCCCGTTAAAAAAGTCCCCCGGCTTTCCGAAATGAACCCCGACATCTTTCCTCTTTATGAAATCCTTGCCCAAAATGACATATTGATTGAGCGGACTTCTCAGCGTTTGAAGATCAGTGATGCGTCCAAAAGCGTGCGTAAAAAGTTAAAGCTTCTTGACGGGGAAGTCGTTCTTCTCTTGGAGCGAGCAGACTTCGATCGAGAGGGGCCGGTTGTATTTATGAGATACTATGTGCGAAGTGAAGATCTGGCCATTGAGGTGAAATTTAAGAGAAACCGTATTAATAAATGATAGAGGCCGGACGAGCTTCCGTATAGAATAGGATATGCGATGTCTTGAGATGTCGCTATTTTTTATGCTTAGAATTCATGGGGCGTCGGAATAGAAAAAGACCTGTGCTTTCAAGGACACAGGTCTTGAAACAATGTACAGTTTATGGCGTATCGGAAGGCATCACCATGCGCTCTGTCTGCTTCGGCAAAAAGAGCGTGAGGATAAATCCGATGATAAAGAGCGGAAGGATCCCTAAAATAGAATATTTGGCAACCCCTGTAGCTCCTTCAATGAGGCTCATAACGGCCGGACCCAAGATAGCGGCAAACTTCCCGAAGATGTTGTAAAAGCCGAAAAACTCATTTGATTTTTCTTTCGGGATGATTCGTGCAAAATAGCTTCGAGAAAGAGCCTGTATTCCCCCCTGTGCCAGTGCCACCATGCCACCTAAGATGAAGACATGGGTAAGAGTGCTCATGCTGTATGCAAAGAATACCGTAATGATGTAAATGGCGATGGCAACGCGGATCATGGTGAGAGTTCCAAATCGATTGGCAAGACGGCCGAAGAGAAGGGCACAGGGAAAGGCGACGATCTGAATGATCAGCAGGATAGCGAGTAAGGTAAATGTATCCAAGGCATCGGAACCTAATACGCTTGTCGCATAGGGAACGACCATCTTGATAATCGTATCGACGCCGTCAATATAGAAGAAATAGGCAAGAAGAAAGAGAAAGGCGACTTTCAAGTGGCGAATTTCTTTAAAAGTCGTACCGAGGCGAATAAAACTGTTTCGGATAGGCTGAGGTTCGGGTTCGACATAATAGACTTGGCGCACGTATCGCAGCATGGGAACTGTCAGGAGCGCCCACCAAACGGCCGTGATGAGAAATCCAATTTGGTATCCGAGCGCTACGTCCATGCCCATGAAATATACGACAGCCAAGGAGATTCCAAACGGAAAAATGCTGGCGATATAGCCATAGGCGAATCCTCTGGCGCTGATCATGTCCATTCGCTCGTCAGTGGTGACATCTGTGAGGAAAGAGTCGTAGAAAATATTTGCTCCTGAAAAACCGACGCCGCTTAAGATATAGATGAATGCCAACGCCCGCCATTGTCCGTTGGGAACAAAAGCCAGGGCTGCGGTCATCAGGACACCCAATGCAAAGAAGAAGAAAAAGAAGCGCTTCTTTTTATCCTTGTAGTCAGCGATGGTGCCGAGTATGGGGCTCAGCAAGGCGATGATAATACTCGCCAGTGAATTAAAATAGCCGAGGGTCATGGAATTGCCGCTGAACATCCCAAAGAGCACCGGGAACAGGGCGGTCGTGATTGCCATGGAGTAGGCGGAATTCCCGCAGTCATACAGGATCCAGCTTATCTCACGGATTCTTTGTTCTCTTGTCACTTTTTGCGTCATAATGATTTCCCTTTACTGTTGATATGTGTATTCATATCTTATCATACGGTTTTTTAACTTTGCGTTAATTCCAATAAAGACGCTTGTGCCAAGTCTCTTTTGTATTCGCCAAAAGGATCGAGATGATTAAAAACGACCGTTGAGAATCATCACAATCAATACACTTGTCGCAAGGACAAGGAGAGAGACGAGTAAAATCCCTGCGCGAGACTGTGCTTTTTCTGTGTTCGGGTGAGATTGGGGGATGAGATGAACTTTGCGAAGAGTTTCGACGACAGGTTTATAAATGATCATAATCAATGCGGCATTGATGCTCCCCTTGATGAGATTGAAGGGCAAGATGGCGGGAACCAAAAGTTCGACCACTTTCTCTCGGGGAATCCCCATATAGATAGGTGTAATGATGTAGTTCCATAGAAGCATGACCAAAGTCATCGTCAGGATGCCGCTGATCAAGCCGTATACAGCGCCCTTTAAGGTGCGGCGACGCTTATAGATGAGGGCGGCAGGCGCAACCAAAGCCGTACTTGCCAGCACATTCATAAAAAAGCCGATCACCCCGGTTTCGCTCAGAGTAAACATCTCGATGAGAGAGACGAGAACGGATACGAGAAAGGCTGAAAATGGACCATAGATAAACCCTGTGATGGCAAGCACGATATCTTTCGGGTCATAGCGCAAAAAGAGGAACATCGGGGGAAGACCCTTGGAAACCATAGTTACAATATAGGCGAGTGCCGCCATCATTGCCATCGTCGTCAGTTGCTTTGTTCGCTGTGATTTTTGCATATTTGCCTCCAAAAATAAAAATTGCCTGAATATTCTTCAGGCAACGATATACACACAAATAAAAATATCATCTTCTTTCATCCAGACTGTACTGTCGGTATTGGAAATGAACCAATTCAGCGCCTGAGCGCTCGCGGACTTTACCGCCGGTCGGGAATTTCACCCTGCCCTGAAGAATGTATTCTCTTTTCTTCAGTATAACGCATTGCAGATGATTGTAAAGGGCTCTTGTCAAAATAAAGCGGATGAACAAACAATCCCCCATGTTCATGGGGGATGTTGCATTACAATAATGTTTGGAACTACTTCTCCAATGTGTGGACAGTGACTTCGCCTTCCGACATGACGCCGGTGATCGCAAAGGTGTCCCCCGGTTTTGCAAAGGCGAGAAGGCTTCCGATTTCTTTTGCCAGGGCAGAATAGATATTGCTATCTTCTTTGACGAGGAAATAATATAGTGTATTTCCGTCGATGACCACCTCATGCAGTTCTTTGATGGTGATGCGTTTTTCGACAAAAGAACCGACTTCGGCACCGAGCTCTGAAGGGTGAGAAGATGCATAGACGCGTAATGCTTCAGAGACGGTATCCTCCACGATGACCTTTGTAAAGTCCACCGCATCTACAAGAGCGTAAAGCTTGGCGACTTTTGCTGCGTCCTTGAGGCTCATGAAGTACACAGGATCTCCTCCTAAGTTTAAAAGAACCGGGAATGTAGGGGTGTAATTCTTTTCCTGTACCGCGCCTTTGGCAGATGCCATGGCGGAAATTTCTGTGGCGGAGGGAACGGAGTAGAACTTGGTCTCTTTTGTCCTCAGGTTGATGTAATAGAAGCCGAGATTGGAGGTGTCGGCTCGCACGGAGGTGACGCCGGTCACTTGATAGATATCTGTATCAAGAGAGATGTAATTGTAGCCTTCCGTTGTCTGTGTGACATTTTTCTGTCCGATGATCGAGTTGAAAAACCCTCCTTGATAGAGCCCTTTCATATCGAGTTGACTCATGATCATCTCAGAGGGATAGACCCTGTCGACCCATGGAGGCACATCAGCTGTATCATAGCTGACGCTTTCGCCCGTATGAGCATCGGTGATGATGGCGCCCTTGGCGTCAAGCCCGCCGAACAAGAAGATGCGCTTTGTGAGAATGGGGGTGACATAATAGGCATTGCCTTCGTCATCGAGTTCGAAATTTGTCTCTCCGAGGAGATGGAAGGGATACTGAAAGCGAATCTTTCTGTGGATGTTCCTCATCAGATAGTCGCTGGAGGAATACATGATAGGATTGTCCAGCTTCACCAAGTCTCCCTCTTGGTTCGTCATATCCACGGAGATATAGTACTGCAGGCCGTCTCGATAATTGCTGATGTATTTGATGATATCAAAATATTTGATCGGGGAGACGCGAATGGGCTTTCCGTTGATGTTAATTTGTGCATAATTGGCATCAATTTCAAATTGGCTGACGAGTTCAGCGATGGCTCCCATCTGTTTTTCACCGATGATGCTGGCGGTTTCTCTATCGACAATGGGAATCTGTGAAATGGAAATGCGCTGGATATCTTCCGAGAAGACACCTTGTTCGACCTGGATGAGATTTGCATAGGATTTTGCGTGGAAAATGGGGCTTGAAAGAAGTGTCATGAGGATCGGAAAGACAAAAAGGGAGATGATGGCGATGGCCGCCGTCCTCAGTTGTTTTAAGCCCGGCTTCTGCCTTCCCAGCAACAGGCGAAGGGCGGTAAAGAAGAGAATGCCACCTGCCAAGAAACTGTACAGTGCACCTCCTTGCGGACTGAGCGAAGGAAGGGCGAAAAAGAAGTAGACAGACATGCCTGCAAGAGTAATCAGCGCGATGGTCCAGACAGGAAGCCCCCTTCCGACCGTGCTTTTTTGCTGTGCTTTTTCACGCAGCGTCTGCAGGAATTCATTTAAATTGAAATGGATGTTCGGTTGTTTCATAATACCTCCGGAATTTATATACCCGTTTTATTCTAAAAGCACAATAGAAATGTTGTTTATCTCAGAGTTATCATGTCTTAGATTTGCGGATTCTGCGGAACAAACATTTGCTATGCCGGGTTTTAGAAAAAAAGAGGCTTTGGATGGAATCTTGTGTCGTTTTGGGTAATATGAGTGTGAGGTGAAAAGAAATGACAAGAGACAAATTGGAATACTTTCGTCAGATGATGGGATCGGGAATGATTACCCGAGATGAATTCAAAGAAATAGAAAACATATATCACAATCAAGATCGCTCTTTTATCGAGATCGACGGCAAGAAAGAAGTAATTTCGAAAGAGCGGATACGACGCCACGAGCATGACCCCTATTCGGCGGCGCTGAAAAAAGGCGGCGAAAGGGCGGAAGAAATCGAGAGCGGAGAAAATGATTTGGAGATGATGAAGTCGACGCGAGATTTGTTGCGAGGTCTTTCCTTACAGGGATTATTGACTAAGTTTTTGGGAATAGAAGAGATCTTGATGGAACAGAAGAACAAAAAGAAATAGCAAGGCTATTCTTGCCGGCTCGTGCAAAGCCGGTTTTTTTACGCAATGGATTTGTCCTCAAATCGTGTCGTTAAATCGTGAATCCACCGATGATTTTTCAGCCTGGCGATACAAAAGACAAACTTTACGATTTCCTCTGTCTGGAGGAGGAAGATAACTGTGACAGGGTCAAGCTTTAAGATAAAGACACTGATAAAAACAATGGGAACACCCACGCCCCAAACGCCAATCGTGTCGGCAAACATGGCGTAGCGAGTATCTCCGCCTCCTCTGGCAATTCCGACGCTAAATATGAGGGTTGTGTTTTTGATAAACATGAAGCCGCCAAAAATCCGGATCATGGACAAGGCCGTCTCATATGTCTGTGGGGTCAGATTATAGAGCCGCAAAAGTCCGGGAGAAAGTAGGAAAATGAGCACTGAAAAACCCAAAGAAGCAAATAAGTTATATTTCATCATCAAGGATGCAATTTTCTTGGCGCTTTTTGTTCGGCCTTTGCCGATGGATACGCCGATTAGGTAAGAAGTGGCGCTTGCAAGCCCGAAGAAAGCAACATCGAAGAAGTTGTAGAGATTCCTCGACACTTGAAAAGCAGACACGGCTCCTTGTCCTATATGGGCGAGAAATACTGTATAGAGCACAATTCCCATCGCCCAAAAGCTTTCGCTCATCACGACGGGCAGGGAGTGTTGAAGAAGGGCGAAGATGAAGCCTTTGTTGAGGGTTTGAAAGTGCCTTTTGCCGGGCAGGAGTCGAGATTCAAATCGGAAGATGAGAAACATCATCAAGGCGAACTCAAAAATTCGGGCGATGGAGGTGGCGATGGCTGCCCCCTCCACTCCCATCTGAGGAAAGCCGAAAGCTCCAAAAATCAGCAGATAATCGAGGACGATATTTAATACGACGGCAAGAAAAGTAGCGGTCATGGCTATACCTGCTTTTCCCACAGAACGAGCGGCAATCATCAGCGTCAACGCCAGAGTTGAAAAGAGATAGCTGGGAGCAATCCGATGGAGATAGCGCGTGCCTAAAGAAATGACATGGGCGTCGCGAATCAAAAGCCCCATGATTTCTCTTCCGAAAAACGACGCCAAAAACATCGAGACGATCCCCACGCTTCCCGAAATAAGAAGAGTGGCGCTGACGGTGCGCTTGGTATTTTCAGCATCGTCTTTTCCGGTAAATTGAGACAGGAAGGCTCCGGAACCGGAGGAGATGCCGAAAGTGACAAGGGTCATCAGAAAGAAAACTTGGTTTGCAAGAGTAACCGCAGCCAGTGCCTCCTCTGAAACATAGGAGACCATGGCTGTGTCGATGAGGTTTAATGAAGACGATATGAGATTTTGAACGGCGACGGGTATGCCGACGCTGAATAGCGCTTTCTTTATTTCATTTTTTTGCATAATTCTTTAGAAAAGACCCGCAGGAGCGGGCAGGGTATGAAGAGGAAGTGGCCTATAAATATCCATAGTGTAAAACAGGTGTCCGGCAGGAACGATGTCTCGGCATTCGTTCCCGAGTGCGCTTTTACCTTCAAAGAGTCATTTGAGATTCGCGCTTGTTCAGCTCATACCGATGATCTTTTTCTAACAGGGTATAAGCTTTAAAAATCGTGTCAACAGAGACAATTATAGCAAAATAGAGCAGAGGTTCTACACGAGTCGATCTTGAATTCGTGTTTTTAGTTCTTCAGGGATGGTTTCATCATCGAGATAGTTTTTTAGCGAGAAAAGATACAGTGTGACGTCCAGCGGATCGGCAAGTATAAATGATTCGATGGAGTCGAGGGCGATTTGCAGAGCCTCAGAAACGGGATATCCGTAAATTCCGCTGGATATAAGAGGAAATGCGATGCTCCGGAGATTGTTTTTGAGAGCAAGCGACATCGAGTTTATGTAGCTGTTGCGCAACAGAGTCTCTTCCCCCCGGTGTCCGCCTTCATAGACCGGTCCGGCCGTGTGAATGATAAAAGACGCCGTAAGAGAAAAACCGGGTGTGATGACGGCTTCTCCTGTTTGGATCGGACGGAGCCGGCGGCAAGCTTGTTTCAGCTCGGCTTCCCCTGCGGCTCGAAAGATCGCACCGCAGACGCCTCCGCCCATGCGCAGTTGCGTATTGGCGGCGTTGACGACGGCATCTCCGTCAAAACGGGTGATATCGCCTTCTCTGATATAAAATGCCATATTAACCTCCGACTATTTTGATTTGGGTTCAAAGAGTTGCGAGAGAAGCGGTCTATGCGCTCCGATGGCTTTGACAGGGCACACTTCTGCGCAGCAGAAACAGCTGATACAGCCTTTCACTGTGTGATGTGCTTTTGAATTCACAATAGAGATAACTTCAGCCGGGCAGATATCGGCGCATTTTCCGCACCCGATGCAGATGTTGTGATGAAATGCCGGCAGGGGTCTTAGGCGGCTTAACAGAGCTTGCCTTAAAGCAGCCGGAATCCAAGAGGGGAGGAAGGTCACGCTCAAAGAGTCAGGAAGAGTAAAGGGACGGGCTAACGGCCTCAACTCTCCGATGAACTCTGAGTCTTTGAGAAGATTCATTTTCTCGGCGATCAACAGAGTCGGCACTTTCTTGAAGGGAATCCCCGCAATCTCGCATGCCACTTTATCTAAACTGTGTGGATTTTGACTTCCCAAGAGAACGCCACAGGCTCTCGGGTCTCCTCCTCCGGGGCCGTTTCCCTCCATGGCGACGATGCCGTCAATGATATGATAATCGGCGTCGACATATTCAGCCAATTCTACAAGGTGTTGTGCAAATGGCAGGGGTTCCTGTAGCCGAAAATGGTGAGATGCTTTTGCAAGACCGGCGATGACGCCGAAGAGATTTTTTACGGCTCCTGTGTAAGTCATCATGCCGTGCGTTTTCAGTTTGGCGACATTGATCAGGATATCAGCCTCTGTAAAGACATGGAGAACGGGAAATTCTCGAAGTGTGGCGCTGTTGGAGAGCGTCACAATCTTGCTTCTAAGAGACCGATTGAGTGAAGCGCCGCTGTTTTTTGCCGCTTTTTCCATTCCGCTTGTGCGATAACTGCTCATGAGCTGCCCTAAATGGCTTGGCCCTCCGGGGCTGTCAGCGATCGTCACACGGGCGCCTCGCTTTGTGAAATACGATGCAACCGCCTCGACGACGGCGGGGTGGGTGGTGACGGCTTGATCAGGAGCGGCTTTTCTGAGGAGATTGACTTTGAGGACTACATTTTTTCCTTTGACGGGGATTCGGAAATCGGAAAACATCTCCTCAACGGCATGGGATATAGCTTCCGCATCGTACGTTTCTATATGGAAAATGTGTATAGGCATGGTTGACCTCGTTTGTATACTGCTCCTATTGTATCGCAGGAAAAACAGAAAAGGCATTTTTTTTCTCACTTCGGATGAATTCGCGTATAATAAAGAGTAATGACAAGCTTTGAAAGGAGGAGGTGATGAGTAGACAAACGCTTTCTATAGATGCGAAAGCTTATCTCAGCTCTTTATTCATTCTTGTGGCGCTTCTTGTTTTTGCCATTGTTTTGACTTTGTTCATTCCTGCCGGTGAATATGCGCGTATAGAGATGGATGGAGTGGAGAGACTTGTCGCAGACAGTTTTCACTTTGTGGAAAAACCCCGGTCCTCCCGGGCGCTGTGGATCTTTGCCCCTGTGCTCCTTTTGTTTGGAGAAGATGGGGTTGTGGCAATCGTCATTTCTCTCTTTATCCTTTTTGTCGGGGCCACATTTACCATACTGGAAAAGAGCGGGATCCTTTCCAGTATCGTCAGCAGCATCGTCGGCAGGTTTTCAAAGCGGCCTCGCCTTCTCATCGCGGCGCTATGTTTCTTTTTTATGGCGATGGGTTCCGTATTTGGCACATTTGAAGAGGTGATCGTTCTCGTTCCGATGATTTTGTCGCTGAGCATTTCGATGGGATGGGATGTCTATTTGGGACTAGGCATGAGTCTTTTAGCGGTTGGCTTCGGCTTTTGCAGTGCCACATTCAACCCGTTCACCTTGGGAATTGCACAGGAGCTGGCTTCACTCCCGAGATTTTCGGGTTTGTTTTTTCGCGTTCTGATTTTTCTAAGTGTCTATGTGCTGTTAGTCGGATTTCTCTTTCGCTATGCGCGAACACTTGAGGAAAAAAAGGGGGCAACGCCTTTGACCGTTTTAAAGCCTGAAAGCAATCCTTACATCCTTCGGGCGAGAAAAATCTTTAGCATATCTTTGCTTCTCATGCTCGCTCTCATGGTGGCCTCGGTTTTTATTGACTTGCTTTCTCTTTTGTTGCTTCCGGTCATCGCCGTGATGTTTCTTATTACCGGGATCCTCTGCGGAGTGGTCAGCCGCTACAATCCGGGAGGCGTGCGAAAAGATGTGATTCAGGGGATTCTTTCAGTCGCTCCGGCCATTGTTTTGATTCTCTTGGCGATGAGTGTGAAATACGTCATTACCGAAGCACAAGTGATTGATACGATCCTGTATTATAGTTACTCGCTGATGCAGCGGCTCCACCCATTAAGTGCGCTTCTTTTGTTGTTTGCTTTGGTTCTGGTATTGGAGTTTTTTATCAGCTCCGGAAGTGCAAAAGCACTTCTCATTATGCCTCTTGCTATTCCTCTGAGTGATTTGCTCGGAATTACGCGCCAAAGCGCCGTTCAGGCGTATTTGTTCGGCGACGGTTTCAGCAATGTGTTTTATCCGACCAATGCCGCGCTTCTCATTGCGCTTGGCTTTGCGGGTGTGAGCTACGGCAAATATATGCGCTGGTCGTTTTCGCTTCAGTTGGCCATCACTGTGTTGAGTGTGGGTTGGCTCGTTGTCGCCCATCTCATCGGATATGGACCGTTCTAGAAAGGAGAAATATGGATACTCTTGCATTGGCGAATTCGTGGATTGTCTATCTTGTTTGCGCTGTCGTGGTGCTCTATGTTTTTTTTCTATGTATTTTGTACTTGCGCCAAGGCTTGCGGCGGGCAAAGGAGCTGGGAATTTCACAAGATGCTATACGCAGCACAATCCGTTCTTCGGCAGGTTTTTCCATTGCGCCGTCGATTCCCATTATTCTGGCGCTGATGGCCATGATGGGGGTTTTGGGGATTCCCTTTCCGTGGATGCGTCTTTCGATCATCGGAAGTTTTCAGTATGAATTGATGACGGCAAATATTGGAGCTTCCGCCATGGGGGTCACGCAGCTCGGCTCGGCGCATATGACTCCCCAGGTGCTGGCAAACTCCTTCTGGGTGATGACTCTGGGAATTCCTTGGGGCATGCTTCTGTCGATTTTTACGATGCGTCGCTTCGCAAGCGGGCTCGATCAGGCCAGAAAAAAAGATGCGACGAAACTGACTCTCATCATCACGGCGCTGTACTTCGGGATGCTTTCGGTTTTTGTGGGTCCGCCGCTTGTCCAAGGCGGATTGCCTCTCTACACTCTTCTCGTCAGTGCGGCGACATTTCTTGTGCTTAACGCTCTGGCAAAGAGAAGCCGGATCGGGTGGTTGAGCGACTATGTCTTTACTTTTTCTATGCTCGGGGGCATGGTGTTTAGCGTGCTCATCAGCTTGTAGGAGGAGATCATGAAAAATATTCATACCTTAGGGGAGAGATCGCTTGTGGGCATGCTGATCCTTATGGTCGGCGCGCCGATGGTAATCTCGGTCTACTACAATATATTTCCGCCCGCAGGAGCCTTTTTGTCGGGCTTTTTGCAGGCAGCCATGATCTACTTGCCGATTGCCATAGCCGAGTATTTTACGTTTGTGCCCATTTTAGGGCCCGGAGGAAGTTATCTGGCGTTTGTAACGGGAAACTTGACAAATCTTAAGATCCCCGCCGCCGTCGTGGCAATGGATCAAGCCGGAGTCAAAAGCGGCACGGAAGAAGGAGCGGTGATTGCGCAGATTTCTGTGGCGATCAGTTCCATGGTGACGATTGGCGTCGTATTTGTAGGGATGCTGATGGTTCTTCCTTTGCAGCCGCTTCTGAGTTCTCCCGTGTTGGCGCCTGCTTTTGACAATATCTTACCAGCGCTGTTTGGAGCTCTGGGCGCTCACTTCTTCTCCCAACACAGGAAGTTGGCGGTGGTGCCTCTGCTGTCGACGGTCATCCTCGCAGCGCTTGTCATCTATGTATTGAAGCTGAATTTCAGCTCGATTCAGGGCGTGCTGATTCCCATCCTCGGAGTGATTTCCGTCGTCAGCGCTCTGTATTTCTACCGTATAGGATGGATTAAAAAGGAGGACATTGAATGACAAAACGACTGGCGGAATCTCTTTCACTGGCTGTGCAGATTCCTACGATTTCCAATGCCGATCCGTTAAAAGAAGATCGCGAAGTGTTTTTGCGCTTTCAAGCTTTTCTCGAACAGCGCTATCCCAATATGTATCGAGAATTGGAGATAAAGCGCTTTGGAGACAGCCTTCTCTACAAGTGGAAGGGAGAACAAGATGAAGCGGAGCTGTTTTTAGCTCACTACGATGTCGTACCCCATGAAGGACAGGGGTGGACGACCGAACCCTTTGGCGGAGAGATCACAGGCGAGCATGTCATCGGAAGAGGCACTCTCGACGACAAAGGAAATTGCATTCTTTTGCATGAGGTGGTAGAGTCTCTTCTTGCAGAAGGTTTCAAGCCGAAAAAGACGATCTATCTTGCCATCGGCGCAGACGAAGAGGTCGGAGGCCGAAGAGGGGCTGTTGAGATGGCGGCATACTTAAAAGAGATCGGCGCTAAGATTCATACAATCCTCGATGAGGGCGGAGCCGTGACCGTTGATGTCATTGAGGGGGCTCGGAAGCCACTTGCGCTCATCGGCCTTGCTGAAAAAGGGAGTACGAATTTTAAACTCACCCTCAGAGGCAGCGGAGGTCACTCATCCATGCCGCCGCCCAAAAACGTCATCGGAGAGATGGCAGATATCATCGCAAAGATCGATGACAATCCGGCAAAAGTGGCTCTCACGTCTACGGTACAGGCGATGTTTGAGACGATGGCCCCATATATTATGGGAGTAAAGGGAAAACTCCTTGGAAGAATTAAAAAGCTGTTTCCTGTCGTATCGAAAATTCTCGTCTCCAGCCCCACGACCAACTCTCTTGTGCGCACGACGACGACAGTGACGATGGTCAAAGGTGGCAATGCCCCCAATGTCATCCCTGCAAAAGTGGAGGCAATCGTCAATGCTCGAATTCTTCAAGGAGACAGCGTGGAGAAGGTCAGCACTCGTCTCCGCGAGCTTATAGGAGACAAAGCGGAGTTGGAAGTGGCATTGCATGAAGAGCCTTCTAAAGTGACGCCTCATGACACGCAGGAATTCGAGCTTTTAAAGGATAGCATTGAACATATTTTTGGGGATGTGGTGGTGGTGCCGTATCTGATGAGCGGCGGCAGTGATGCGCGCCATTATCAGGATTTGAGCGAGCATATTTTCCGCTTCAGCCCGGTGGTGATGACAAAGAAAGATGTCGCCAGCGTCCATTCGGCAGATGAGATGATCACTCTCGACAATCTCGATAAGGGATATGCATTCTTCCGAGATTACCTTATGCAAAGAAGCATGCGATAGACGTCGTGCATTTCAAAGAAATGAGCAGGAGGAATAGAAACGAAAGATGAAGCACTATAAAGCGGCGATCATTTTCGCCGCGCTGATGTTGATGCTCTGCACTACTTCTTGCCGGCATGATATTTCAAATGAGTTGAGGATTCCCGATCCGGAAATGATTGAAAAAGTCGAATGGGAGCTCTGTGAAGACGGCGTCGTCAGCGGCGCAAAACCCTTTGAGGGTGATTTCAAGATTTGGATAGAAAAAATGCTCGACGGTTTAAAATCAAGCAGAGATTCGGTCAATGAAACACCGGTCAATGTCGATAGATATTTTACGGTGAGAATGCATCCGGTGCAAGAAGAAATGAACACTTCGCCCATCCATATATATTCGAGAAACGGCAAGTATTATATTGAGCAGCCGTACGCCGGGATATGGCGGGGTTCAAAAGAAATCTATCTGGAACTGATAGAAGAGATGGAAGACTGAGGACAAAGACGAAGGCTCCGCACGGGCATGCACAAGGAAATGATTATCTGCGAAATACCTGCGGAGCTTTTTCTCTGATAAACGGCTGGAAGTCTTCCCAAGAGCCTAAGGTGAAACCGTCTTTCATGACGATCATTCCCTGCTCTCCTTTTAGAAGAGCGAAGAAGTTTCTCGTCTCAAAACTGCCGTCCAGTTCATCATAGGCTATCATGAGGCGCTCGCGCCCGATTCGATACTCAAGCTTGTCTTCTAGGAAGCGCAGTCGGATCCCGGGGTCGGCTCCATAGTTTTTTACCAGCTGATTGTATTGATTTTTTCCGGTGATCATATATCCTCGGGTGCCCATAAAGAGAAACCAAAGAGTGGGCAAAGTGAGCAAACCGGCCAGTGTTCGCGAGACGCGAAAGCTGTAGGCGGTAAGAGCGGCAAAGAGGACGGTGATGATCAGAGCGCCGATCTGCCAGCCTTTTCGAAATCGACGATAGGCGCGCTCGGCAAATTGCATATACAGTTTTCGTGTTAAGATCGTCTGATTGATAAACATCACTTCTCCGCAAAGGACTTCATGAGTCGCTTGAATATGTGTGTATTATACCCGATATTCGTGTTTATGGGGGAATCGTGATAAAATACAATCATTATACAAGGTAGGAGAGACGATGAGTAAACAGCCAAATGAATGGAAACGCTTCGATACAAAGTCACCTCCGAGAAGGCAGAATCTCTTTTTGATGCCTGTGACTTGGGTCGTTGCGCGAGTATATTGCTGGCTACATCGAGAAAAATTTAAGCGAGAACGGATGGAAGGCCTCAGACCTCCCTATCTGCTTCTGCTCAATCACAATTGTTTTTACGACTATGCCAGCATGACGATGGCGCTGATGCCGCACCGACCGAGTTATATCGTGTCCGTCGACGGTTTTCATGGCTTTACGACGATTCTCAAACTTCTGGGTGGGATCGGAAAGCGTAAGTTTACAAATGATGTCTATTTGATCCGCCAGTTGCTTCGAATCAAGCAAAACGGCGATGTGATCGTGATGTATCCCGAGGCGCGATATTCTTTGATCGGCACCAGGGCGTTGATTCCCGAAGCGGTAGGAAAATTGGCCAAGCTCTTGAAGATTCCGGTCGTGACGGTGAATATGAGCGGCCACCATCAGACGATGCCTTTTTGGAGTCAGAAGGACCGATTTCTTCCGGTGGGAGAGACACTCATTCAACAACTCTTTACATCGGAGGAGGTAAAATCGCTTTCTGTCTCCGAGATCAATGCGGGAATTCGAGAGGCGCTTGAGTACGACGACTGGGCATGGCAACAGGAAAATCAGGTGTGCATAGACCTGCCTACAAGAGCCGAGGGATTCCATGAGGTTTTATATCAATGTCCACACTGCTTGCATGAATATACAACTCGCACAAAGGGTGCGATTATTTACTGCGAACATTGTCAGAAAGAGTGGGAGTTGACGCAATACGGGGAGTTCAGGGCGCTTGCCGGAGAGACGGAATTTCCTCATCCGCCTGACTGGTATGAGTGGCAAAGAGACAATGTGCGCAGAGAAGTGGAAGAGGGAACGTATTATTTGCAGACCCCTGTCCTCATCGATGCGCTACCGGATTCGAGAAAATTTATTCCCTTGGGAGAGGGGACGTTGACACATTCAAAAGACGGCTTTCTCATGAAGTGGTCCTATCTTGGAGAGGACTACACACTTGAAAAAAGCGTCAACGAAATGTATTCGTGTCACATTGAGATCCATTTCCACCTCCGTCAAATGAGCTGCATCGATCTAAGCACGCTGGATGACACGTATTTTGTCTATCCACTGAGCCCTCAGGTGAATGTCACCAAGATCGCCCTTGCGACAGAAGAACTGTATAAATACTATGTCGGAAATGTTGAGACGGGAGAAAGGAGTCCGTATTATCTTTCTCAAAACAAGTAAAACGAGGGATGTCCTAAACATCTTTAAAAAGAAATCTGCTTCGGCAGATTTTTTTGTTGACAAAACTGCCCGATTGTATTAGTGTAGTAGTACAACAGGAAAGGAGGCATACCCGTGAGCTATCCCTTCAACAACGAACAGCCAATATATCTGCAACTGATCGATATTTACAAGCAGAAGTTTGTGCGCGGAGAATTAATGGATGGAGATCAGCTTCCGAGCGTGCGGGAAGTCGCCATGATTTACGGCGTCAACCCGAATACGGTTCAAAAAGCTTTCTCGGAGCTGGATCGAGACGGTTTTACTAAATCCGAAAGGACGGCCGGACGGTTTGTCACATTGACACAGGAGCAAAGAAAGGTCTTGCAAGAGGAGATGGCCAGGCAATATCTCGGAGATTTTCTGGATAAAATGCGGGCGCTTGGCATCGATAGACAGGACATACATCGAATGATAGGAGAAGAGCGGGAATGAACAATGTCATTGAGCTGAATAGAGTCAGCAAGAACTATGGATCATCCAGAGGAGTGCTGGATCTAAATGTCGGGATTGCCGAGGGTCAGATCACAGGGCTTCTCGGCCCCAACGGATGCGGAAAGACGACACTGATAAAACTCATCATGGGGCTTTTGCAACCCGATACAGGAGAAGTGCGCCTTGCCGGAAAGGCGCCAAGGGAATCGCTTCACCTTGTCTCGTATCTGCCGGAAAAAACATATCTGCGAGACAGTATTACCATGAAAGAGGCGTTTGATGTCTTCACAGCTTTTTATGTTGATTTCTCCGTAGAGAGAGCAAGGCATATCCTTTCAGAGTTTCGCATTGAGGAGCGCATTCCTCTTCGAAATATGAGCAAGGGCATGCAGGAGAAGGCGCAGTTGAGCCTTGTCATGGGAAGAGAATGTCCGCTTTATATTCTCGATGAGCCGATGGGAGGGGTCGATCCNCTCAGCAGGGAGACGATCTTGCGGGAAATATTGCAGAATTACCACCCGGGAAGTGCGATGCTNCTTTCTACACATCTCGTTTCAGAGGTTGAATCCATTTTTGAGCGTGTTCTTTTTATGGATGAGGGAAGAATCATCGAGGATGTAGAGGTCGAAAAGATCCGCATGGAAGAAAATATGAGTATTGACGCTTATTTCAGAAAAATATACAAGAACAAGGAGAACAGGCATGTTGGCTAAATTGATCGTTCTGGATCTGAAAATTTATGGAAAGATGCTCTGGAAGCCGCTATCTATCTGTCTGTTGGTTTTGATCGCATCGATTTCTGCGGCGGGAAGTTCCTTGTATTCTATTGCTTTGATTGCCGGGCTGTTCAGCCTGTTGGTGGCGGGAGGTTTCATCCTCTATGTGATGATCTCGCATTACGCAAGGCATTTTTACGGCGATCAGGGATATTTGATACATACCCTTCCGGTCACGCCGGCTCAGAGATTGTGGGCGAAGTTTATAAGCGGGTTTCTCCTCTACATTGTTGCAGCGCTCATTCTGCTTTCAGGCGCATATTTCCTGATGCGAACCGCCCTCGGCGAGGCGTATGACAACTTTATTAAATTAGGGGGACTTAAGATCATTGTCAACTATGTGGGCACACCCGGTCTGCTTCTTTTTCTGGGCATCATCCTATTCATGTATTTGGGCTTGTTTGCCAATTACTCTTTGAGCATAAGCCTGGGAATGAATAAGCATCTGCAACGTTTCAGAAGTGGAGGGATTGCCATCGTTTTTATCGCCATATTTGCCGTTCAACAACTGGTGAATTTCATCTCTCAGAAAGTGCCGCTGTCTCTCAGGATTTTTCTCAATCCTCGTTGGTATAAGATGATGGAGATCGTCACCCAGGCCCCCAACATATATGAAGAGCCTTTGCGACATCACGGGATACCTTCTGCCACCGTTTATACGGATATCGGATTGTTCAGCTTGTTCTATAGTTTGGCTTTTCTGGTCATCAGTTTTGTCTTGGTGCACAGGGAATTAAAGAGGATCAATCTGAGATAATCAGCTTAGGGACACAAGCGTTCATCAAATCTAATACAAAAAAAGAGAAGTAAGAGAAGAGTAAAGCGGCTGTTTGCCGCTTTATTTGATTTCTTTTGTGACATCAACCCAGCTTTGCGCTCGACTGAAGCGCTCGATCTCCTCCGGTGTCACCTCGATGGCTGAGTTGATGGCTCCGCAAGAAGGGAAGACGGTGTCGTATTTTTTCAGTGAGATGTCCAGATAGACGGGGATCTCCTCCGGAAGGCCGAAAGGGCAGACACCTCCGATAGGCATACGGAGATACTCTGATGTCTCCTGCGCACTGAGCATCTTTGCCTTCTGGTGGTACTGATCTTTGAATTTGCGGTTGTCGATGCGGGCTTCTCCGCTTACCACGATGAGAATAGGGCCTTCATTGGTGCGAAAACCCAGAGATTTTGCGATGCGGTCCGGCTCTACTCCTAATCCCTGAGCGGCCAAGGCCACCGTTGCAAGTGATTCATCCAGTAGGATGATCCGCTCGTGCGCGTTGAATTCTTTTAAATGTTCGATTGTACGTTCTAATCCCATGACAATTCCTTTAAATGCCGCCTGATATCGCAGAGGTTTTCGAGAGTCAAATCGGGGCTGATTGCCTCTCCGAATCCGTATGAAAGGTAGATAAACTTCATGCCTGCTTGTCTTGCGGCTGTTTCATCACTTTTTGTGTCTCCGACATAGACGGGGAAATGGAGTTGGTGCTTTTCTGCCATGAGCTGCAGGTTTTCACCTTTCGGACGCTTCGTATCTCCCCAAGATAGAAAGTCCGTAAAGTATTTACTGAATTGATGGTGTTCAAGGAAAGTCTCAATATACCCCTGCTGGCAGTTGCTGACGATAAAAAGGGGAAAGTCTCTGCTGAGATCGTTGAGCACAGACTCTATGCAGGGATAGAGTTTGCCTCCGACTCGCAGAAGGTGAGAGAGTTCGCGCTGCGTGAAACGATTCATGATCTCTTCGCGTTCTTCTTCGCTTGCGGTGGGAAATAAGCGCTTGGATATCTCATCCATGGGAAGCCCCATGCAGCTGTCAAGTTTTTCTTTTGTGATAGGAGGAGTCCTTTCGGGAAACTCATCTTCAAGAGACATGAGGGCATCATAGATGCCCTTGGTAGAATCCCACAATGTGCCGTCGAGATCAAAGAGAATGGCATCCGGCTTTGTCATTTGAATTCCTTTTATAATTGTGCCTAAATTCCCGTAAAGGATTCAGCGATGTTTTTCGAGTGGTCAGAGATGCGTTCAAGGTTGCTGAGGAGGTCTAAAAAGATGATGCCGGCATCGATGTTCGTCTTTTTTCCGTGCATGCGTTTGATCTGTTTTTTCCTTGAGTGTTTTTCAAGGGAGTCGATTTCCTTTTCAATCTTCCTCGCAATGTTCGCTTTTTCAACGTCTCTTTCGCGAAAGGCTTCTACTGCTATGTCAAAACCGTAAAAGATTTTTTCGAGGATCATCTTGGTATCTTCTACAGCTTGTTTATCAAAGAAAATATCTCGATCAATACAGAATTCGGCAAGCTCAGCGATGTTTTCGGCATGATCGCCGATTCGCTCGATGTCGCTGACGGTATTAAAGAGGGAGTCCACAAGATGCCTGTCACTTTCGGACAGAGGTGTGGAAGAAAGGTCTTGAAGATAATGCATGATGTTTTTTTGATAGCGGTTGACGTCGCTTTCATATTCAAGTGCATCGAGGATATCGTCCTTGTCCCGGCTTTCAAATCCCTTAATGGCTGTTGACAGGGCCTTTCTGGCGCACTTGGCCATCTCATCACACTCTAAATAGAGGTTATTGATGGCGATGGCGGGAGTGCGGAGCATGCGAGAATCTAAGTGAGTGAGGAACTCGGTAGGCTCCGGATCCGTCTTTCCGGGGATGACCAACTGGCTGATCTTGATCAGCACATCTGCAAACGGAAGCTGGATCGCGACATTGACAATATTAAATATAGTATGCGCATTGGCGATCTGCCTTGCGACATTTCCGGGGTTGAGGGAGGTGACTATGTTTGTCAGAGGTTTTCCGAAAAAGAGGACGAACAAGATTGTACCGATGACATTAAAGGACATATGCATCACGCCAACTCTTTTTGCATTTGGAGAAGATCCGATGCTGGAGATCAAAGCGGTTGTGCATGTACCGATGTTGTCGCCGTAGATGATGTACAGAGCGGAGTTGAACGGAATCAACCCTTGCGCGGCAAGAGCGATCAGGACGCCGATGGTGGCCGAGGAGCTCTGTACGAGAACGGTTAGAAAAAAGCCTATGAAAATTCCCTTAATCGGATTTGTGCCCCAACTGATGAGAGCTTCACGAAAAGCCGGCACATTCTCTAGAGGCGAAAGCGCCGTCTTGAGCGTTCCGATTCCGATAAAAAGCAGGCCAAATCCTACAAGGATTTCCGCAAAGTTCTGTGTTCGTATTTTTTTGCTGGCGAGAGTAAAGAAGACGCCGAGCCCAAGTGCGAGCGGGGCCACCATTTGAAGATCAAAAGAGATCATTTGTCCTGTAATGGTTGTTCCGATATTGGCGCCTAAAATGATGCCGATCGCCTGAGAGAGAGTCATTAAACCGGCGTTGACAAATCCAACTACCATTACAGAAGTTGCAGAGGAACTTTGGATGATCATGGTGACGACCATTCCGACGAGCATTCCCATAAAGCGGTTGCTCGTAAACGCTTCGACAAGACTTTTGAGTTTGTTTCCTGCGAACTTTTGCAGGCCCTCCGCCATGAGCTTCATACCATAAAGGAAGAGCCCCAGGCCTCCAATGACTCCGATCAATACGCCAGCCCACATAGTAATTCATGTCCTCCCGACTTCGAAATAGTTATTTCCTTCTTGCACAGTGTATCAAATGGAGGAGTTTCTAACAAGAAAAGAATCGTTGATTTTTTCGGCAGGGAGACAACCTGCAAATAAAAATGATATTTCATTGGTCTGTTTCATATGAAAATATGGAATTTTTATTTCAAGAACAAATGTGCCCGGTTTATCTGTTATGGTATACTGATTACGTATAATACAGACGTCCGCGAAGCCGCATTTTAGGGGAGGAGCAGATGAAAATACTGAAACTTGACCATATCGGGATCGCCGTAAAAGATTTGGATGAAGCTCTACCTTTTTGGAGAGATGTGATGGGCCTCGAGCCGGCAGGCACGGAGATCGTTGAAGAGCAAAAAGTAAAGGTTGCCTTTTTGCCGGTCGGGGATACCGAGATTGAACTTCTCGAGTCGACAGACGATAGTGGGCCGATTGCCCGTTTTATTGAGAAAAACGGAGAGGGCGTTCAACATCTGGCGTTTCGAGTCGACGACATTGAAGAAGGCATCGCCTATATGAAAGCGCAGGGAATGCGCATGATTGACGAGAAACCCCGCTATGGAGCCGGGGGAGCGAAGATTGCATTTGTCCATCCCAAAAGCAGCAAGGGAGTACTTGTAGAGATATCGGAGAGAAAGTGATTTCAGCGAAAGGAATGACCTATGGCGAAGATAGAAAGGCTTCAGAAACTCAGGGCGATCGTACAGGAAGGCGGAGGTCCGCGCCGTATCCAAAGACAGCATGAATCCGGAAAGTTGACAGCTCGAGAGAGGCTGGCGTTGTTGTTTGATGAAAATACGTTTGTGGAATTAGATTTGTTTGTGAAACATCGCTGTACAAACTTTGGCATGGAGGCGTTGGAAACTCCTGCAGAAGGTGTCGTCACCGGCTATGGGCATGTAGAGGGCCGCCTGGTGTATGCATATGCACAGGATTTCACGGTGATGGGCGGAAGCCTCGGCGAGATGCATGCCAACAAGATTGTGAAGGTATTTGACAATGCTATGAAAGTCGGAGCGCCGGTCGTAGGACTTAACGACTCGGGCGGTGCACGAATCCAAGAAGGTGTCGATGCACTTTCCGGATACGGAAAGATCTTCTATGCAAACACGCAGGCCTCCGGTGTCATTCCGCAGATTTCGGCCATCATGGGTCCGTGTGCCGGAGGAGCGGTCTATTCACCTGCTCTTACGGATTTTATATTCATGGTCGATGGGACTTCACATATGTTTATAACGGGCCCGCAGGTTATCGAAGCCGTCACCGGTGAAAAAGTCGAAGCTGAAGAGCTGGGAGGGTCGATGACACACAACTCTCGAAGCGGGGTGGCACATTTCCGAGGTCCGGATGATGCCCATGTCATCGCGCAGATTCGAAGACTTTTAAGTTTTCTACCCTCTAATTACATGGAGAAAGCGCCTGAGTATCAAATGGGAGAGCCGAACGACTATATTGAAGGACTTAACTCCATTATTCCCGACAATCCGAGAAAAGCATATAATATGAAAGAAGTTATTGCGGAAATCGTTGACTACGGCGACTTTATGGAGTACCAGCAGTATTACGCCGCAAATATCATCACTTGCTTTGCTCGTATCGGGGGAAAAAGCGTGGGGATTATCGCCAATCAACCTCAAGTATTGGCCGGCTGCCTCAATGTAAATGCATCCGACAAGGCGGCGCGATTTATCCGCACTTGCGATGCTTTTAATATTCCGCTGCTGACGATTGCCGATGTGCCGGGATTTCTGCCCGGAGTTGATCAGGAATATTCGGGAATCATTCGTCATGGCGCAAAAATGCTCTACGCCTATAGTGAGGCGACAGTTCCGATGATCACGCTGATTACAAGAAAAGCCTATGGAGGCGCCTATCTTGCGATGTGCTCCAAAGAGTTGGGCTCAGATATGGTCTTTGCCTGGCCCACTGCAGAGATTGCCGTCATGGGTTCTCAAGGAGCGGCCAATATTATATTCTCCCGGGAGATTCGCAAATCCGTTGATCCGGAAGCCGCAAGGGCGCAGAAGATAGCTGAATACGAAGAGGAATTCAACACGCCGTACAAGGCGGCAGAGCGCGGATTTGTCGATGATGTCATTGTTCCGGCCACGACTCGCAGGCGATTGATTGATGCACTCAACATGCTCAGCGGTAAAAAAGTACAAAAGCCCGGGAAAAAACACGGAAATATTCCTCTGTAAAGGCGTTCGCTCTTTTATGAAAAAAACAGATCTTCCGCTTTTTGGGGGATCTGTTTTTATACTCATGCGCCTTTGCATAAATCTCAAAATGAAAAAAGCCGATTGATAAAAATGCTTTTCTGCTTTGACCTCAATGGGCTATAATAGGTGAGAGAAAACGACCCTCTTCTTGCGAGGGGGAGAATGGAGCAGTTATGTCGCCATCACCGATTACTGAAGGTGTCACAGGAGTGGGCAAGTTAACCCCGCAAAAGGCGCTGATCTTAGGAATACAACATGCGTTTACCATGTTTGGAGCTACGGTGCTCGTGCCGATTTTGACAGGCATGGACATATCCGTAGCCTTATTTATGGCGGGAGCCGGAACGCTGCTGTTTCATCTACTGACAAAAGGCAAGATCCCCGCATTTTTAGGGTCTTCATTTGCTTTCATTATTCCTGTCCAAGTGGTGGCGGCGACGGAGGGACTGCCGTATGCACAGGGAGGAATCGTCATTTCAGGTCTTGTCTACCTGATCGTTGCTGTGTTGATACATTTTTACGGTACCGAACGGATCATGTCTTACTTTCCCCCCGTGGTTACCGGCCCCATCATTATGGTTATAGGGCTTAAACTGGCGCCGTCGGCTATTGCCAATGCCTCGGACGACTGGCTCCTTGCTTGCATTGTCTTTGCGATTGTCGCTGCATTAAGCGTGTACGCAAGAGGGTTTCTGAGAGTCGTTCCTGTCATTGTCGGTCTAATCTCCGCCTATCTGATCGCGATGCTTCTAAACAGGGTTGATTTTACTGCGATAAAAGAAGCGAAATGGGTGGCGGTTCCGGCGTTTACTCTGGCCAAATTTTCCCTGCAGTCCATCATTACAGTGGCTCCCTTGGCTCTGGTGACGATGATCGAGCATATCGGGGATATCGTGGCGATCGGAGCGACAGTAAAACAAGACTTCGCCAAGGATCCGGGTCTGTCTCGAACCTTATTAGGCGACGGCTTGGCAACGTGTCTTTCGGCGATGTTTGGCGGACCTGCAAACACGACGTATTCAGAAAACACGGGTGTTTTAGTGTTGACAGGTGTATGGAATCCTTTGATCATGCGCATCGCTGCGGTGATCGCTATTATTCTCGGCTTCATGCCAAAAATTGGAGCTGTTATCCAGAGCATTCCCATTGGGATTATTGGCGGCGTTTCGATTCTTTTGTTCGGGATGATCTCAGCTGTCGGAATCAGAACGTTGGTAGAAAATCAGGTTGACTTTAGCCAACCGAGAAATCTCATCATTGCCGCCGTCATCTTAGTTCTCGGACTCGGAGGAGCCTCGCTGCCTCTTCAATTTGGACAAATCAGTTTAACGCTTGAAGGAATGGGACTAGCCGCAATCGCAGGGATTATCCTCAATTTAGTTTTTAAAAAATCTGATGCCAGATGACGTTTGGAAGCAGAAACAATAATCTCTATTATGCCCTTGTAAGAGGTCCGGCAACAAGAGAGAGTCGTCTCGAATGCCGTGTGCTATACTGAAAAAAATGTCACTCACAAATCGAAAGGAGCCCAATATGCAATTGACAGCTGATGAACGAGCGATTCTCAACGGTGAACAGGGTGAGACGTTGGCGAAAGTTATGAAGACAATGGTCTTGTATGGCGATGTTTTCGGGGCTTCCCATTTTGTTCCGGTTGAAAGTGAATTTGGTCATATCGTCACGAGTTTCGGCATTTCCGTCATGAAGCCGGTCTATTCTTTAATGGACGAGCTGATTGCGGGCAATGCGATTTCGTCACAAAAATTTACGGTTGATCCGCGGCCGATGGACTTTAAGAATGTCCCTTCAAATCTTTTGCAGAACATTGCCTTTAAGGTGATGTATTCAAAGCAGAAAGTCTATGAAAAACAACTTCAGCAGATGGGGCTGCTCGGTGATGACGCCTTCAGCTGCACTTGCTATATGGAAGAAGTCGGAAATATTCCGGAGGAGGGGCAGGTGCTCTCTTGGGCGGAAAGTTCGGCGGTCAGCTATGCAAACTCGGTTTTGGGCGCGCGATGCAATCGCAACAGCGGCATCATCGAGCTCTTTGGCAGTATCCTCGGGAAGGTGCCTTATTTCGGCCTTTTGACGCCGGAAGGGCGCGAGGCGACATGGGAAATCGATATACAGACGAACAATCTTCCGGAAGCTCAACTTCTCGGTTCGGCGATCGGGCTGGCTGTGCAGGAAGAAGTTCCCTATGTTAGTGGGCTCAATCGTTTTTTAGGCGATGAGTTGACGCCGGAAGTCAGGGACTATTTGAAAGACTTTGGAGCGGCGGCTGCCAGTAATGGCTCGGTCGGGCTCTATCATGTGGAGAATCTGACGCCGGAAGCGAAGAAGCAGGGACGCGGAATCATCCGGGAGGGAGCAAAAAAACTGACGATCGACGATGCATATCTGCAGGAAATCTACGATGCGTATCCTGATCTTTGGGAAAAGGCCGATGCGGAGCCGAAACTCTGTTTTATTGGCTGTCCGCATCTGTCTCTCGATCAATTACATAGCTGGAAGGAAAAAATAGCTCGCCAGCTCCGAGTGGCGGGAAAGAAAAAGGTGGCTATCCCAACGGTGTTGTGTGCGGCAAAACCTGTCCTCGATGTCTTTGAAAAGAGGGCGGCCGCCAAGGCGCTCAAGCAGATGGGAGTCACTTTCACATCGATTTGTCCGCTGATGTATATGAACAATCCGCTCTGCTCGAAGATGCCGGTCATCACTTCATCCAATAAATTACGCACTTATACGAGTGCACATTATTTGAAAGAATCTGAACTTCTTGCCAGAATCACAGGAGGCAAATGATGAGAGAGTTTCAAGGACGTGTCGTGGTTCCGGGAGCGGCGAAGGCGGAGGCTCTTGTCACGACGAAGGGATTTAATACGCTGGCAAGTTTTCAAAAAAGTCTGATGAAGAGCGACCTGAGAGCTATTTGCTCCGATCAGAACAATCCGGATCTCTTCGGAAAGGCGTTGGCGGGAAAGGCCATCTGTCTGCCTCGAACGATCGGTTCGACGACAGGAGGCATGGTGCTTTATTGCGCCAGTGCTATGGGGGCGGCTCCTGCATGCCTGCTCTTCAGCGAGCCGATTGATTCACTTGCGGCAGCCGGTGCCATTCTCTCAGACGTTTGGACAGAGTCGTCGCTTCCTACCGTGGACAGTTTAGGTGAGGATTTCCTGGAATATGTCAAAGAGGGGATGCTCATCGAAGTTATGGAAGACGGCATCGTACGAGTGGAGGGATAATGCTCTATACGATACATTTTCACCCGGCGCTTCTGACCCTTAAAGTGAGAGTGAGCTGGAGAGGCTGGGAGATGCAAAGTGAGACGCTTGAACTCGATGAGGCGATCCGCTTGGAAAAAATGACGGCCGACGATCAGCCGATGATCCTTGAAACGGGTAGAAAAGAAGGCAGTAGAAGAGTCTATGCCCTTGAGAGAGCTAGGGAGTATACTCTCGAATACAGCGTTTCTCTATTTGGACGATTGGGGGAGAGGGACTTCCTGTTCATTGATCCGTCTTCCGTTCTTGTTCCGCACGTACAGGCAAGAGGGTTGCAGGAAGTAGTTCTTTTTGTCCCGCAGTCCTACAGCGCGCAGTCTTCTCTGAAAAGGGAGAGCTTGACTCGCGAAGGAGGAGTTAAGCGCTATAGTTTTTTTGGAGAGGGCGACTGGTCTTTGGCGATCGCTCGCTACGTTGAGCTCCCGTTTCTTTCAGGCATGATACTCCTTCTTGAGGAGACGAGTCCTGTTCTTGCGATTCGAGCCCTTGAAGAGGCGGTGGATCTGATCGCAAAGAGGTTCGGCAGAGGAGACGGACTTGTCACATTTTTGGCGTCTCTTCCGGATTCGATGCAGGGGTTCAGCTCCGCCGGAGGGGTTTTTGTCGAAAAGAGAGCCTTTGATTATCTGGAGCATCTTCCGCTTTTACTGGAGCGTTTTTTCGACGCCAGTCGCTTGCCGGAGAGTCCGGAAGGCGAAGAGGATTTTCTACGGAGCCTGATAATGGAGTACCTGGTCAGCGAGTCGCTCCAGCAGGTCTTGAGTGCGTCTCAGCTTGCTTCTTGCGGCGTGGAACCTCAGACTCTTTTGCGAAAGACGAGGGAATTTCTCGGGGCGGATGCCTTTGACAAACTGCTTCAGTTGATCCTTTCAAAGTATGAAGGAGCGGTCCTGTCGAAGGCGGATTTTGTGCGAGAGTTTGATGAGTTGTCCTGGAAGCCCGGAACGGGAGACTTCTTAAGAGAGTGTATCGGCATAGAGGAATAGATGAGCTTACGGTGAACGAATTCCCTCTACTTTTATCCGAGTGGAGGGATTTTATATTGGATAGATTGTAATAATAAGTGCAGCATTCCAAGCGCGATCAGGATTGATCTGTTGACAGGCGGTGTGCGGAATCCTTCTTGTTCATAAGATCGGAGGGATCGCTCATGATGTGAAAGCGAAAAGAAAAAAATTATAATTGTGTTGATTTTATGAAAGACAGGGTATAATACTATTAGCACTCTATAGTAGAGAGTGATAACAAGATGAAAAAGGAGGACGAAAAGATGAGCAAATATTCTCTATCGACCCGAAACCCTTGGAACTTTTATAATGTTGTTGACGGATTTTTTGGTGACAGCAGTGATGCGTTTCGAAGTATTTCGCGCGACAGTTTCAAGGTAGACGTGAAAGATCAGGACGGAGCATACATTGTGGAAGCTGAAGTTCCCGGCTTTACAAAGGAAGAGATCGATCTTTCCCTCATGAAGGGTGTTCTGACGATTGCGGTAAAAAAAGAAGAAGAACAGAGTGAGGAAGAGCCTAATTATGTCCACCGCGAGAGACGTGTACGCTCTATGGCGCGAAGACTGTATCTCGGTGAAGTGGACGAGGAAAAGATTTCAGCAAAACTTGATAACGGCATTTTGAGCATCAGTGTGCCCAAGAAAGCGGCTCAGATCAAGAGAAGCATCGAAATCGAATAGCAAATTGAAGACCTTCGGGTCTTTTTTTTGTTATGATAGTGGCGGAGGAATGAAATGAAGGCGATTATCTACGATTTGGACGGAACGCTCATCAACAGTATAGAAGATCTCATGGACGCGCTTCAGGCGCTAATTTTTCGCTTGGGAGGCAAGGCGGTAGAAAGAGAAGAGCTCTTCGACCTCCTCGAGGTCGGTTCGAGGAAATTAATGGAGGCGCTGGAGAGTCGTCCGGACGGTTTGACGGATGTCGATTTATTTGAGATGTTCAATAATGAGTATGAAACTCGCCTATGGAATAAAACGGAGCCGTATGAGGGTGTCCGAGAGATGCTTGAAGCGGTCGCACAAAGAGGCTGCCTGCAGGCTGTCGTAACCAATAAAATTGACAGATTGGCTCAGCGTGTATGTGCTCATTTTTTCCCGGGAGTGTTTGAGTTGTGCATCGGTACGATTCCGCTTCCGCCAAAGCCCGATCCGACGATGCTGAACATGGTGATAAAAGATCTTGGAGTGGATCCCTCCGAGGTTGTCTATGTAGGAGATACAAAGGGAGATATGGAAGCGGCGGAGGCGGCTGGGCTATTGGGAGTGGGAGTCAATTGGGGATACGGCGGAAATTTTGAAACGAAATATTTGCTTAAAGAGCCGGAAGATTTGATTCGACTTCTGGACACATTGGAATAATATATGACTTTTCGAATCTGTTTGAAGTGTGTAATATGAAAGAGGCTGACTTAAGTTTGAACGCTTATTTTTGCCAAAAGGAGAAACCATGGTAAAGAAAAAAGAGGATATGCAAGAGATGGTGCGCAAAGATATGCGCGGCGGAGAGGGCCCTGTCCGCATCCTGTCGTTTCTCGATCCGGAGGAGATGCGCGGAAAGATGAGTGTATGCGGCATATTGACGATTCCTCCCGGTTCCGGCATCGGCGAGCATGAGCATGTCGCGGATTCTGAGATTTGCTACATTCTCGAAGGGGAGCTTCAAGCCAAAGACAACGGCCGGGAGTGCACACTCTATCCGGGCGATATCATATTTACCGCTGACGGACAGAGCCATCGGCTGTGGAATGCATCGGATAAAGATGCAAAGCTTTTGGCGGTCGTCATGAATATTTAGGAGGGTTTTCTTGGAATTATTGAAAGCTGTATTTTATGGGATCGTCGAGGGGATCACGGAATGGCTGCCTATTAGTTCTACCGGACACTTGATCATTTTTGAAAGTCTCATTCCCATGGGAATGAGCGATGCGTTTATGGAAATGTTTCGTGTCGTCATTCAATTCGGAGCAATATTAGCTGTCGTGGTGTTGTTTTGGGAAGACATCTGGCCGTTTGAGTCGAAGAGCTTTAAGCCGATCCATCGAAAGTTTATTTTGTGGTTTAAGATCATCTTTGCCACAATTCCCGCCGTCATTGTCGGGCTTCTTTTTGAGGACTTTATTGATAAATATTTTTATAATTATTGGACGGTGGCGTCGGCTTTGATCATCTTTGGCATCGCCTTCATCTATGTTGAAAAGAAAAATGAGGGAATGGATCCGAGGGTCACAGATCTTCGAAGACTTAAGTACAAAGACGCTCTGATTATTGGGCTTTTTCAAGTGCTTGCCGCCATTTTTCCGGGCACGAGCAGAAGCGGAGCGACGATTTTAGGGGGCATATCGATCGGAACAAGCCGCACCGTAGCGGCGGAATTCACCTTTTTTTTGGCCATTCCCGTGATGTTCGGGGCGAGTCTGTTAAAGCTCATTAAATTTGGGTTTTCGTTTACAACTCTTGAGATCGGCGTGTTGCTGACAGGTTGTGCGGTTGCGTTTGGCGTATCTCTTGTCGCCATCAAATTTCTCATGAGCTATATCAAAAAGAATGACTTTAAATTGTTCGGCTGGTATCGCATTGTGCTGGGAATATTGGTGCTCCTTTATCATGGACTGTTGAGATAAAGCTGGGAATTTAGAAATGAAAACGGCTCATTGAGAGCCGTTTTTTGAAACTTCAGAAGCATATGCAAGAAGGGAGCGGCGAGTGTTTTTACTCGGATCCTCATAGACTAATTCGAGGAGTTTATCGAGGACGTATCCTATTTCAGGGCCGTTTGGGATTCCTTCCTGCAGAAGATCTTCTCCGTCCACCGCCAGATCATCAAGTGAGAGCGGGTCTCTTCTTTGCGCGATTACTTTGATTTTTTTTCTGAAAGCCGAGAGATGTTGTGTGTCCGAGGTTGCCTCTTTCAGGCTAATGATATCTCGGAGTACATCCCGGTACTGCCCGGCGAAGCGTCGGATGGCGGGAAGCTCTTGAGGAAGAGGTTGAGAGTATCCCTCAAGTACTTTTAAGACTTTTTGAGATGTGCGCTTGTCCATTCGAAGCCTTTTCATCATATCTCTTCGCTCGTCCGGACGGGTGCGGTGAAAGAGAGCGGCGAGTTGGCAATGGGAGACACTTCTCACTTGTTCGACGGCTTTTGCAATCGCTTCTGCGTCCTTCTCGTTGAGCTCCGGCATGACACAGAGGAGGACGGAGAAATAGTCCATTATAATTCGTCCGGCCGCTTTTCCCTTCAAGATACCCAGAAGCTCTTTAAGGATTCTCTCACTTGCGATGCATGAAAGCAGTCGGCTTTCCTGAAAGAGTGCTTTTGAAGTCGCGCTTTCAATGCTAAAGTCGAGCTTTGAAGCAAGGCGCAAAGCTCTGAGGATGCGAAGCGCATCTTCGTGGAAGCGCTCGAGCGGATCTCCGACAGCGCGAAGGCATCGGTTCTGAAGGTCTTGCCTTCCGCCATAGAGATCGATGAGCCCTTTTTTCGGGTGGAAGGCCATGGCGTTGACGGTGAAGTCGCGTCTTGCGAGATCTTCGCTAAGGCTTCTTGAAAAGCGAACGCTCTGGGGATGACGGTGATCAAGATATAATCCGTCGCTTCGATACGTTGTAATCTCAAGGGGCATCCCTTTGATGATGACCTGAAGTGTGCCGTGGTCGATCCCTATTTCGTGTATGCGGTAACCGGAAAAGACGTATTTCATTTCATCCGGGGTGGCATCTGTGGTCAGATCGTAGTCCTCGCTCTGCAAGCCTAATAGAGAATCGCGAAGTCCGCCTCCAACCAAGTATGCTTCAAAAGAGGCCTGCTCCAGAAGTGTGATCGCCAAAAGAACCGATTCGGGAAGGGTGGGAATGGTCACGGGAAACTCCTTATCATAATAAACGGAAAAGAATATTGCTTATATTTCATTTATACCCGATGCACAAGGGCGTCTCTCTTTTAATCGATTCATCTTTTTATGCGTGATGTCGCATAGGAAAAAGCAGGCGGGAAGAGTCGGAAAAACAGCCTCCTCTTCTTTACAAGTGATCGAAATTGAGATATAGTTAATCGGCAAGATTATATCGGGGTGTAGCTCAGTTTGGTAGAGCGCACGGTTCGGGACCGTGAGGCCGCAGGTTCAAGTCCTGTCACTCCGACCAGTCTAATAAAGAAAGCGGACGCTACAATAGTTGCGTAGCAACGTAGCGTCCGCTTTCTTTACTTTATTAGACTTTTCTATTTAAGCCCCAAAGGCTATACTTATATGCCTTTGGGGGCACTTGTTTTGCATGTATATATTTATTGCAAAGCAAGTGCTTTTCTTTTTTTGGGATGCCATCCCCCTAGGCCACGCCATCCAATTTATGTAGTGCCGTTGACAGCGTTTCGCTTTGTACACCTCATCTTCTGTTAAGCTCACCGGTGCCTTGGGATGAGCCCACCGCCACCCTGTGACTGCGTTTGCGGCACCTTCCCTATATGTTAGGGGAGGCTGTTACAACTTCTGACTTAGTCCTCTCCTCCCGATTACTTGTAAATGTTTTCGTGTGTTATCTTATATTTTCTATTACTTTTACCGCTGTGCCTATTAAATTTTCAAAACTAATTTCTTCCGCATAGCTGAAGCGTTTTTGATAACTTTTCCATCTGACTTTAAGGTCTTCTTCATCTTTTAAATCCTGCAACACATCGAGAATGTGCTCTATGTTAAAATCCGTGTTTCTGTACTTGAATGTATTTTGGCAAGCTCTTTTTAGACTTCCAAAGTCTATTTCTTTTTTTCTCAGATGGTATAAAATATAAATATCATAAAAATCCTTACTCCTGCTGTTAAAAACTCCTCTTTGATAGACCGTTTGAATCTTCTCAGCAAGCATTGTTTCTACGCTGTAGGCACAAATCTCAAAAACTCTATTACTAAAAATACTTTTGTACTCATAAGATATTTCATTTGGAGTAATCGGGTCTCCTGTTGCTATATCAAGCGGAATGACCTGTCTTATATTTTCCAATCTGCAAAGAACCTTAATTCTATATCCTCCATATTCGTCTTCCTTGTGAATTTCTTCAATTTTTTGAATTTCATAAGTAATACCGTTATCTTTGCTGCTTTGAAGAATTTTTGCTAATTTATTTTTTATGTTTTCTTCCGTAAGCGAGAATCGCCTTATCGAGAGATCAATATCTACTGTGCTCCTTTGCTTAATTCCAATTACATTTGCAAGCAAAAATCCACCTTTGAAAATAAAATTTTCATTCTCATCACTACCCGCTATCTTTTCCAAGATGCTTTCCAAAAAATAATGTGTTTGAATCGCATTAAAGCTAAGTCCTGTTTCTTTTGACAGTTTTTGGCATTCTGCTCTAAGCTTATTTTTATTCATAAACCACCTCTAAAATTTCTCTTACTTTTTCATATATCTTCATTTGTTTGGAATATGCATATAGTTTATTCAAATCCTTATTTCTATCACGAATATATTTATTTATGGTTTTAGAAAACAATTCCGTTTCTATTTCATTTCTATCTTTAATAAGGTCACAAACAGTTCTTTCCAAATCGTAGACTTTTACAGTATTTCCAAAAATAGTTTCACGTTCTGTAACGCCCAAATTATAAATTGATTTTGTTACATAGTGAACCCTTACATCTCCGGCTATGCGGTGAGGATTATATCCTTTATACACTGTAATTTCGATTTCCCCCGGGATTATGTCAGTAAATTGGTGGAGGTACAGAGCGGATACATAGGAAAAAACAGCAACTTTATACCTTTTATGAAAAAAATAATATTCATCATAATCTCCGTCGGGGAGAATGTATATTCCTCTATCTGCTCTAATAATCTCCCCTTTTTCAACCATTCGTGTCAGATATATCGTAGGAATATCAGAGTCATTTACTTCTTTGCTTGTAATAATACCGCTTCTTTTTTTCATTTTTTCTTTTATTTGTTTTGCATAATCCATGGCATTCCCTCTCTCTTGTTGCATTTGTGCTTACATCATACCTAATAGTTAGCACGAATACAACAGATGATTACGTATCACAAGGGATAAAAATAGCCGTAGATTTTCAAAAACTACGGCGTTTACTGTCTGTAAATTGAGGTTATTTGAGGAATATGCTGCCTATCTGATGCCTCTAAACGTTGATTTTATCAGATTTCTAAAAAAGTCCTGTATCGCCACTCGCACCATCGGGAAGCAGTTAGATTTGACTGCTTCCCTTTTTTTATCCTTATTTTTCAGGCTGTTGTCAACTAATTTAATGGACTAAATCCTGTAAGGACACTCGCCTACTGTTTGCGAGTAAAGGGAACCGTAGACATATATTTCCGCTTAGTAAGCCGGACCTTAACAAGTGTACTGTCTGATTTGAGTTGGTAAAAACACAATGTTCGGATGTTCATTTCCGGAGATCCGTTTATCTTGATAACCCGGAGTTTGACAGTTTTTCATCGATCATAGCAAAAGTTGATTCATATAATTCACGCGGTATTGGCTGAGGTGGAATACAAGACTCATACATCTTGCGCAATTCTTCTGAATCTCCGTAGATTTTCTTGACTTCCTCATATGCAAAAGTATTGGCGTCCATTTCATACGGTTGACCGAGGTACAAATTGGTAAAATATTCCTCGTCTCCATCTAATTTGCATTCAAGATATTTTCCGTTCACCAGCTTATAACAAGTCCCATCATACATAATGGTGTATTGAATGCTGTGATTGATCTCATCGCTAAATTGTTCGGGGTTAAGATACTGCGAGGCGTGTCTCAGTTCGTGGAAAAGATAGAATGCTTTTTTATATTCCGCAACATCACTTAAATACGGCGCATTTATAAAAACTGTTTTCGTTTCAAAATTGAACATTCCGTTTGCGGTTTCGTATCCGGATGGCATATTAAAAGATATTTTCAAATGTAAACGGTTGTCTTTGCAGTATTTATCAAAATACATCTTATAATCAAACATTTCAGTCCGCTCCTCAAATTCCGGCTTGTTAAACAAGTCCGCATTCGCTCAAAAGTTCGT